>ENA-ORBV01005043-ORBV01005043.1-microbial-mat-metagenome-genome-assembly--contig:-NODE-5043-length-24658-cov-5.097921_pt1 | contig 24658 bp, 24 predicted proteins | sample MGYA00237777_ERZ505514 | MGnify/ENA primary metagenome ERZ505514 (study PRJEB26160, sample SAMN06269048) | microbial mat metagenome | isolation source: Oligotrophic lake microbial mat | place... | reverse complement strand
ATACGAGATTCGCCTTAGTCTCGTGGGCTCGGAGATGTGTATAAGAGACAGATGTAAGGACCCTCATGCAAGAACACCCATTCGACTTTGACCTGCTCGTAATTGGCAGTGGACCGGCTGGACATCATGCTGCGATTGAAGCGGCCAAGACTGGAAAGAGGGTGGCTGTTGCGGACCGCAATTTCGATCTTGGCGGGGTTTGCCTGCATACGGGTACGATTCCGAGCAAGACTTTGCGGGAGGCAGTGCTGTTTTTGAGCGGGTTTCGCCAGCGGTCGTTCTACGGCAAGGGTTACCGGGTGAAGGCGCAGATCCAAATTGAAGATTTGATGTTCCGGGTGCAGGAAGTGATCAAGCGGCAGTATGCAGTGATTCAGGATCAGTTGCAGCGGCACGAGATTGCGGTGCTCAATGGGCATGCACGGTTTACCGCCGACCCGCATCTGGTCGAGGTTGTGGATGCTAAGGGTCAGGTGGAGAGTTATCGTACTGAGTTTGTGTTGATGGCTTGCGGGACGCGGCCGGCTCGCCGGGTGGATATTCCGTTTGACGCGCCACAGGTTTATGATTCCGATGAGTTTATTCAGGTGACGCGAGGAGATTTTCCGAAGTCGCTCATCGTGGTTGGGGGCGGGGTGATCGGACTTGAGTATGCTTCGATGGCGGCGGCGCTGGGGAGCGAAGTGACGGTGGTTGAGGCCCGGGAAAGTTTGCTCGAGCATGTGGACAAGCAGATTACCGAGGCATTGGTTTATGAGTTAAGGCGGTGTGGGGTTGTGTTCCGGATGGGCGAGATGGTGGTGAGTGTGGAGGCGCCGGAGGATGCGCCGCTTCGGGCGATTGCTAAGCTTGACAGCGGGAAGACACTTGTCGCCGAAGCACTGCTCTATGCGATTGGCCGGCAGCCGAATACGGATCGATTGAATGTGGAAGCGCTTGGGATTCAGCTTAAGGATCGTGGAAAGGTTGCGGTAAATGAGCACTTTCAAAGCACTGTGCCTAATATCTACGCGGCGGGCGATATTGTGGGTTTTCCCTCTCTGGCTTCGACGTCGATGGAACAGGGACGGATGGCGGCTTGCCATATGTTTGGGTTGAAGCGGGAGACAAGGCCGGATTTGTTGCCGTTTGGGATTTACACGATTCCCGAGATATCGATGGTGGGAAAGAATGAAGCGCAATTGACGAAGGAGAAGGTGCCTTATGAGGTTGGAATTGCGCATTTTGACGAGGTGGCGAAGGCTCAGATCTCAGGGGACCAAACGGGATTGCTCAAGTTGATCTTTCATAGCGAGACGCGGCAGTTGCTGGGGGTTCATATCCTTGGCGATGGTGCTTCGGAACTGGTGCATATCGGGCAGATGGCGATGATGTCGGGGGCGACGGTGGAACTGCTGCGGGATACGGTTTTCAACTATCCGTCTCTGGCTGAGGCATACCGTGTGGCCGCGATGAATGGTTTGGATAAGCTGCGGCGAGCGCATTAGCGCCGCCCCAGCACCGAGATCAGAACTGGAAGCGGGCGACAACCTGACCATTGCGGGGTGGGTTGAAGGTGCTGGCAGGATTGACGCGTCCGAAGCCTGCGGTGACGACTCCTGCGGCGTTGCGCTGCGTTGTGGCGGCAGGGTTTCCACTGTCGGGATTGTTGAGGTAGGTGCGATTGAAGATGTTAAAGAACTCGGCGCGGAAGCTGTTCATCAGGCCTTCTGGCCGTACGGTAGCCGGTGTAGTAAGCTGATGCGGCGCCCCACTGGCCAGGGCCTGCATCGGACCATGCGGCAGGCCAAGGGCACGGTTGAAACGAGTGCCGCAAAAGAGGAGACTGCCGAGGGCGTTGTTGGAGTTGGGGGCCTGGATGGGGAAGCCGCTGGAGTAGCGGACGATGCCGCCTACGGTCCAACCGCTGACGAGGTCGGGCTGGGAATTGATCTGTCCGGGGCTGGGGCGGATGCCAAGATCTTAGCTGGCGGCGGTGAGTTCGGGTTGGAGCGTCTGGATCTCTTCGAGGCCGATGTCGCGGGTGGGGAGTGTGAACCAGAAGCGGCTGCCGCTGCCGACGGCACTTTCCACACCCACTTCGCCGCCGTGGGCTTTGGCCATGTGCTTAACGATGGCGAGGCCGAGGCCGGTGCCGCCGAGTTCGCGCGAACGGGCTTTGTCGACCCGGTAGAAGCGTTCGAAGAGCCGGGGTAAGTCTTCCTGGGGGATGCCGGCTCCGGTATCTTTTACCGAGATTTCGACGAAGGGGATCTTGTGTTCCGGATGGTCGAAGATTCTCGATTGCAGATTGATACGACCGCCCTGGGGGGTGTACTTGATCGCGTTGTCGAGCAGATTGGAGAGCACCTGGTGGACGACTTCGGCGTCACAGAAGACTTCGAGGAAGGAGCCGTTTGCTTCGAGTGGTACGCCCTCGATCACAAGGTCGATCTGTTTTTTTGCGGCGATCGGAATGAGTGATTCCTGACAGCCCTGGAGAAGGCCCGTTACGTAGTAGCTGGCAAACTGGAATTTAGTGATGCCGAGTTCGATTCGCGAGAGGGTGAGCAAGTCGGCGACCAGGCTGCCGAGTCTGGCGGCATTGGCGCTGATGATGTTGAGGAACTTAATGTTGTGGACCGGATCTTCAATGGCACCGTCGAGCAAGGTTTCGGTATAACCCTGGATAGATGCCAGCGGCGTACGCAATTCGTGGGAGACGTTGATGATGAAATCTTTGCGGACGCGTTCGAGCTTTTCTAGTTCTGAATGTTCTCGCTCGAGTTGCTCAAACATGGCTTCGAGCTTTTCTCCGGTCTCATTCAATTTGCTGCCGAGGATTCCGAGTTCGTCGGAGCCTGTGACTTTGAGGCGGGCCTGGAAGTTTCCCTGTGCCAGTTGAGCTGCATAATCGATGATCTGGCCCAGTTTGCGCGAAACCCAGCGGGCGAAGAAGGCAGTAAGGATGATGGCGGGGATGAAGGCGATACCGGTTGCGGTGAGCAGGTGGCGGCGGATGATGTTGACCTGTGTCTGGACCTCTTTGAGGGGAACGGCGAGTCGAAGTGCGCCTGAAGGAGCCGGCACAGCGACGTAGAGGTAGTTGATGCCGACAGAGGCGCTGAGCCGCTTGTCTGATCCCATGCCTCCCTTGAGCGCCTCAATGATTTCGGGCCGGTTGGAGTGGTTGTCCATCTTGCCGGGAGACTGTTCGGTATCGGCAAGGACAGTGCCATCGCGGTGCACGATGCTGATACGGCCACCTGCGGCACGGGCAACAGCAAGGAGGTGTTTGTTGTCGATGAGCATCGAAGACTCTTCAAGTGCGAGAATGCGGCACTTCTGGGAGAGTTCTGTCTTGAGTGTGTCGACGTAGGTGTCTTCGGCAATCCGGGAAGCCATGAAGTCGACAGCGACGAGACAGGTGATCAGAACTGCGAGGACGGCCGTGATGAGTTTGAGAAAGATGCGGCCTGTGAGGCGGGGCATAATCTCTAAGGATATCCAAGTCGAGGTTACAGATTGGTGACAGGGACGGGGTACCTGTGGGTTGCCCAACCCAGTTATGCGATTGGCCGGCGGGGTGCGGAAGTGTTGCTTGAACGTATCGGTAACGCTGAAGGCGCAGCGAGGGTGGAGCGGCAAAAGTCAGATTTACGCATTGGGGAAAGCAGTATGCATATAAAGTCCAGCTGAGAGAATTCTCCGCGGGGCGGCACTATGCAGTCATGATTCGTATTCTTGCGTCCCTGCTTGTTGTGCTTTCGCTGTGGGGTGGCAGTGGGGAAGACGCACTGATAGCTTCGCGACTGAAATCGAAAATGGCTCGATCAAAACTGAAGTCGGACGGCTTGCAATATCGCGTCGAGGGCGGGATGGTGGAGTGGTCTGGAACAGTGAAGATTCCACAGCGTAAGGGGGCGGCGACGCGGATGGCAAAATCGGCGGGTGCCAAGCGGGTTCTCAATCGTATTGTGGTGCAGGGAAATTCGACGGCAGGAGCCGCCAAGCCGAGTCCTCGTGCGGCGACGGTTCAGTTTCCGAAGCGCTGACGTGCCAAGTCGATGTTAGTCTGCTAAGACGTGGACGAAAATTCAAATCCTTCCAGACCGTTCCTGAAACCGGTCCTTGCCTGGCTTGCTTTATTGCCGCTCTTGATCATTGTGTTTTATCCGGCGATGAGTGGGTCTTTTCTGCTGGACGATTCCAGCGGGATTCAGAACAACTCGGACATCCGCCATGTCACGGTTGACAATCTTTTGAAACTGTTTCGCGGGCACGGCAATGTGCGGGCGGTAGACCACCATCCTGTTTCAGCACTTTCGTTCATGATCGATTACCAATGGGCGGGGCTCGATCCAGGGGCGTATCATGTGAGCAACCTGATCCATCACTGGATCGCGGCGGGAGCGATGATGTGGCTCTTCCTGACGATCTGGGGGATTTGGCAGGGCCAAAAGGGGCGGGATCCTGCTGAAGAAAGCGGCTTTTGGATGGCGGCGGCACTGATGTTTGTATGGGCCGTGCACCCTTTTGCAACCATGCCTGTCGCTTATATCATGTGCCGGCAAGAGACTTTGCTAGTGCTCTTCTACGTTCTTTCGATGACTTGCCTGCTTCGTGGTTGGGAGAGAGCCAGCTACTTTCTTGCGATTCCTTCTTTCCTTTGTAAGGAGGTGGCTGTTACTTTGCCTGGCGCTCTCTTTTTAGTGGATTGGGCGCAAGGCGGGGTGGGGGTGGTGGAGACTTTCAGGAAGCGGTGGCAGTATTACGCAGTGCTCACTTCAACGTGGCTTCTGATCTGCCTCTACCATCTGCGCGGTGGCCGGCGGAATGAGATTTTCGCTGAAGGAATGCCACTGGCGACGACATCGGAATATTTCAAGGTGCAATGCGGTGTCATCCTGACTTATTTCTCAAAGCTGTTTTGGCCGGTGAAGTTGATGTTCTATCCATATATTCGGCCGGTTGAGAGCTGGGCTGAATGGGTTCCGGGCCTGGTTTTCCTGTTGGTCTACATTGCGGTGGCAGTCTATTGTCTGCGCTGGTCGCGATGGCTTGCTGTGGCTGTGATTTTCCCGCTGCTGGTGCTATCTCCGACTTCCTCGGTTTTGCCAATTCCATTTGAACCGGCTATGGAGTACAGGATGTATTTGCCGTCGGTTGCTCTTATCGGGTTGTTGATGATTGGGCTTTGGCGTTGGATTCCGAAGTTCTGGATGCGCATGGGAATCGTGGCGGCACTGGTGATCCCACTGGCGGTGGTGAGCCATCTGCGGTCTCGCGATTATGAGACTCCGATGAAGCTGTATGAGCAGGACTACGCTGTCAATCCGAAAAGCCTGACGACGCTGGAAGGGCTTGTCGGGATCTATATAGGTGCAAAGCGCTACGACATCGCAACCGAGCGGGCCTGGAAGATGGTGGACTGGGCGATGGCAGACAAGAACCAGGATTTCGTTGGGAGAGGATTTAATTTTCTTGGGAACATTGAGTCGCAAAAGAAAAACTTAGAAGCCGCCAAGGACTTTTATCGACGTGCAATTGCAGCGAACGGGAACTGGGCCGCGAAGCTGAATCTTGCGGTCGCTCATTTGGATCTCAAAGAGTATCGTGAGGCTGAGAAGCTATTAGTGGAATTTCTCAACTACACGCCAGATAGCCCGAACGCTATGTTGATGCTGTATGAGACCAAGCTTGGGGAGATGAAACTGGATGAGGCCGAAAAGCTTTTCGGCCAGTTCATGAAAATCTACCCGGACCGGACCGACCTGGATTCTCAGCGGACGAGACTCATGATTTTGAGGCGGCGCCAAGCCGATGTGGAGAGTGCGAAGCCCTAGATATCCTTCGGATCAGGATGAATATAGGGCTTGCGGTAGGGCCGTCGCAGCATCCTGGTTGCTTCACTGTCATTGCTAACGATCATTTTGGCGGGATCGTAGCTGAGAGTGCGTCCGAGTTTCATTGAGAGATTGGCAAGGAGGCAGGAAGCCGTTGAGATATGGCCCTGTTCGATATCGGCGACCGGGCGTGAGCGCTTGTCGATAGCAGCGAGAAGGTCTCTCATGTGTCCGCGGATGGCCGGGGCGACATGCTTTTCGAGGTCCTGTTCGGTCTTGTCTTCCGGGTATTGTTCAAGCTCGTAAGTTACGTCCTTGTGAACGGCGGATTCGCCCTTGCCAAGGGGCATGTAGTCATAGCCCTGAACACTTGCTTTGAGCGTGGCTTTGTCACCGTAAAAGGTAGCGCCCCAAGGGTATTTAGGATCTGGAGGCGCTCCCCAGGAGCGATGGGTCCAAATAACTTTTACGTTGCCGAAGTCGAAGCTGGCCTCCTGGGTGTCGGGGATGTTTGCCTTGGAAGCTTTATCGATCAGGATGCCGCCCGAGGAAGAAATGCTTTTGGGCCAGCCGAGGCCCATCATCCAGCGAACCATGTCGAGCATGTGGACACACATGTCGCCCATGATGCCGTTGCCATATTCGTTGAAGGCGCGCCAGCGTCGCGGGTGAACTAGCGGGTTGTAGGGGCGCATGGGCGCCGGGCCGGTCCACATTTCGTAGTCGAGGTTTTCTGGCGGCTTCGCATCTGGCGGGTTTTCCGTTGCCCGCATATGGTAATAGCAGTAGATTTCAACCAGGCCGATGTTGCCGAGTTTGCCGCTGTCGAGGTAACGTTCTTTGGCCTCCATCAGATGTGGTGTCGAGCGGCGCTGTGTACCTATTTGCACGACGCGCTTGTATTTGCGCGCGGCGGCGAGCATGGCCTCGCCTTCGACCACGTCCAGGGAAATGGGCTTCTGCATGTACATGTCTACGCCTGCCCGTGCGGCTTCGATCATCGGAAGAGCGTGCCAGTGGTCTGGGGTTGCGATCTCGACGAGGTCGAGGTCTTTCTCGGCCAGCATCTTGCGGTAGTCGGTGAAGAGCCTGGGACGCTTTTTTGAGATCTGTCTGGACGCGATCAGGTCGGCCGCTTTTTCGAGCATGACCTTGTCTACATCACAGATGGAAACGATCTCTACAGGGGCGATCTGGACTAGGCGAAGGATGTCCGACTTGCCATACCAGCCAGATCCGATCATGCCGACCCGGCGCTTTTTCTGAACATCAAAGGTTTGAGCCGAGAGATCGTAGGCCATCGAGGCGGCGGTTGAGGAAATGAAGGTGCGACGGAGCATAGGATTATCGCTTCAAAGTATATTCTGTTTTTTTGCCAGTCCGGTGAGGAGGGCTGAGAGGCCTCGCTCCAGCCCGCCTTCTGCGCCGGAACTGCCAAATTTACCCGCAGCTTCGAGGGTTACGTATCCATGGAGGAATGCCCAAAGGGCTACAACTGCGGAGGTATCGTCTTTGTCTCCCGTGAGTGCACCGACGGCATCGAGAAGGAGATTCCAAAGTGCTTTGCCATCGGGATGTGTGTCGCTGGAGGTTGGGACTCCAGCAATCAGATGATATAAGGCCTGATTGTGGGTTGCGAAGTCGACATAGGCCGTGGACAGGGATTGAATTCTGGCTTTGCCCTTTTGTCCTGCTGAAGCGGATTTGAGTGCAAGCAGGAGGCTGATGGAGGCTTTGGCGCCGAGGGCATTTTCTATCGCGTTGCGATCGGAGAAGTGGTGATAAAGACTGGAGGCGCGCAGACCGAGTTTGCGGGCGAGTTCTCGCATCGAGAGCGCGCTCCAGCCCTGAGTTTCGACTATCTCGAGGGCTGTTCGCAGAATTGCTTCGCGATCTGTCTTTGAGGGAAACGACATATTGAACAGTGTACGTCTTGACAAAAAAATTGGCACCCCGGTTGGGGTGCCAAATGATGTACAAAAGATTTGCGCTTGTTACTTCTTCTCAAAAGGCTTTTCGACTGCTTTACCGGCAGCCTTTAGCCCTTTTTTCGTACCTTTGACTGTTGCCTTGGCTCCTCTTTCGGTGCCGTCAGCGACGTCTTTGCCGATTTCCTTGGTCTCTTTGCCGACAACTTTGGCACCTTTGACGGTGGCGTGTGCGACGTCTTTTGAGACCTCGGCCGTTTCTTTGGCTACGACCTTCGCACCTTTTTCAGTCGCCTTGGCCGCCTTTTTTGTTGCAGTTGCGACGTCTTGACCGGGCAGCATAAGCGCTCCGGCCAGAAACACTCCAAATATAATCTTCATATTCATTCGGTACATCCTCCATCGACAGTAGACGTGGATGTTCCCATGTTCGTTGCTGAAATCCTTTTCTCAGATTCTGCACTCGCACGCAGCGTAGCTTCATCCAGTACAGTAGACAATAGGTTGTCGTATGCGAAAACTGATCCAACAATTCATGCCTGCCGCCCTCGGCGTATGGTTCGCTATTCAAGGAGTTCCTACAATGGCTGCTGATTTTCCAGACCCGGCAGTAGATGCCAAGCTTGCCCCAACCAAAGGCAAGGCCACGGCCATCCTGGCCGGCGGTTGCTTCTGGTGCACAGAAGCTGTATTTGAAATTATGGAGGGCGTCGATGATGTCATCTCCGGCTACTCCGGTGGCACCAAGGAGACAGCCAAGTACGACATCGTCTCCAGTGGGCGCACCGCGCATGCCGAGGCGATCCTCCTCACCTACGACCCTTCGAAGGTGACCTATGGCCAACTGCTGAAGATTTTCTTCGCCGTTGCTCACGACCCCACCACATTGAACCGCCAGGGCAACGATATCGGGCCGCAATACCGCAGCGCGATTTTCTACGCCGATGAGGAGCAGAAGAAGATTGCGCAGGCTTACATCGCGCAACTGGATGCCGCTCATGTATTAAAGAATCCGATCGTGACACAAGTCGTTCCGGTGGACAAGTTTTATACCGCCGAAGGCTATCACCAGAATTATTCGGTAAACAACAAGACCGGCTACGTGGTTGCCGTGAGCGACCCCAAGGTCGAAAAACTGAAGAAGCAGTTTCCGGGCTGCGTCAGGAAGAGGAAGTAGATGAAACTCACCGATCGAAGGATTTTTATGCTGACACTCTCCGCGTTTGGGTTAAATGCTGCGCCCAAGAAGATCAAGATCGTCGAGTTTGACGATGTTGGCAAGCAGACTGGCGTGGTTGAAGTAGACAAGCTGGTTAAGTCCGATGACGAGTGGAAGAAAATGCTCTCTTCCGAAGAGTTCTACGTCGCTCGCAAGCAAGGCACCGAACGGGCCTTCTCTGGCAAGTTGAACAAGAATTATGCAGACGGTGTTTATCACTGTATCTGTTGCGGCACGGCGCTGTTTGATTCGAAGACGAAGTTTGATTCGGGCACCGGCTGGCCGAGCTTTTGGGCACCGATTGCCAAAGAGAATGTGAAGAGCATCACGGACAGCACTCTTGGTATGGTTCGTGTCGAGAATCAGTGCGCACGCTGTGATGGACATCTGGGACACGTTTTTGAAGACGGCCCGAAGCCGACTGGTTTGCGATACTGCATGAACTCGGCTTCGCTGAAGTTCACGCCTCGTAAAAAATCCTAGAGGGCTTTTCGGGCTCTCTACGACTTAACAGGTAGAGAGCCCAATTAAAATCCAAGCAGGTACTGCTTTCACTATTACCGACGGCCTCAATATGGCCGTCGTTTTTATTGCTGTGAGCAGGATTATCAATGTCGATGGACTTGATGTTGCTCACGCGGCTTTCGTATTTGCGTGATGGGTTGCCGGTCTTGAAGTGGACGAATCTGGTTTCAGGACGATCCTTCAGGATTAGTGCCTGGATGGGATATTCCAGTTGGAAGTGATTGATGTCTACGGCAATATCCTGCCATGGTGAGGCTCTCAAGTTTTTCAAGATCTGATCGAACTTTTCGCGCACGTTGTAGGTCTTTATGTCGTAGTAGTAGAGGTCTTCACAGGTTGAGAGGAAGAGGCTTTCCGGGCCTAGCTTGCGATTAGCAGCCAGACGAAGGAGATGCTCAGGCGGTTGATGGAATGGAAAGCGCTGAGGAGTTCTGTGCTCAGCGCCACGATGAGAATCGTATCTAGTGCCAGTTCAACGATTCGTTCGCGCAGCATTGTCCCGCCGCCATCGGATGCTTGTGATCAGCGTGTCGCCACGGAAGGGCTTGTCGACCAGAATGTCGGCGAGGCTGACCAGTGTTTCTCGAGGGCTGATGTGAGTGACGTGGAAGTTGCCGTGCATAGCATCGCCGTCTCTTGGAACGATGATTCTTTCCGTAGCTTTGACGAGCACTTTGCGACGGGTGTCGAATTCTGCCATGAACGTGGGGGTGCGCCAGCGGAATATCTTCTCGTTGCTCGCGTCTTTCCGTGTGTAGGTGAGGTAAAGCTTCTCGCTGTGATTGATCCAGTGTTGCTGGGTGGTTGAGGTGATCAGCGGGGAGCCGTCGTCAAAGGTGTGAGTTTCGAGACGCTCCCAACTCAGGCCGTCGGGTGAGACGGCGAAGTGGCCACGCTCGTCTTCAGCGCGGATGGTTAGCCAGAACTTGCCATCGTGTTTTGTGATGGAGGGTTCCATGAGGCCGCGCTTTACTGGAAGCTTCAGGATATTGCCAAGCCGTTTTGCTTTGAGATCGATGCCATCGAAAGAACAGAGAAGAGTAGAGACAGAATGATCTGGACGGTTGGCCAACATCGTGACCGGCACCAGCACGTCGCCGTTTGGAAGCGTCCAGCGCTGGCTACATCCGGTACTCATCAGCATTGTGGCTTCAGGGTGAGGGAAGTCGAGTTTCTTTGGCTTGGTCCAGGAACCGTCGGCCTTGCGGACGAAGTAGCGGATCCAGCGGTCTTCACCAGGGCGAATCAGTTTTTCGTCTTTGTAGTGGACGTCCTGGCCCAGGCAGAGAACGACACCGGTTTTAGGATGAAACTCTGGAACTACGTCGCTAACGACGTCTTCGAAGCCTCCGCCAAGGACGGTGCGTTCCAGGGCTGGAATGGGTTTGCGTTCGGTCCAGGTCTTGCCGCTATCAAAACTCTCCGAGTAATGAGGTTGATGCATTACGTCAGAGTCTGTAAGCAGTTGGACTGTCATCAGCAAGGAGTTTTTGGTGAGTGCGACCTTGGGGTGAAACCAGCAGGCACGGCTCTTCTTGCCTTCCCAAAGCAAGCGTGTTTCGATGCTCTCGATCAGATCTTCTCGCCTGCGGGCGAAGAGACTAACCGCGCTTCTTCTCGTAATCAGCAAAGCGCTCCTTAAACTCGTCCCATCCTGCACGGCCCATCAAAGCGTAAGTGAATTTTTTGCCAAGCTCAACGCCTTCCTGGTCGAAGGCGTCGATATTGAGCAACTCGCCCATGAAAGCGGTTTCGAATTCCATCATCTGGAAAAAGGCACCGAGGTGTTCTTCGTCGACGCGCCCAAGTGTGAAGGTGCAGTTGGGGCGGCCACTGGTGGCGAGGGCGGCTTCTGTGGCGCGGCGCTCTGCATCAAGCAGCTTGCCCATGCTTTGGCCGCCAAGGTAATCGAAGCCGTCGAGGCCGAGTTTGGCTTTTGGGATCTTCACCTGCTTCTTGTTCTTCTCCACTACCCAGAAGCTGTAGACTTTGTCGTTGGGGCCTTCCATGTAGAGCTGGACCTGGGAATGCTGGTCTGTGGTGCCCAGCGCGGCGATGGGTGTCTGGCCGACGTTGACGATCGCACCTGTTCTGTCTTTAGCTTTGCCCAAGGATTCAGCCCATAGCTGGCGGAACCAGAAGGCTGTGCCCCAAAGGAAATTGCTGTAGGGGAAGGCGACCTGGATGCTCTTCTTCTTGAGGGTCCAGATGAGCCAGTGGTGGAGAGCGGAGCTGAGCGCGATGTTGGCTTCGAGGTCTTCGGTCCAGGCGGCTTCGGTCATCGCGGCGGCGCCGCGGCAGAGCTTCTTGATGTTCACGCCAATGAGGGCGGCAGGTACGAGGCCAACGGCGGAGAGGACGCTGAAGCGCCCTCCGACGTTTTCAGGGATGTGGAAGGTTGTGTAGCCTTCGCGGGTGGCCAATATCTTCAAGTCGCCGCGGTCTTCACTTGTGACCGCGATGATTCGGCTGGCTGCCTTCTTGCCGATGGCGTCCATGAGCCATTCACGCACGATCAGGAAGCCACCCATGGTTTCAGCGGTGGAACCGGACTTGGCGATGACGACTACGAGTGTCTTTTTGGGGGACATGCTGTCGAGAGCATGATTGATGAAGTCGGGGTCTACGTTGTCGAGAATGACGAGGCGAGGCTTCTTTGAGGAATGTGCACCCTGGACTGGATGTGGCCCGCGGATGGCACAATCGAGCGCCCAGCAACCGAGGGCGCTTCCGCCGATTCCGATCACGCAAACGGTATCGTAGGAGCCGTCGAGCTTCTTTGCGACAGCTTCGATTTCCTGAATCAGGGTTTTGTTGAGGGGCAGATCGGGGAAGCCGTATTTGCCCTCTTCAAAAGACGCTCTGAAGCCCTTGAGGGCGGCAATCGCTGCGGCTTTGCCCCCGTCGAGTTCGGCCTGAGTCAGGCCGTTGTCTTCTCCTACCATCGACGCAAGCAAGTTGCGTGGGTCAAAGCTGATCGACATTCAGATCTCCTAAGGCTTCTGGAAGGAAGCGAGTTTGCGGGCAATAAATGTGGTGTCCATGTTTCCAGCCGCAAAGTCCGGATCGTTCATGATCTTCTTTTGCAGGGGGATGGAAGTATAGATACCTTCAACAACGAACATATCAAGAGCGCGCTTCATGCGGGCAATTGCTTCGGCTCTGTCGCGGCCGTGGACGATCAGCTTGGCGACAAGTGAATCGTAATAGGGCGGAATTACGCCGTCTGTATAGACGGCCGTGTCGACTCGTACTCCAATGCCACCAGGCAAGTTTAGGCCAGTGATTTTTCCGGGGCAGGGAGCAAAGGTGTCGGGATGCTCGGCATTGATGCGGCATTCCATGGAGTGCCCGGTGAGGGTGATGGGGCCGCCAATAATGTCGTCAAGCTTTTCTCCGGCTGCGATGCGGATCTGAGCTTTCACCAAGTCAATTCCTGTGACCATTTCTGTTACGGGGTGTTCTACCTGTATGCGCGCATTCACTTCGATGAAGTAAAGTTTGCCCTGCTCATCCATTAGGAATTCGACCGTGCCGGCGTTTTGGTAACCAATTGCCTTGAGCGCTTTTTTGATCGCAGCGATGGTTTCATTGCGAAGCTCAGGAGTCATCACCGGGGATGGCGCTTCTTCGATTAGCTTCTGGTGGCGGCGCTGGATCGAACATTCGCGCTCGCCGAGGACTTCGACGTTACCGTGTTCGTCGGCGAGGACCTGGAATTCAATATGCCGCGGGGCACCGATGTACTTCTCAAGGTAGATATCGGGAACGCTGAAGGCTGCGCCAGCTTCGTTCTGCGCCTGCGCCAGAAGACCGGGTAATTCGTCGGCAGAGTTTACGACTCTCATGCCGCGGCCACCACCACCGGCGGCGGCTTTGAGAATTACGGGATAGCCGATTTTTTCAGCGAATTCGAGAGCTTCTTCGGCGCTGGTAAGTGCTTCCGGAGAGCCGGGCAGAATCGGGACGCCGGCTTCTTGCATCACCTGGCGAGCCTTTTGCTTCAAGCCCATCATTCTGGTGACGTCCGCTGGAGGCCCAATAAACTTGATGCCGCTCAGCTTACAAACTTCAGCAAAACGATCGTTCTCGCTTAAGAAGCCATACCCGGGATGGATCGCTTCTGCGTTGGTGATCTCGGCAGCGCTGATGACGCTTGGGATGTCCAGATAACTGCGGGCGCTTTTGGCCGGGCCGATACAGACGGCCTCGTCAGCGAAGCGGACGTGCAGGCTGTGACGATCGGCCTCGGAGTATACGGCGACGGTCTTGATGCCGAGATCTTTGGCTGCACATATGACGCGCAGTGCAATCTCGCCACGATTGGCAATCAGAATCTTTTGGAACATGACGTGTTAGTTGGGCCGAATCGTAAAGAGAGCTTCGCCGTATTCTACCGGCTTGCCGTTTTCTACCAGCCGGGCTACGACCGTGCCAGAAATTTCGGCTTCAATCTCGTTCATGAGCTTCATGGACTCGATGATGCAGACCGTTGTTTTCGGAGTTACTGAATCGCCCGGTTTCACAAAGGGGCTGGTTTCAGGAGAGGAGGAATCATAGAAAGTTCCTACGATTGGCGACTTGATCGTGACCAGATTGTCCTTCTCAACTAAAGGTGCGGGGGCAGAAGGGACTGCAGCGGCTGGGGTTTGGGCGGTAGGCGCGGGGATGAATACTTCTCGCTCAAGTCCGGCCCTCTTGATGCGAACGCGATGTTCGCCACGCTGTACTTCGAGCTCAGCCACGCCACTATCGTGGGCGAGCTGTATCAGTTCTTTAATCTCTTCAATATTCATTGCTGGGTCTAACCTACTATTGTCCAACCTTTTTGGGTCTCTGGGAGAACCTCAACTCCCTTTTCCGTTACGAGCACCGTGTCTTCGATTCTTACGCCACCAAAGCCTGCCTCATAGACACCTGGCTCAATCGTGATCGCCATGCCAGATTCGAGCGGTGTTTTGTCCTTCTTGCCCAAGCGCGGGGCTTCGTGAATTTCGAGTCCCAGCCCATGCCCTGTTGAGTGGATGAAGTATTGGTCGAGGCCATGGCCTTTGAGTACCTTGACTGCCGCAGCGTGTACCTGGCCAGCGAGTTTGCCGGGTCTTACCGCGTCAATCGCAGCAAGTTGAGCTTCCAGTACAGCCTTGTAGATCCGAATTGCCTTGCGTGGGACGCTGGCCACACCGAAGGTGCGAGTCATGTCGCTCATGTAGCCGTTGAGGCAGGCGCCCATGTCAATCAAAAGGTAAGAGCCAGCTTCGATGCGTTCGTTTCTGGGATGAGCATGGGGCAGGGCAGAATGAGGCCCGCTGGCAACAATGGTGTCGAAGGCGCAACCTTCGGCGCCGAGTTTGCGCATTTGGTGGTCGATCTCGGCAGCCAGATCCATTTCTTTCATGCCCACCTTGAAGCGCTTCATGGCTTGATCGAGGGCCATTGAGTTTAGTTTCACGCTGGCCCGGATTGCTGTGATTTCCTGCGGCGTCTTTATCCAACGAGGTTTTTCGATGGCATCGCCGAGGGGGACCAGCTCACCCAGTTCCGTCAGTCCACGATAGAGCGTGTAGGAGATTTTGGTGTCCTCAAAGCCGATGCGTTTCGCTTTAAGTGACTTAAGCTTTGATGCGAGTGCCTTGAAGAGCGGGCCATTAACGATCGAGACAGGGCAATTCGACTCCTGACTAGCCTGCGTCGTATAGCGGGGATCCGTAAAGAGAATGTTGCCTTTGTCGCTGATGAGGAGAAGGGCATTTGAGCCCTTAAAACCTGTGTAGTATCTGATCTGGATGAGAGTCGAAACTACAATTGCGTCCAGGTTTTGGCTCTGAAGTAGGCAGATTGGTACCAAAGGTGGATTGTACCATCGGGCATTGGCGCTAAACTCTAAGGCTAAGACCTTATTGATGAAGCTTCTGTTATGCCTTTCTGCGATCCTGCTCCTTTTCTCGTGCTCACGTGAAAAGAAGCCCGAAAACCGGGTTGCGGCCAGCTTTCACGCCGAAGAATTGCCCAACAACTTCAAAGTTGATCTGAGCAAAAGAAAGGTGTTTCCGTTTTCTGTTGTGCCTGGCGGCACGGTTACGCGTGATGAAGTGAAATCGAAGGTGGCTGGCGATCCCGTGGTGCGTGAGCACTACAAGGGGATTCAGCTGGATCTGCTAAGGCCATTTCGGTTGACCAAGCCAGCGCAAGGATATGTTTCCTACCGAATTGGTAACCGTATCTTCTGGACAGCGCAGCGACTCTATTTGAGACCTGGGGAGCTTTTGCTGAGCGACGGGTTGCATCTGATTCGCGGACGTTGTGGCAATCGGATTTCGCTGGTGGCCAACGGCCCGGTGCAGACGGTTGGCGAGCCGACCGAAGCGGTACTGGATCTTCCCAGTTGGGACATTCCGGTGTTTCAAGCCATGGCTGAGGAGGCGAACCGACGTGATTCAGACGGACCCTTGTTTGAGCTTCGGGGTAATGGGCCGCTGCCTTTGCCGATGCTGAGCGGGAAAATTCCTGAAACCATTTTCAATGTCGCCCCACCGGTGATCGGGCCAGGGATGATTGGTGGCGGGTTGCCTGGAGGTTTGCCCCCATCCGGTAAGGGTGGCGAAATCATCATCAACTCCAATCCGCTGATCTTTGTTGCATCTCAGCCGTTGACGATTCCACCGCTGGGAATTCTGCTGCCCTCGATCAGGCCAATCGAAATCGCAAGGCTGGATTTGCCACCAAGCTTCATAGGTGCCGGCCCGATTGGTATCGGTGGCCCGGTTTTCTATTTGGGGGAGCTTCCGTTGCCGCCTTCGATTTTTGTTCCCCCGATTTATTCTTCTCCAACGATCCTGATTTCCGGGGGATCACCGCCGTTGCTTTATGTGCCGCCCACTGTGGTTACGCCGCCGGGTGAATCGAATCCTCCACCGGCAAAGCCGCCGACAGGCCCTCCGGCTGAACCTCCTACAGGTGGGCCTGGGGATCCAGTGAACCCTCCAAGTACAGAACCGCCGCCAGTATTCCAGCCGATTCCCGAGCCTTCGACTCTCGGTATGGTGGCACTGGCGGCGGCTTTGATGTTTTTGCTTAAGCGGATGCCTTGGCAGCGGCCAGAGCCGAGTCGTAGTTGGGGTGGTCGGCCACTTCGCTAACGTACTCGACGTGCTGGATCACATTGCTCTTGTCGACGACGAAAATGGCGCGGCTTTCGATGCGTAGGGGCTCGATGAGCGTTCCATAGTTGGTGCCGAAGCTGGCGGTTTTGTGGTCGCTGAGCATCTTCACTTTGTCGACGCCAAAGGCGCCACACCAACGGCTCTGCGCAAAGGGCAGATCCATGGAGACGGTGATTACTTCCACATTTTCCATCTTGGTGACTTCTTCGTTGAAGCGCTTGGTCTGCGCATCACAAACAGGGGTGTCGAGGCTGGGGACGACGCTGAAGATGCGAACCGTTCCGCCTTCGCCGAGGGTTACCGGCTTCAAATCGGAGCCGATCAATTCAAAATCAGGGGCCTTGTCGCCGACCTTGAGTTCTGGTCCGGCGAGAGAAAGAGGATTCCCCTTGAGGGTAGTTGCACGAGCTGACATGTGGTTAGTTTAACAACCTATCGCTAGGGGCTTACCAGCATGAAGGTGAGGCGCTTCTCGGCAAGGTCAATTTTGACGAGAGCGACGCGGACAGCGTCACCGATGGCGAAAGTACGTTTGGAGCGCTGGCCGACGATGCGTCGGGTGTTTTCCTGATAGGAGTAGTTGTCTTTGGGGAGTGCGTCGATCGGGAGCAGGCCCTCGATGAAGAGCTCTTCGAGTTCGACGAAACAGCCGAACTTTGTAGTCGAGATGATCAAGGCGTTGAATTCGTCGCCAACCTTGTCGCTCATGAAGCGCATCTTCTTCCACTCGACGAGTTCGCGCTCGGCCTCGGCTGCTCTTCGCTCTGTGAAGCTGGTGTCGTTGCCGAGGTCCTTAAGCGTTTCTTCGTCGTAGCTCATGCCGCTTAGCACGCGATGGACGACGAGGTCGGGATAGCGACGGATGGGTGAGGTGAAGTGTGTGTAGGCTTTTGAGGCCAGGGCGAAGTGGCCTTCGTTTTCGAAGGAGTAGCGGGCCTGTTTGAGGGAACGCAGCATGAGAAAGCTCACGATGCGCTCTTCGGGCTTACCTTCGATTTTGGCGACCAGCTTTTGATAGTGCTTTGAGGATACGGTAGCGCTTGGGTTGCCGATAAAAACGTCTTTGCGGATCTTGCGGCCATCGCGAGTGCTCTTGATGTTTGAGAACTTTTTGACGGCGACACCGCCGAGTCCGAGGGATACGCCGAACTTGGATGCGGCTTCTTCGAAATCGGCGACGCGCTTGGCGTCGGGGATCTCGTGGATGCGATAGAGGCTGGGGATTCCGGCTGCCTCGAGATGTGAGGCGACTGCTTCATTGGCAATCAGCATGAGCTCTTCGATCAGGCGATGAGCAATGTTGCGAGGGCTTCTGGAGACTCCTACCATTTCGCCGAACTGGTCGAATTCGATGATCGGTTCCGGGAGGTCAAAGTCGATCGAGCCGCGTCTGGAGCGCATACGGTTCAGGACGAGCGCCAGTTCTTTCATTAGCTCGAAGCGATGTACTAGAGGTGCGTAACGTTCCCGGAGTTCTTTCTGTTCGGCGGGCGTTCCTTCGAGCAGCTTGTGTACGTTCGTGTAGGTCATGCGCTCGCGGCTCTTGATGACGCCGCGGCAGAAATCCTGGGTGAGGATGTTGCCCTGGTGGTCGAGTTCGAGCAGTGCGCTCATGACGAGCCGTTCTTCGTTGGGGCGCAGGCTGCAGATGTCTGTTGAGAGTTCGACTGGGAGCATCGGGACAGCGCGATCGGGGAAGTAGACGCTGGTGCCGCGCATCATGGCTTCTTTGTCGATGGGGGAGTCAGGTCTTACGTACCAACTGACGTCGGCGATGTGAACCTGCAGCTTGTAGTTGCCGTTGGGTAGCTTCTCGACCCAGACGGCATCGTCGAAGTCGCGGGCGGTTTCGCCGTCGATGGTAACGATATCGAAATCGCGGAAGTCGGTGCGGCCTTCCCATTCGCGCGGGCCGATCTCGCGGGACATCGATTGCGCCTGCTCAATTACGTCTTGTGGGAATTCGTGCGGCAGGTGGTGCTTGCGGATCATGATTTCGACGTCGACGCCGAAGTCATCTTCGAAGCCGAGCAGTTCGATTACCCGACCGACACCGTTTGAATCTTCGTCGGGGAAGTCGAGCACCTCGACGGTGACCATCATGCCGTTGAGGTCGGCGACTTTTTCGACCTTAACCTCTTTGATGCCGACACGATCCGGGTTGATGTGCGGGGCGGGGATCTCGAAGCCTTCGGGGATCTGGATCCACTGCTTGATTTTCTGGTCGTAGGGGACGACAAAGCAGCCCCGCTTGGTGAGGCGGAACTGCCCGACCATGCGCTGATTGGCACGGTGCAGGACGCGAACGATTTCGCCGTTGACGCGGCCATCGTGGCCGATCCGGCCGAGGCGCACGAGTACTTTATCGCCGTGCATGGCCTTCTGAGCTGAATCGGGATTGATGAAGACGTCGCCTTCTATTCCTTCCGGTTTCTGGTCGAGTATGACGAAGCCAAAGCCGTCTCGATGCATGCGTAAAGTTCCAGCCGAGAACTCGCGAGTCTTGGAGGCGAGCTGGTAGGTGTTGTTGCGCAGCTCGATGAGAAGGCCTTTGCGAGTGAGCCGTTCGATGGCGCGTTCGACCTCTTCGCGCTTGACACCCTTGTTGCCCATTTCGCGCGTTAGCGTTTTTGTCGTGGCGCGGCCGTTGGGTAGTTTATTGATGTGGCTTAGTAGCGCTTCGTCTTTCACAAACCTATTGTCGGATAGAATCGCCTCATGATCACACGCCGATCCTTCATGCCGTTGCTGGCCACCCCGCTTGTGGCTCAAACACGGAAGCCCAATATTGTTTTAATCCTGACTGACGATCAGGGCTATGGTGATCTCTCATTGCATGGCAATCCGAATTTGGCCACGCCCAATATCGATGCAATCGCAAAGGCAGGCGCGCAATTCAGCCGATTTTATTCCTCACCTGTTTGCAGCCCGACGCGATCAAGTTTGCTGACCGGGCGGTACAACTATCGCACTGGGGTTGTCGATACTTACCTTGGCCGCAGCATGATGAGGCCTGAAGAAGTGACGCTTGCTGAGATGCTGAAGCCGGTTGGGTATCGAACGGGTATTTTTGGAAAGTGGCATCTTGGGGACAACTATCCGTTGCGCTCTATTGACCAGGGTTTCGACGACAGTCTGGTTTTGAATGGCGGCGGATTGATGCAGCCTGGAGATGTGCCGGAGGAGATCAGCGGTGTTGCTCCCTCCTATTTTGATCCGGTTCTAAGCAGGAATGGGAAGTGGGAGCAGCAGAAGGGCTATTGCACGGATGTGTACTTTCGGGAGGCGATGCGCTTTATAGATGACAACCGGACGAAACCATTTTTCTGTTATCTGCCAACGAATGCTCCCCATACGCCGCTGCAGGTTGCTGAAGAATTGGTCGAGCCATTTCGCAAGCTGGGCCTCGACGAGACGACGGCGAAGATCTACGCAATGGTCAGCAACGTCGATCAGAACGTTGGCAAGCTGGTGAGCCATTTGAAGGAGCGGAACCTCGAACGCGACACGATCCTGATCTTTATGACCGACAACGGGCCCCAGCAGAAGCGCTTCAATGCTGGTTTGCGTGGGCTGAAGGGGACATCGTATGAAGGAGGGATTCGAGTCCCGCTCTTTGTCAAGTGGCCCGGACGTATCGCCGCCGGAACGGTTGTGGACCGGCTGAGTGCACATATCGATCTCACTCCTACGCTGCTTGAAGCGGTTGGGGCTGAGACTACGGCCAAGTTGGATGGGCGCAGTTTGATGCCGCTGCTGACGGATGCCAAAGCTAAAGAGACCTGGAGTGACCGCACGGTGTTCATTCAATGGCATCGTGGGGATGCCCCTCGTCCCTTTGAAAATAGCGCCGTACTTACGCAGAGAATGAAGCTGGTTAATGGCAAAGAGCTTTATGATCTTGAGGCCGATCGAGTGGAAGCAAAAGATCTGGCTGCGGCAGATCCGAATACGGTGCGGCAATTGAGGATGTCCTATGAGGCATGGTTCAAAGATGTAGCCGGAACACACAAGTACGCGCCTCCGAAAATTGTATTGAATGGAAAGTCACCCGTGTTGCTGACCAGGCAAGACTGGCGGGGGGACAGTGCAAGCTGGGAGGCAACAGGGATTGGCCATTGGGAGCTCGACGTGAAGGCGGCCGGCCCGTACGATGTCACACTGCTGTTCGCTCCGCAGAACGAAGCCACTCAGTTGACCGCCAAGTGGCTAGGCACACATGCCATTGCTGCAGGGCAGAAACGGCTTGATCTCAAGAGTGTCAAATTACCCTTGGGGCCAGACCGCTTTGAGGCTAAGGTTGGCACAAAGGGTCTGACCTACGCATACTTCCACTAGAAGCCGGGAAGGCGCCTATTGGGTTCGTTGTTGCGCTGGCTGATTCGCTCGCGCCAACAGGCTAAAGCCAAGGCCATGACGAGGTCGTCATGGGAATCCTTTTCGAAGGCACCGAACTTGTAGCCGAAGCCGATACGCCTGATTTCGACCGATAGCAATTCCTGCTTGAGCTCGCGGCTGGAATAGCAGTCTTCGGGGATTCTAAGTTTGCCCTGTTCCAGATTGGTTTCGACGGCTGCGTACATGTCTCGCTTGAGATCGTGAGTGATGACGACACCTTCTACGCTTGAGCCTCGCAGGTGTTCGCGGATCATCTCAAAGACTGCATCGCCAACACCGGTCTGGTCAAAGACAAGAACACTTCTGCCTAGCGCTTCGACCTTCTTGAAGATGGCACCGACTTCTTTGGCGACTTCGCCATAGGCGGTGCCGAGCTTCCACTGTTTGGCATAACGAACGCTCAAGAACGACTCCCACTTCGTATAGGCATCGATGTAGCGGGTGTTCATCGCTTGCAGTGATCTTTCGACAATGACGAGAGCTGAGTGGTCCTGCTTGCGTCCGAGGTCGAGGCCGAGGAAGTATTCGTTTTTTTGTAGCTGGTTGCTCATGATTGGCTCCTAAAGCGATAAGGCCTTGATCTCGCGGGTGAACGCGGCTTCCACCCAGGCTCGCGGCAGGAAGGTATTTTCGTTCTCGAGAAATTGGCAAAGGTATTCCTGCTTGAACCACGACTCGCCCATCGACTTGCGTTCGCGTTCGAGGAATTCAGGATCGAAGCGCGGGCATTCGTTGGCCGGTGTTTCGACGCGCTCCCAGCCGTCGCCTCGCTCCCACTCTTCCCAAAAGAAGCCTCGGGTGCCATAGGGAGTTGACATGATCACCATGCGGCCATGCTTCGAGGCAGCGAGAAATGGGCGAACGCTGCGATAGAGACTGTCGGCGACCTGGCTGGCCTCGTCAATGATGAGAAGGCTGGTGCCAGAGAAGCCACGGATGGTACCATCGCGGCCGGGAAGACCTACTATGCGGGAACCATTTGGAAGCTCGACGGAGAGCGTGTTTACGCCGTCGCCTTTTTTACGAAGCCCGAGTGCAGGGAGATAGCCGATGATCTTGCGGATCAACTCGCCACTCTGTCTGAGCGTTGGGCTGACTACAAGTACGAGGCTTTTGGGTTCGAAGTAAGCTTTGTGCAGCGCGAGTATGCTCGACACTGTGGACTTGCCCCACTGGCGTGAGCAGTTGAGCATCATTTGTGGCGACTCTGAGCGCAAGACCTGGGCCTGCTTGTCATCTGGATCGATGCCGAGGAAGTATCGGGCAAAGGAAGCCGGATCGAGCCGGCTCCCCAATTTGCGCAGAACGAATTGCGGTTCCATCAGGGCAGAATCCTGGTTTGAGGGCTAACTCCGAGACGTGCTGCTATGGCCTCGGAGATGGCGTGCTTGGCTTCTGGATAAGGCCGAAGCGTCTCTGCGAGCAGATCCAGAATCAAGGCCAATCGAACTGTGCCTGATTCGATCACTTCGACCGGAGTGGCGTGGATTGGAGAAGACTCGAGTATCCCGTAAGCACGCGGGACAATTGCTTTCTTGCGCGGCATGACTATAGCTCCCTCGATCGGCTACTACGGGGCGATTTGGGTGCAGACCACTTCTCTACTCGTGCTGAAAGCGCATTGGTTGTTTTGATTGTGTCGAGGTGCTGTTTGGATAGCAGATTAAAAGTCTTCTCGCTTAAACAAAGCCGGTATGCGGTCATCAACCTTGAGTTGGTGTCGCCCATGGTCTGCAGTTGTGGCGACCGAACAAAGTGATTGAGCTCACTTTCGATAAGATTGTTGACTCGCTCGCTGGTCCAGCGTAGTTGCCCCAGCGAGTTGAGGTCGCCTTCCTGCTGGACGTTTGAGGGAGGCAATTCTGTGAAGAGGCGGTCCATCAGCGTTGCGTAGCAACGTGGGTCCTCGACGTCGTTGACTTGAACTGGCGGCAGAGTGCGGTTACGATTCCGCTTCTGTTTTTGTACTTCTGGTAATTCTTCTTCTTGATTCATGATTCATTCCTTTTGGGTATCGATATGCTGGCGAGACATACGCTCACACTCGAAAGGAAGTTAGCAAGCAAGAAGACGGAGTTTGACTGCGTTGTAGAGAGAACTCATTTGGAATCAACGAAATAAAATATTGACAATTTCCGTGAACGGTTTTCTCAAAACTGGAAGCGGCCGATGATCAGTAGGTTTGAGTTTGCAGTGCCGATATCTGAGAAGGCACCGCGGGTGGCACTGCCAATTCGGGCAAATGCCCCCGGGGAATTTGCATTGAAAGTGCCGCTAGGGTCGCCATACTGTGGCTGCTTGAATGGGAAATTGTTGCCGTCCAGGCGGATCTGAAAGCGGTAGCGCTCTTTCAAGGTCCACCATTTGGCGATGGAGAACTGAGTCCAGGCGAGCCCAGGCGCTTCAAAGACATTGCGACCGAGGTTGCCGACCGTGAAGGCGCCCGGGTAGGCGAAAGAGTTGAAGTTCAGGTAGGGATTCTGCGATTGGGTTGGAAAGCGGCTACCGCCAATGGCCCAGTTGTCCACCTGCGCTGCACCATGAGTGGTCAAGATATTCGGCCGAGATTCACCCGGCAAGTAGCGATTTGGACTTCCCGCGAATGACATATTAAATGGTGGACCAGACTGCGGCGATTGCAGTAAGTAAGGCCGTTGTCGCCAGTCTCGGCTTCGGTTTCGGTGATGGTCTTGCTCATCGTGTAGAAGCTATTGAAGGTCAGTCCGCCCGACATCCGCTTCTCTACACAAAGCGTGCAGCCGTGGTAGGAGTTGTGGCCGAAATTGGAGAAGAGGCGCACGTCGCCAAAATACTTGTAGAGCAAGAAATTCTGCTGTGCGGTGAAGATCTGATTGAGCACTGACGGGTCACGGGAGACATCGAGAGGAAGTACATTGATGTTCCAGTTGTTGAGGAGACCCACTCCTGACTGGCCCTGATACTGGGCTTCGATTACCCACTGCCCACGGAAGCTGGATTGCAGGCCGCCCGACCAGCTCATGACGTAAGGCAAGCGCATGTTGGTGTCCCATGTGTGAGCTGGTCTGCCGCTGTAGTTGGTTCCAACGAAGGGAACAGAGCCATCGGGCTGGACGTTGTAGGTAATTCTGCCGGGGCCTTGCGAAAGACGGAAGAAGTGGCGCGGGTCGCCCACTGGCGACTGGACGTTCGCGGTGGCTAAATATTCCTGGAACATGCTGTTGCGGTCTGTGGCAAAAATATCCTGATGGACCATTCCAAAGGAAGCACGGAATACCATTTTGGGGTGGAAGTTCCAGGCCAGACCGAGGCGAGGTGCAAAGTTGTTGAGGTCCTTTCTTGCCAACGCGCCGGGGCGGTGCACGATTGCGCCCGCCAGGCCAGCCGTTAACCCCATCGATCTGATAGCCGATGGCTCTGGAACGCTGGCCGAGCACGTGGTATCCGTTGACCGAATTCGTCCCTGGGTAGTAACACATCATGCGGACGAGCCGCTTCTGGCTGACCGGGATCGCTAGCAGAGTTTCGCCCGAAAGGATCAGCCCGGAGGCAGAGGTTTCTGTATCGAGGAGTGGTGCGCCGCCTGTTACCTGGATTGTCTCGGTGACACCGCCGAGCTGC
>ENA-ORBV01005042-ORBV01005042.1-microbial-mat-metagenome-genome-assembly--contig:-NODE-5042-length-24658-cov-20.732842_pt1 | contig 24658 bp, 21 predicted proteins | sample MGYA00237777_ERZ505514 | MGnify/ENA primary metagenome ERZ505514 (study PRJEB26160, sample SAMN06269048) | microbial mat metagenome | isolation source: Oligotrophic lake microbial mat | place... | reverse complement strand
TGAGCCGGTCGATGGTCATATCGCCGCGCGGGATGAACGGGTAGATGTCCATCCGGTCTGCCGCCCCGATCAGGGTGCCCAACGCACCGCTCGATCCGCCCATGGTCATTGGCACATAATGGCCGGTACCGGGGGCTTGATGCGGGTTTGGCCCGGCATCGAGGATCCGCGTCAGCCCGTTCATCTGCATCCGCAACTGGTCTGTGGTCGAATTGTACCATGCATCCCCGTCGGCGGGGGAACCCGGATCGGAAGCCAGTGATGGCAACGGGGCGGAATAAACGCCCGTGCCGCTAAGGAAATCAGTCGCGACCCCGGACCTCACCGGGCCAAGCCCTTTCAGCGCGGCCGTAGCCTCGTCGAGAATGGCCGTCGCTTGCGCTGCTGTCAGTGCTTCTTGAACTCCCGTGCCAGCCGTGGTCCGACCAAGAATTCTAGCAGTCGCCACATTGGCTTGATTGGCCAGTGTGACTGATGCTGCTGGCAGAGTCAGTGCACCAACAACAGTCAGGCCGTTGGCGACGCTCATCAAACCAGTGGCACGAGCAACAGAAAAAGCGTCAAAGAATGATGTTCCATCAGGACTGACCTTGACAGTCAAATCGTCCGACCCAGCCAAGCCAACAATCGCCCTTGTGCTGAACCCGGTCTTGAAACTCATAGTAGCATCGTTCCCAGATGCGTTCTTGTTGAACGTCATGTCAATGTTCGTGCCAGCATTATTGAACAGAACGTTTGGAGTATTCACAGACAGTCGATTTGTTGCATCCGCCGTTGCACCACCGATCCCAGTCCTCAAAACAGACAGGTTTGCAGCGTCCATTGCGATCGCTGAAACCGTTGATGCAAAGGTCACAGTCGGTGAGTTTACAACCAACGTTCCAAGAGCGCCAGCGATGGCAGAGCCAATGTTAACTCCTGTCGTCGATCCAGAAAGTCCTGCAGTCCCAAGGTTTACGGTTTTAGTGAGACCAGTCGTAATTGCCCCACTTCCTACGTTGGCAGTAGAAGCCACGACTGCAGTTCCCAGTGATGCAGTCGCGGCAGAGACGTCAAACGTTCCGCTGAACGTAGTTATTCCAGTGAAAGTTTGAGTCCCGGCAAGAATTGCAAGAGTTGAACTCGAGTTTGGCAAAGTGTATGTGTAAGTTGTCGATGTTGGGAAACCAGACAGCTGGAATACCGCTTTCTTTGTGCCGTCCAAGTTGTCGACCAATTCAAAAGCGTTATCAACAAAACTCGATCCACCACCGGGACCACCGACCAAAGAAGCGAGTGTGACCCAAGAAGCACCATCGAAACTGACATATTCGTTCGCGCCTTGATCGTAGACGTTCCATCCTTCAGAAGGAGTGAAAATGACCCAATTTGTGCCGATGTAGACAGCGATTCTGTTGGCCAGTCCTGTCCATGCACCAGTCGGTGCAGAACCGATGATGTATCGATCTCCTTCCGTTGGGCTCACAGGTGGAGTAGATGTCGTTCGGTTGAAAACTGTCGGATTGACGAGAGCATCCAGATAGCTGATCGCAGAATTGAACGTCAGATACTTCTGCGTTTGAGCAGAATCCATAAGCGGGAGATTGTTGATTGTCGTTGCCATTAGAAGGGACTCTGTTTTGTCACTGGTCTTCCCCTGCCGATATTGGTAGACATCTGATGAATTCGCGCTTTGAAGTTCGCTGGCGCTCCAACATAACTGTAAGATGCAACGGTTGTCGTCACGGTAGTTATTAGCACATCAAGGCTCGTAAGTAAATCGATTTCATACCGCTCATCGTCCTCGTTCAAAGGCACGATTGCAGCATCAAATCCTTCACCATTAAATCTGGTTTGCCGTCTCCAAGTAATGAGAACATCGGCAGCAGCAGTCTTGAAAAACTGAACATCAGCCACTGGATAAGGAAGTTCTCCAACAGCTTTACCAGTGTGAGTTTGAGTTCTAAAGAAGGGACTTGCCGTCCCGTAAACGTTCGGACCATATCTCCAAGTGATGGCATCAAGTTTTCTTTCGGCCGCTATAGAAAGAACATTCGTTCCAGCAGGATTCAAAATCACAAACGGTGAGCCAATCGGAATGACTTCCATGATAGGCCAAGTCCCGAGTTGACCACGAAACAGTCTAGTAAGATCATATCTTGCTCCACTAACGAAAGAAGAATTCACAAACTTCAGTATTTCCCAGTTTCCACTAGGAGTCAATATGGCGATTGCGTTTGCCCCGTTGCGAACATTCTCTTCGGTTTCGCTGAGAATCTGGAAACTCGTAGACCGAAGATCGATTGATAGAACATTCCCCTCATCGATGATCTCGTGCGGTCCAATCTGCAGAGCGGCGGACAGAATTCCCATTTGGGATGGAACCAATATACTATTATTGAAACTCAAGTCAGCACCATTGTTCGTCACTTCATAGATATCTACCGAGCGAGGAAACGGAGTTTGGAAAGCCGCCACTCTTGGAGCCCAAGGACGAGGCTCGTCACCAGTCACCAAGGGGAGATCCATGAAATACAGATTCGTGCTGCCGATTGTTGAGAGAATGCTCGTCGTGTTGCTCCCATAGTTGCTGGAGACTGCATCGTAGATTGAGACGTCCATGCCGTTTCCATCAATCTCAAGATAGTCCCCTTTGGAGATTCCGGAGAAGCGAAACTTCTTGAGACGATTTCCGATAGTTATTGAGAATCCATCACCAGGATCATATTTGATGCGATCGTTGCTCAAGGCCAACTCGATGCTTTCACGAGCAGCCCATGCCTGTTGAATCATGATCTCAGCGAGCATCTTCGCTGAACCAGTTTCAAACACCAAAGGATATCTCATGTCGACAGAAGTCTTGCTTGTCGTTGTCTGGCGACTTCCAGTGGCAGTCGCTACTTGATAATCATCAGCAGGGTTGATGAACGACACAGACGAGTTCTGTGGCATCTCTGTCTCTTGGGCTCTGGTGATCTGATATCCAGAACTCTTGGCCCCACCCTGAGACACAAGATCCTGAACATCGATCTCTTCGAATGTTGTGTATTCACGAAGGACAAACTTCATCTTACCTTGAGACTCGAAGCCATCAAAAAGATAAGCTGAGAAGAGAGGGTCCAAAGACGCTCTTGGTGAAGATTGATTATCGATCACATAGCCACGAACTATCGAATTCCTACCAATTAGTTCGGTGACGTCAAGATCAGCGGCAGTGAACCCAACCCACGAACAGATCATCTTCACCAACTCTGCCAACGGAACAGAGCCAGCACGGCCATTCAGCCAATGACCGAAAGTCCAGTTTGGAGAGTCTGACCAAAAATCTGAACGATACGGAAATGCAGGATAAGGACGAGCATCCCAAGCCCATGCACACATTTCCGCAGATGCGATCATACGTATGGGAGAAGTGGGAGAGTTGTCTCTCCAATAAGTGATCATTGCCTCATAATAAGAACGCTGAATTTGATCGTCTCTGTTTCCGTTAGAGAAATAAGGAACGAAGCTTTCAGACGATTTCGGATCAAAGAATACGTTCGGTTGATTTGTCCCTTTGTCAATAGTTGGAACACCGAATTCTGAGAAACGAATTCTCTTTGAACTAGCAACCCAAGAAGAAGGAGAAGCGGCCCTGACTCCCAGGGGGCGAGGATGGTGAGTGTTGGACCACCAGTTTCTCATGTCTTTTTGACGGAAAATCCAATGCTCGCTGTGAGCCAGATCTTGAATCGGAGTCCTCGTCTGAGAGGCCCGATCTGCTGAACTCGCGTAGAAATAGTCGAAGAGTTCTCCACCTTCGATCTGACCTTTCAGGTAAGACTGATCGTAGATGTATCTCGCTCTTGGGTTTCCATAAACGTCGTTCCCTACACCAAAGTCAAGATGAGACGTTCCGTCCCGCCAATCGGAGATAGGAGTATAGTTGTCTATGCCAATATGGTCACAGTCGGCATTCGACCAGATTGCATCCAAAGGAAACAAGACATCTCCAGAGGCATCCTCTGGGCGATGAGAATGATATTCGCTCCAGTCAGCAGCATACGAAAGTTCTACGTGAGTCATTCCGTAGCTGTCGAAGATTAATCGGACATCGTTGAGAATAGATACAAGAGCGGCTGTTCCAACATAGACGCCAGCATTGTTTCTCACTCTGTTGATACCAACGAGTTCTGTTCCGATGTAGAAAGTCTTGAAGCGTGTCGGGGTCACACTCACAGCAGCAGCAGCAGCACATAGATGAGCATAGAAGAAGATGAAACGACGATATCCCCAATCGCCAGCAGCACCTGAGTAGGTTATCCTAGTTCCAGTGTTAGAGAACTGAGTTCTTGTGACAGAACCCATGTAGGCATCCATCTCCGTTCCAGCAGCAGCCATCTTATCGACAGAGGGTGCAGAAACAGTAATTCTTCCTCTCCATGGGAAAATTGGCTGACCAGTCGTCACTCCGTCAGTGTTCGGAAGAGTGTTCCCAGCGACAATGTCCATCAATATAAACGGATAGAAATGAACATCAAGTCCCGCCGTGTCTATCGTGTATAGAATTGCCTCTGTCACTGACCAATCAGCAGGAGTCCCTCCAAAATTCGGATTGTCCAGAGCATCTCTAGAAACGACATCTGCGTTGTTTCTGTTCAAACCGTTGACAGTCCAAGTGTCATCGGTCGATTGTGTGAAACCATAGTCAGAGTCTATCAGTCCTTTTATCCCAGAGACATAATTGCTGCTGACAGATGGTCCGAACTCTACCTTTGGTTTCGTAGTCCCAGAGCCGAGACGTAGATCATCACCAAACCAAGAGATCACAAGATTCAAACTCGTGACATTCGGCATTTGTGACTTCAAATTCTCCATAGACCATACAAAATCAGTTTTGTCTGCACTGAGATTGGAGTTTGAAAAAGAAACTTGGTCATCTATCAAGGTTACAGTTGGAGTCGTTGCATACGCTTGCTCACCAGTTGATGGAATCAAGTTTACGCTTTGAATTAAATTCTCTAACAAATCTGCTGATAGATCATATACAGGAACATTAATCTCAGCTGTTATCATCGGAATGCGATTTCCGAATTCTGTGAGATCAAGTTCTTCAAAAACTATGTAAGCAATTCCTCTAAAAGCAGAGGCTGACTCTACACCTTCAATTTGTAAGATCTTCGGGTCAACTGTCTGTGTTTCTGATCCAGGGTAGAACCTGTAGATAATTCCACTGGTCTCCATGAGACGATTGTCTACCCATATACGCCCAAGAGAAGCACGAGGATTACCCTCGCAGAAAGCGAAAGCAACACTCACGAAATATGTGTATTCAATGTTTGAGATTGTATCGCCACCGCCTCCCTTTCCACCTACACTTTGAGTCGTGGTAGTAGAAACCTCACGAAAATTCGTGACCCATATCATGTTCCCACCAAGGCGAGAAGTTCCAAACAGTCTCTTTACAGGCTGTCCTTCTGAAGACGTGCTGAGATTGATGCTCTCAAGTCTTGGTCCCTCTTGACTGATATTTGTTGGAAACAGTTTGCTGTCAATGAAGTTACCAATCGTCGCAGCCGCCAAACTTGCTGCGAACAAGGAAAACCCTGTGAGGCTAGAGGCGGCAACTGCTGATGTGAGAAGAAGAGAGACCATTCATTTGAACCTGAATTTACCGACGAGTTTTTTATTCCACCAGTCAGTGAATTCCTCTTCTCTTACCATGTGATTCGAATAGGCGTGAATCATGACCTTGTTTCCGGTGTAGATGGCGCAATGCTTTACAGCAACGGTCGGTCGCATACGAAACATTAAAACCTCGGCTTGCTCAAGGCATGTTACCGCATCAAAGTGTTTCTTGGCAATAGCCAAGAGTGGGTCGTCAGTTCTGTGGTCTCCCCAAGAGGCTGTATAGTTCGGAGCTTCCTCTGGCTCCGACCGTTGGTAATAGGTGCGCCACACACCTCGGAGGAGGCCTAGGCAGTCGCAGCCTATACCAATCTCAGACATCTGGTGCATGTAAGGAGTCCCGAGCCATTCACGGGCTATCTCTGTTATGCGATCACTCATTGAAAATGCTTTGACCAATTTGCGATCCGTCTCTCAAAGCATACCGAGTGAGATAGTCTGACCCAGGAATGAAATTGAATCCACGGAAATTCACGATGTTCGAGAACTTCGAAGCGCAAGTTGTATCATATTTGTTGCAGCCAGCGATGACATCAAATGTGTCAGTGTTTGCAATGTTGAAAGGCGGCTGATCCCACAAGATTAACAGTCCTGGCTCGTGTCTCTTGACTTCGAACTTCAATCCGTTATTCGCCCCGCTGGTGAATTCCAGAAGTCCAAAAGTGTAATAATCTGTCACATCGTTTAAGAGTCCGGTGACAACCATCTGGCGATTATCAACCACGTTTGACACTGTTCCGGTGCTGTCGAAAGAAGTCGGGTCTGCTCCACAGCGAGAGTCACCGAAAATGGCATCGCAAGTTCTTGAGTATATCCGTCCAGTGGTCTGTTGAAGTCTCTGGCTCTGCGAACGCAATTCAGCATCGAAGGCGAGTTCGCCTCTTTTGACTTGACCAAGATTTCCTTTGCTGAGGAGGACTCTCTGCGAGACGTCTTCGAAGTTCACCCAATAGAGTTCCACTTGGGCATCATCATACCTGCCGGAAGAAAGATCGTCTTCGTTGATAGTGTCGCTACTCAAGGCACCTTCGACATTGAGGTTATCAACAGATAGACCAATGCTTGAATCTATCTTTGTTGCAGTAAATCCAGAGTCTGCCTCAAACGTAACAGAGTCGAAAGTCAGTGGAACATCATGCTCAGTGAAACCCTGGACAGTGCCATCCAATCGAGTGACTTTCCAACAGTGAGCCATCGTTACTTCACGCGTATCGAGATGAACCTGTAGAGCAGAAGAGACTAGCTTGCTCATATGCGAATCTCCATGATACTCAAGTCAGGGACCTGTCCAGAGTCGAACAGTTCCACATTCACGAGAATTTCATCTTGATCGAAACGAACTGGCACATCGAATTCGAAACCGGCAGTCACTGACAAAGTGTTCCCTGGAGCAACGAGGAACGTCACCAAGCCAGTTGTCGTGTCAATAGTGTAGTCAGTCGTTATTGTCTTCGCAACCCCATTGATCGCAACTGTCAAACTCCCAGCCACTGGTTTCTTGATTTCTCTGGTGTAAGGGCTTGAAGATGAGGAATACAGTTTCGTCAACTGAAAAACCGTTATCACACCGTTACCAGTTCCAATCTGTTGATCAGCATTGGTGATAGTAGATGTCGGTGATCCAGATTTGAAGTCTGACCAATCTTTCCAACGAAACCCATGGAGTCGACCACGACGGGCTTCAAAGAATTCAATGGCTGTGTAAAGATGATCCATATGGCGAAGGCCGAGTCCAGCATTGTATGAACGGCGAGAATTAGCCCAAAGAGAGTTGCGAAACTCAAATCCCGAACGAAGGGTCACTACGTCAGTGAGACGACGAGGACCTCCGCTTGAGCCACGACTGATGTCACTTGGAAAAAGAACTTCGTGAAAAGCCATCACATGTTCCTTCTACCAGAACTGATCATACGAGCGGCACGAGCGGCAAGCTGACTTTGACTTGCTTGAAACGATTGTGCATCGGGAGTGGTTACGTTGAAGATCACAGTCGTTCCTGTGCTACCACGACCGCCACCGGGCTCTTCTCCTCGAGGAGTGATTTCAACATGCTCACCATCTTTCAAACGAAGCGGGACAAGACGATTGTCATGCCCGTCCAACCCACCGAAGCCTGAACTCGGTCCCACTTGGAAACTACCACCCTGCGCCGCTCCTGGGATAGCCGCCTCTCCGATCCCGAATATACTGTCAACAATGCCTCCAAGGAAACCAGAGAAGGCTCCAAAGAGACCTTTCTTAGTTCCACCACCCTCGCCACCAAGTCCGGTTTCACCACCAAACAACTGTTGGAAGCCTTGAGAGACGACAAGCTGAACTATCATCTTGTTGATGTTACGGATCAGAGAGCCGAAATCTGCAGTTCCATCGACAACAAGATCAGCGATCGCAGACGACATACCATCGAAGGCAGTCGTGATGATATTCTCCATCTGCGAGGCTGCGTCGGCAGTCTGCTCGATGATTTTGAGGAACCCTCTCTCAAAACCGGCCTGCATCGTAGTCTGGCTTTCAAGGAACCTGATACGAGCAGTAAGAACGGACTGAGAGAATTGATCTTGATTTAGAGTTCCTTCTTGCAGCAGTTGATTGAGAATTTCCATTTCCATGGTATAAGTTCTCAGCGGCTCCAGAAGAGAATCGACGATCTCCAGTTTTCTTTCCATTGCATCGGAGATTTCTTCAACAGTCTTCGCAGCACCAGAGGCACCACCAGAATTGCCCTCAGCGAGAGCATCGAATTCTGCGTTGACTGTAGCAAGCCTCTGCTGAAACTGAGCAGTGACGTCTGCAATTCTGGAAGTCGCATTTTCACCGGTCTGCAGAGTTGCGACCAATTCGTTGTAGCGACGAGTTTCCGTTTCAATAGCACGAGCACGATCATCAAGCGCACCGAGAGCACTGTCATCGGTGTATTCTTTGAAAGCCTCGTTCGCACTTCTTTGGGCAGCGGCAGTCCCATCGATCTCTGAACGAGCTAGAGCGTAGGTCTCTTGCAGACGACTGATCTGTGCTGCATAGTTATCGAGAGAAAGTGTCCCAGCACTGAGTTGTTGATCAAGTCCACCAACTCCGCTTTGGAAGGCGGTCTGGGCGTCTAGCATTTGATCTGCTACGTCTTGAGCAGCAGCCAGTTCAGGAACAAATCCTGCCAAAGTTCTGAGAGCATTGATTGTCGCCATCGCAGCACCACCGAGACCACGGACACTTGATGCAGCAACATTCGCACTTCCGGAAAGCCCAAGGAGAGCACGATCTGCACTCCCAGCCGTTCCTCCAAGAACTGCAAGGATCGCTCTCAAACGTTCCGTGTCTGTTCCAGCCTCATCAGAAGATCTGGACAGTTCAATCGCTTCAAGAGCAAGATCACCGAGGACACCGCCCGTTGACGAAGCAATCTGCAACAGAGCCAAACGAAGTTGGGCTCCGGTCGTTGTCCCGTCTTCAAGACCAGCAATCAAAACTCTAAGTTGAGTGGCACTTGACACTCCGGCAGAGCCAGTTTCCTGGAGACCATCAGCAAGTCCGGACAACATTTCTGTAAGAGATTGAGTCCTCTGTTCGGTGTTAAGCAGTTGAACATCAAGCAAGGCAGATACATCGGAGATAGAAAGACCAGTGGTCTGTTCGTTCAAACTGTCAAAATTCTCACCGAGACGTGCGAAGGCATCCGTCATCACCTTGACGGTAGCTTCAACTTCTGCACTGGTTTGCGAGAAACGATTTTCATTTGCAAGACGATCGAATTGATCGTTGATTTCTTTCAGCCTTTCAACGTAAACATTTGAAGTCCCTGTGAACAGATCGACTGTCGCGTTATTCTTGGTCAACTCGGCAGTCACATCAGCAAGAGCTTCTTCTTCACGGCGAAGGGATTCCTGACGACGACTGAGACCAGCGTCGAGGTCCGATCTGTTGATATAAGAATCGTAAGCAGTAGTGGCTTTCTCAATAGCCTCAGTCGTTCCATCGATCACAGCTATTGCAGCTATCAATCGCTGACCGAGAGTTTGCGTGGCATCTGAGAAAGTAACTTGTGATATCTTGCCTTCTGTCAATTGGGTGTTCAAGATTGCAAGACCAGCTTTGTAGATGGCGGTCACTTTTGCGATATCTTCTTGAACCTTAGCCGCTCTTTCAAATTCTGGAATGAAGTTGCTTATCGCTGTAAGAGCGTCTTCGAATGTATCTATGTCTTTAACAGCAACAGCGATTGCATCGCCTGCTCCACCAGCGGAGATACCGAGACGTTCGAGAGCGGCAGACGCTTCTGCCTCTGTTCCAGTGATAACTGTCAATACGTCTTGAAGACGATTCAAAGACTCTACAGTCGATCCAGTATCTCTTGATAACTTTATCAAGTTAGTTATCAGCGAAAGTGCGCCTGGGTCATTTCCGACCGAGATATCGGAAAGTCCATCTCTGAATTCTTCGAGATTTAAGGTTCCATCTTTAAGATTTTCAAAGACTTCGTCAAGGAAAGCAGTTAGTGCTCTTGGGTCAATTCCGACCGAGATATCGGAAAGTCCATCTCTGAATTCTTCGAGATTTAAGGTTCCATCTTTAAGCTTTACTGAGGCTTCGTCAAGGAAAGCAGTTATAGGACTCTCTCCTATTTCCTTTTTGAGAAGTAAAGAAACAGCGAATATGTCCTTGTCGAGGCTTCGCATAGATTTTGCTGCAAGATCTGCCTGCTCAGTGATTTGAGTAAGAAGTTCGATCTCAGTAAACCCGAGAAGATCTTCCGTGACATCTTCTAGAACACCACCAACTTCTTCATAAGCTGACTTTAGACTGAAAACAGTATCCTCAACGGCTCTGTTCGCTTCTTCAATGATCTTGCTCTGCGACTTATACAGAGCGAAGATCACGAACAACGCGATGAAAGCTGCACTGAGAGGACCGCCCAAGAGAGTGATGAGACGAGTGAAAGCAGTCACCACGAGACCGAGTCCTGGGATCAGTCGGATAAGAGTTGCGCCGAAAGTCGCGGTCAACGCTGTAGCAGCAGCCGCTCTCGCTTGGGCAGCAGACAGAGCACTCGTGCTTCCCGTGAGAAGAAGTTGTGCCGCTGTCAGTTCACCAGTCACAGCACGAAGAGCTCTCTCAGTGACGATAAGTGCTCTCGACGAATTGTTCAGTGATATTCTTGCAGCGATCAATCCTGATGTTCTGCCGGTAGCGAGCGCGATACCTTGCTGGAGTTGAACGTAGTTTGCAGCTTGTGCCCTCTGTAGTTTGATAGTCTCAAGATTTGATTGAAGACCCGCAACCGTCAACTGTATGTCACGAACCTTTGCAACCGACGAAGTATTCTGAGCAGTAGCAGAGGCCAACAAAGCCGCCGATCTCAGTTGTTCTTCTCTTGCACTATTCCTAAGAATCACGCTGCCAGACTGGACAGCCATCTGGAAACGAATTTCGGAGGCAATCGCAGCGGTTATCCCTGCAATATACCTCGACGCAAAACGAACAGCGAGACTTATGCCGAACGCTGCGAGAACAGGAAGAGCGATCTGCAAAGAATTCGCTATCCCAATAATCGCATTAGCGACAGCGCCACTGGCACCGGTCGTGTCGTCGAGAGCATCCAGAACTTCCAGAAGGTTCGTCCGAAGAACGTTGAACGCTTGACTGATCGTGGGAATAGTCTCAAGGAATTTATCGTTGATTTCTCTTCGAGCGTTCCTGAAAGCATCAAGAATGGTCTTACCAGTGATGGCTCCCGTTCGACCAAGTTCTCTCAATTTACCACGAGTTAGTCCAAGTTCTTTTGCGATGATATCTGCAACAAACGGAAGTTGTTCCAGAACAGAACGAAGTTCGTCTCCACCGAGACGATCGGATGCAATACCTTGAGAAAGCTGTATCAAAGCAGCGTTTGCTTCTCTGGCACTTGCTCCTGAAAGAACAACAGCTTGGTTCAGAGACTCTGTGAACGCCAAAGTCTGTCGTTGACTGATACCAAGTTCACGAACTGACAAAGCAGTTCTTGTGTAGATTTGTGCTGTAGTTTCGAAGTCACTTCTGGTTCTTGCAGAGATAGCAAACAACTCAGCTTGGACATCGTTGAATTCACGACTGGTCGAAGTCACAAGACGAAGCCTGTTCTCAAAACCTGTAAGAGTGTCCAGCATACGGACAAGACCAGTGACAGCGACTACAGCAGCAAGACCGACAGTAACGATCGCAGTCTGAAGTCCGGTCACTCCTCTTGCGGCTCCAGTGGCACTCTCACCAATACTTTCTAATTCCCTCTTGACGACGCGAGCGCCGACAGAACGAATTACGATATTGATGATTTCAGTTGTCACTCTTTACCGCTCCAAGAGGCGAACAGAACTGATCTCTGATCTTGCTTCAATCAAAGCAATAGAAACCCAATCTTTCGGTTGTTGAGTAGAAGATCCAGTCCGCAATCTACCAAGATACGGAATGGCGTTAGTTATGAAAAGGGCACGACCAGCCTGTCCTGTGCCGAAAGCAGCCCCGACTCTCAACAGGTTGATTTGTGCAATGCCAGCGGCAATCGCAGCCCTCGCGTTGGAACGCTCTCCCCGGCCGAGATTCTTGCCAGGGAGATATGCTGGAATCACTGCACGAGTCGGATTATAGATAGAAACTCTCCAGTTGGAGCGAGCAACGCCTTTGTCAACAGGTGTCCCTTCGACCAGCCCAATGAGAGCACGCTTGGCAATCCGCTTTACGAGACCAATAGAACTGTTCTCGATTTTGCTTCCGCGCACCCGCATGTTTCTTGAAAACTGGAGAAGAGTAGCCATCTACTTGCCTTTACTCTTTGACCGATTGTGCTCCATGAAGGCTCCATCCATCTCCGCTATGTGATAGTGCATCGCCTCTGTTTGATCCTCGTCCAGTTCTAGGGCAACACAGTAATCATGAACAATCTTCCAGGGAATAGGACCGAGTCCCATGCCGATCTGTCGACTGCTTGAAATGTCCATGAACCCATAATAGTAGAGTTCAAGACCTGATCCTATCTCTGGGGCGAAAGCTATTTCGTCAGGGATTTCTCGATCTTCCCTTAGTGCTTCTGCCATGATCTTGATTTCGATGCTCCCTCTCTTCAGAGCATGAATCAAGACCTCTACGAGTTTTTTGCTTCCTCCTCCAACTCTTCCTTCCGGAAGATCGAGATCTGTTCGGCTTCTTTCTGAAGCATGAAGAAAATGTCCGGAAGACGACGGAACGTCATCATCAGGTTGTCGTAGGAGAAGTCGCCGGTCTCTCCAGTTGGCATGTGGATGCCGCGCTTCCAGATCGTTTCGCCAGTGACTTCGTTGACACCGTCAGAGACGTTCCAGTCGAGGATCACAGCGTTGGCATAGATGTCGAACAGCAATTCTTTCGAACGCTCCTCAGGCATCACACCGGCTTGGATCGCCCGACGGAACGGCTTCGACTTCTGCTCGGCATATTTCATATATTTCTTGTTCGCGCCACCTGCACGACCAAGGAGAACACGGAAATCACCGTAATCGACCCAGACACCAGTTTTCTCCAGGTGAGGGTCGGTTTCGAATTGTGAATACATCGACATATGGTCACTCCTTTGTTGTCTATTACTCGGCGGCATCCGGCAGATAGCCAAACCAAGTCCACATCAGGGTGTGAGTGTATCCACTGAAGATTGCACTCGCATCCGCTGCCTCCATGTTGAGCGGGATTTTGATCGCCTCATTGGGCGAAACGTTCAAACGTCCGTCGCCCAAGGAGATGAGCGGGATATCAATGACGATCCCGCCGTTGTCTTTCACCATCGCCATATCCACTGTAATGTCCGAGTTGTTGCGGACAGAAGATATGGCGCTCACATTGTTGAAGTAGGCCGTTATCGATCCGCCGACCTGGAAGATACCAGCCGTAAGATCGAAAGCCCCGAGCGTCCCGACCGCCTTGTTGGGCGAAACGTTGTTGTTGATATTGATCGTCGCTTCAGTGATGAAAGCAGCGAGAGAAGCCGGTGCCTCGTTGATACCGGAAACCAGAGCGATCTTGATGCGACTGAAATCCGACGAGGTGTTGAACACGTCAGTCAGCATCGGCGTCGTGACAGACGACTGGAGGGGGCCAGCAGTCGAGTCGCGGAGTTCTTCATCAGTGCCGACGAAGCCGAGATCGACGTTCACGAGATTCGCAGTCGGGACATTCAAGGTGAATTCGTTGCCGACTGAACCTTTGATGATCTGCGTCTGAATGCTGCTGAGTGCCGCGTCATCGGGAGCGCCGAGCAGACGTTCCAGGTGATAGGTGCGACGAACGATATTGGAACCGACACGGTTGCGAAGGACATCGCCGTAGAAGATCTGGATAGTCTCCGTAGTAGAAGCTTCGGTGACCATCGCCAGAGTGGATTTGTCCAGCGTCAGGCGAGTTGCTGCGATAGTGCGAACACGTTTGAACCCATTGTTCGCAGCCGTCGTGAAGCGATTGCCAACCGCATCTCCACCAACGAAAATCCACTGACCAGCAACCAGACCAAGAGTGGTGAAGTCCAAAGATGTCGAGGTCAGCGCGACGAGATCGCCTGCCGCATCCACATCGATGTCACCAGCGGCACCTTGAGAGCCGACGACCTGAATATAGGCACCGGCCGGAGGAGCAGCTTCCGCGACGAGAAGGCCAGTCGCAACCTCGACCGCAGTCGATGCAGTGACCACTGTCACGACATTGAGAGCGTTGTTCGCGGCGTTGGTGAACTTAAATCCACGAATGAGGCTGCCGACCACGAAGCCTGTCGTGCTGGCGACTTCATACTCGTCAGGGTTCGCCCCATCAATGTCAACAGCCGTGACGACTTCGCGACCTTTGCGTTCCCAACTGGCGAACATGAACCCCTGAAGGATATCCTCCAGGTTCCAGAGGGAAAGGTTGTGATTGAACTGCGCCGTCGCGTCCAGATCGGTTGTCACACCTTTCTTGCGCGAACGAGTGTTCGTGATTGGCGTCGGGGAGACGTTTGTGATTTCGCTGCCGAAATCACCATAACCATTCGGCTCCAGAGCAATCCAAACAGGCACGCTCAACGTTGCGAGGGCTGATTCCTCGGCGTAAGCAAGGCCCGTGGAGTTGGAGTCAATCTTTGCGACTTGCACCATTTAAGGCTCTCCATCATTTGAGTTCATCGTATAGGAATTCAACAAGGACATTCATTTGAAAGAACCTGCCATCCCGACCGACTTCATTCAACCTCACGTTCCTGAACCACACTCCCCCTGGAGTTGTAGAACCCTCGTAGGCGTCGGCCACAACCTTAGCCAAATTATAGGCTTCTTGCAAGCCTTTTCCTGCCGGGGTAAATATCTGAACAACGAGCAATCCCTCTCTTGCAAAACGGCTTGTTCCAGTCGCCGTTCCGAGGGTCGTCTGCTGCCCCGAAGCATGACGGAGCGTAGTTGTCGACCACGGATTCTCGCTAGAGTCCCGTTGTTGACGAACATCTTCGTAGTAGGTTGGAAAGCCGGTCGTATCCCACGCGGCCTTGAAAAGGTCCATGATCTGATCGACAGCATCTGAGAATGTGACGCTCATCTACGGACTCCAAGAAATCCGAGTAGAGTCGTGCTCCCGGGCTTGAGAATTTGAGAGGCGAAGATTCCCCATCTTTCTGATTGATCCAAAACTTCTGAGAACTGTCGAAGATCGATTTCTCCAGCAGAAACGATTATGATCTGTTCGCTTACGGCGATCATTGATTCCATCTCTGTGCCAAGACCGAGAGCGCTCAAACCAAATTGGCGAACGGAAATCGGTGGGACAAAGACTCCAAAGACATTAGATCCAGGTTCAGTGGGACTGCTCGGCGGGCCTCTCCAAGGACGAGCGGCGTTTGCAGCTGTCTCATCAAAGCGAATCAATCTGATCGATCTTCCTCTTTTGTTAATCATCCGAATGGCAGTCGCTGCAAGTCCATTGTAGAAATCAGTCACGAATGACTCCTCCTCTTCCACCATTCACCAAGAAGGGATATAGAAGACGATCAGCAGCAGGAAACCTCGAGATTGTCATATTCGAGGCATACTGATATTCTTCTTCAATAGGACCAACCTTCTCACGACGAGAAGTCACAGGTCCACCAAAATCATCAGAAGTAGGATCTCTGAGCAAGACGCCGTTCAAGACACGAACGGCATACTCAGAAGTCGCTTGCTTGATTCTCTCAGGAATTCCAGCGATGGTATTTCCACGATCATCGTAGACGTATTGTCTAGGCCAGGACAATGGCTGAATCCCACCATCAAGACCTCCAATAAAAGGCGAAATTGTGATGTTCGGAGCGGCCTCGGAGAGCACCGTATAGGCACCGCTTGCGCCGGGGGCCAGTGCTACCAGTGCCACCACGCCCGCCGCCGCTGTGGCCGTGCTGTGGCGGCTTGCTACCGTTGCCGTGCCATAGGTAACACCCGCCGCCGCTGGCAAAGCCATCACGGCATCGGCGAAGTTGCTCGCAGTCAAGGTTATCGTCAAACCAATGAGAACTTCGTTCGGTGCTCCAGAGAGAGAAGTCACAAACGTGTAGATCATGTCGCCCAAAGTGAGAGTGTCATTGTTGGCAGGGAGCCCAACGAAGGAAACAGAACCCTCTGCAAAGGTGGCCGAGAAAGAGGACAGAGGGAGACCTTTGAACTTATGACTGAACCTCTTCTCCAGATAATCTGTTGCTGCGATGATTGCAGCTTCCTGAACTGAGACAGTAGAAGTTGACCACAGGTTCTCTGTAACACGATTTCGCAAAGTGAGGTAGTTGGTCACAAAAGAAACCGGAACGTAGCCGTTCGCCCCGTAGACGCCGATACCCGTTTCTACGATGAGCGTCATTTTCTACGGCCCCAGCTTCTTCTTGCGATTTTCCCTCGCGATGAAAAGCGAAGCTTGAAGTTTCGCTTTCACCTTGGGCGGCGAATTCTTCAGGCTAGCGAATCTTGGTTTCGGAGGTGAGGCCATCACAGCCTCACTTCAACAAAGCACGAGCGGGACGCTTGCCGCCGCGTTTCGTTTTCCGCACCATAGCCTGATCCAGCTGAGAGCGAGGGTTGATGTCTTTCAACGAACCAAACTGAGACATCACAGCCTTCTGTTTCGCCGAACGTTCAACCCGTTGTTCGTTCTGCGAATCGATGTATGAACGTATCGCCTCGGCGTTGGTTTGCATCGGCAATTCGGTCTTGATTCGTGACTGAACGAACATCAGCGACATCTTGAGCCGATTACGAAGATCGCTCAGATGTTCGACGTTGCGAGTGACTTCGGTCTGCTGCTGTATAATCAGTGATTCGATCTCCTCGAGGTCTTCCTTGGGCACACCACGAAGGAACATCGCGAACTCCTTCTCAGGAAGCGGTTCGTCGAAATCAGCAAGGGTCCCGGCCGACGAGGTGTCAATGTCGAGATCGATCTCGTCGTTCACTTTTTGATCGGTTTCTTTTTCGTCATCGGCTTTTTCGGCATTTCCACCCTCCATGAGTTTCTTGCGGTTGAAAGAAGGATCGGCCTCGAAGATTTCCTGACGACTCAGGACTTCGATACCAGTCTTCTCCTTGAGGTAGTCGACCAGCGGATCACCATTCTGGGTCCACTGATCGTCGTCCAAGGCATCCATTCCGGCAAGGGCCTCGACAATTTTCGCTTTCGACATGGTCAGTTCTCCTTAGTCGTCGCTGAGCACAGTGTAGCACAGGAGAAGTTCGCCGGTGACTGTAAGCACGACAGTCGCGGCATCTGCGATATCAGCGGCATCGATGAGGACGTTGAGGTTGATTTCCAGCGATCCATCGGTATTGTCGAAGATCGCTTGCGTTGCGTTGACCGCCCTCACAACCGGCGCAATTTCTGCGGCGGCTGGACCGATGGCTGCAGAAGCGATGATATCGACTTCTATGCCGGTGAGAGTTCCGTTGGCATCAGGTCCCGTGCCGATACCGAAATCTCCGTTCCAGGCGTCGACAAGATTGGCATCGCTACCAGTTCCACTGAAATTGATATTGGTGACTGCGCCCAAGAACAGAATGTTGCCTTCGGGGAAATCACCGATGACAAGGGTCCCGAAACCGACACCAGCACCCGCCGCCAAGACGCTGACAGTGCCAGAAATACGAATTCGTTCTTTGACGAGCTCCTGTTTGCGTTTGTCACCGCGAGACAAAGATCGAGGAAGTCCTTTACCCATGACGTTCTCCTTTCAGAACTGAGGGTGACGCGAGGGCGACCGCTACCGGAAGCCGCCCCCGCTACAGATCACGCCTCGCGGGTGACCAGCCGCGCGAACTTGATCTGCTTCCTTTCCGTGTAAACACGGTTCCAGGAAGCTGCCTCGTCCAGATCGTCACCAGCCGTGCCGGTGTTCGCTGGACCACCATTGGGAGCCGTGCCAATCCACGCATGGCCGACGGGATGGATGCACCATTGCGCACGGTTGTAGAGGATTTCTTGTCCGCTGCCATTGCCCGCCCCAGGACGGCGATCGACTTCCGTGGGAACCGGCGGAGAGCCGATACCCAGACGAGTCGCACCACCACCGAACATCCACGATTGATAGACGTTGGATGCGAACGGCATACCGTCGTCAATCACGACCTCGCGACCCAGGAACGTGGGAATGTTCACAGCACCAGTCGAGTCCGGAATGAAGTCGATCAGGTTGTTCTTCTGCATACGGTTGTAGACGACCGAATGAACCATCACGGCTGTGAGATCTTCCATGCTGTCGCCCATCGTCAAGGCAGCATCGAGGAACGCCTCGGCCGAGAAATCTGTGACGCCCGCCACATAAGAAGCGCCAGAGACATTGTTCGTGTAATCGCCGGAGTCGTTTGCCGTGTTGTCTGCGATCACACCTTTCCACGTCGACACGAAAGCGGTTTGCAGTCGGCGGGTCCAGTAATAGGCGACACGATCGGCGATCGCAGCCATCGGATCGGAGCCGGCCAGAGTCGCAGCGAGCGACATGGTCGACCAGGACTGGTTCCGCGAGAGACGAACGCCGATTTCGGTGATGCTGCCGATCTTCTGCGGATTTGGAGGACGTTCCGGCGAAGTGCCAGAGCCAGCCGCGTTCGCTGAGGAGTCTGCGGTGTCGAACACCGACGAGGAGTCGTTGGAAACCCGGTCGATATCATTGTCCAGATCGCGCCAGGACGGAAGGTTGAAGGTAAGACCACCACCAGCCAGAAGACCGTCGATCGCGGGATCGCGAACGGCCATGCCTGATTGAATGATGCGAGATTTCTCTTCCGTGAGTTGCTGGACGTAGCCAGTGAAAATCTGCGGAACGACTACGTCGCTCACGCGAGTTGCGGGGCCTGCTGCCATGTGATTCTCCTTTCGAGCATTGGCGTTTTGGGAAAACCGACAACGAGCCCCTGCTCAGTCGGAGGAAACCGATCCCCTGATCGGGTTGATGCTTGCACCATAACTCAATTCAGACTCCGGTGCAAGCGTAATTTTCAGGCTTTCGGCCGAGGACCGCCCAAGGAAGTCCCCGCGGCTTTGGCAAGGCGACCAGCGAGGTCGGCGCTGTCCTTGAAGACCTTGCCTTGCTCGGTGAGATTCCAGCTTTTCGCCGACCAAGGATTCGCTCCATTGAAACCGGTCCCACCGTTTCCGCCACGAGCGCCACCGCCTTCACTTTCGGGCCACCAGTGAGGGCGAAGCTTCTGCATGTCGCGAAGCCAGCCATCAATACCGAGACCAGGAGTGATACCTTCAATTCCTGACTTGGTGATCCACCTGCCTTCTTCGTTCTGCTCCAGCATCACTGAGGCAGCACCTTCGATGTCCGGAACCGCCGTCGCGTGAGACTTCACCTTGGTTGCCTCGGCGCGAACAGAGTCGTTGCGATCGCGAGTGATGATCGAGTTCTTCAGACCGGCGTTCTCCTGTGTAAGAGCATCACGCTCTTCACCGATCGTTTTGATCTGACGATCGAGAGGACCTGTCTTCTGTGCCAAACGGCCATCAACGATCTTGTTGATCGCATCGTCGTCCAGCTTGCCACCAGCAGCGGCTTCCAGTTCGCGGATGCGATCTAGCTGAGTGAGAGTTTCCTCAGCATTGAGTTCACCCCACGGTTTCAGCCGATCTTTCGTGAGCCTGTGATCGTTGCGTTCCTTGCGAAGCGCCTCGGACACAGAGTCCACATCTTTCTGGGTCTTCATCCCGGTGACACCTGTCACCGAAATCGAGCCATCATCGTTCCTCGTAAAGAGTTCGGCGAAGATAGTCTCGTTGCGGAACGCTTCCGGCAGAGCGTCCTCGTTGTCATATTTCAATTCGATCGGCATCGATCATTCCTTTCAGCATCACGCTAGTTGTTTTGATTCTCTTGAGACGGGTTTCCAGTCTTGTTCTTTTGGTCACCATTGCGATCACCAGAAGGGTCACGTTTCAAGACTGTCTTCTCCTCCTTTTCAATAGCACTCAATTCCTCTTCGAAGGTCAACTTCGTGAGTCCACGATCGAATGCTATCTGGTGGAGGCTGCGAGCGGAAATCGGGAAGCCGAGATTCCGGGCAGTCTGCTGTTCGACCATCGTCTGGCCGGTCAGTTCTGTATTGCCAAACTCTTTGTTGGGCTCGATAGAAACCTCTGCTGGATTCAAGCCCATCCATTCGGCGCAAATCTTGAGCGCAGTTTCAAGACCTTTCGCTCCGGTGTCAGCGACCTGATTGAGATCGGCTGTTCGAGCGGCGATACGAATACCGAGGCTCTTGCCACTTTCACGTTCGCGACTGGTGCTATCAAGTGATTGAGCGCCCATGGAGCCAGCGTGTCCACGATCGTCTTTCAATGCTTCTCGCTGTTCCGAAAGACCATTGGCTGTGACTCCAATGAACTTGGCATCACCCTGAGGATTGCTGATATCGATTCTTGCACCGGCACCAGTCCGAAGACTCTCGTCCTCTTCTTGTGTTCCACCGATTACGACCAGCGTCTCTTGACCTTGCATGAACAGGTTCTGGCGATAGTCTGCCTCACCACGATAGATCGTCATGCAGAGTTCGCCGAGGTCCAGCAGAGGCGGCTCATCGGGATCAGACACAAGATCACACGAGTTGATGATAACGAAAGGAATCTTTTCCAGGGTCTTTCCGAGAAGAGACGGAGCCCTCAACTGATCTGGGTTGAACTCGATATCTTTGGTAAGAAAAACACCGACTTTATAGGCGGCAGCAGATTCGTTCTGATCGACGTTGCCGATGACCAGAACACGATACTTCTCATCGATCTCCCACGTGAACGAGGTCAGCCCACGCTCGTATTCGGATTCGTCAAGAACAACGAGATTCATCACCTGCGGAACAAGTCCCTCAACTGTTCCATCATCCCAATTGATGATACGCTCTGTCGTATAGGTGGCGATGTAAGGAATGTTCCCACCGGAAGTCGGCAGATCGGCAAGAAGACCGATACGACCAGAAATCAACTGTTCAGTGTTGATACGGCGTAGCAACTGAGGAAGATCTTCTCCTTTTGACGAACGAATTCCATCCATACCTTTCGGCAGAATGATCTTCGCTGGCTGGGAGTGGAGCATCCCGACAGCTGTCTGGACAGCCTCACGGACGAAGTTCGGGAAACGAGCCCTCCGCAGATAAGAATCGTAAGCCTTGTATCCCACCTGTTCCGTGTTCGTCATTCCATCGGCAATTTGCCCACTCGTCGCCGGAAGATAAGCCGTTCGCTTCGACTTGACTTGACGCTGACCACGATAAGCATCGCTCATCAGAATCCAGTCTTCAAGCATTGCGACATATTGAGGGTGCTTCGAAGAAATGTCCCGCGACATACGAGTCTCCATGGAATCGACGCAGTAGATTTTCCGCGTTTGAAATGCAGCGTAGCTCCATCCGAGGTATCTGGCAAGGACTTTTATTCTCGTTGTTGCGGAGGAATTTACTTCGTCGATTCCTATTTAATTCATTCCAGTCGTGGTCCCCTGACCGATCTTCATTCCAACGAAACGGACACGATATCTCGTTTCATCGGCAATGTGATCTTCTGTCCTCGTATCAACGTCATCAGGATCGTCTTCATCCCTCGGAAGAACAGGAACAGTTCGTATCCATTGCTCACAGTTGTCAAAGATGTAGAGTCCAGCTTTCTCTCTTGGGCCGTAGATTGGCTTCTCTTCTGCATTCAAGCCCAAGATGGTGGGATGAGCGTTCTTGATCATCTGGCGCATCTGCACCCAACCTGTGTGACGCGATCCCGGGCGCTTGTCAGCTTCGCCCCAATAGATTCCCTTGTAACGAATTCCATCTTCGAGTCGAACCTTGGTCTTCATATCAACGGCAATGCAGTTCCCATTCTCGGCAGCGAAAATCTGCGAGTCTGCAACTCCACCTTTCACACGGCAATATGATCCATCACCAGCAATGCGATATCCCCACTTGATCTCCCTCTCGACCATCCCACGAGCGATGTCGGTCGCCAGCATCTGCTTCCCTTCGTTGGGCTTCCCTGTCCATCCATACCATTCACGGATACGAAACAGATCGCCACGAACTGTGGATCGCCACTGACCATTCTTCAACTGCACATCTTCGCCATTGCTTCTCGCCCACCAGCCAACAGAAAACGGACGTGAGGAACCCCAGTCGAAACTCCGATCGATGGTCCATCGATCCGGGATAACGAACGGACGAAGGACATTGAAAGCCGGGTCCCAAACATCGTCGAACATTCCACCAGCGACAATGTCCCACGATCCCTCAAGCCATGCTTTTCGCTCAGCATCGTTGCGAGCCGCCGCTGCGATCTTGTTCACATAGTCAGGATCCTCTTTGAGAAGAACCAGGTTCTCTTCCAGACGGGAGAAGATCGACAAACGAGGCGGCTCAGGAATACCGCGTTCGTCCTTCAACTCCCTACGAACTTTCATGTTCATTGTAGAAGGCAGAAATCTCATTTTGACCCAGTTGTGACCGGGACCATACGGATTCGTCGTCGCACGAACCATCCGTGGCATACCAGGAGTCGAACTCCGGCAGCACGAGAACATTCTCTTGTATCCAGTGTCGTCAGGCCAGTTACAAAGTTCTTCCCAACCGATCCATGGATACTCGTGACCGTGATAGTTCCAATAGTCGTCGTCCCGCTTGAACTGACGAAGCAGAAGTTCTTCGCCAGAGGGCCAGACCCACTTATGTTCACTCCCGTTGAATCTTGCTCCAGGCCAAATCTGCGGAAACCACTTCTTTGTCTTGGTAATCACATCTGAAAGCTGTTTGTAGGTCTGCCGGAACAAGACGCCCTTCCAACCGGCTCCAAATCCCTTGCCAACGTGCATCCCGAACGACATCAGAAGGGAATCTGTCTTGCCACCGCCTCGTGATCCCTGGAAGAGGACCTCAAAGATCGGAGTAGAAGAAAGGAACGCCTCTTGCGACCCCTTCTGTGGCTTCCAGATCACATTATCAGGATATTGATCTAAAGCCATGTGCTATTGATCTTTCATCGTATTCTGAATCGCGACTTGGAGCAGCCAAAGAGTGTCTTTTCGTTGCATGGAAGACGTCTTCAGCACGAAATCACCATGTCGATCGAAGCCGACGACTACGATGTCGGTCATACCAAGAGTCTTCGACGTTTCGAGAGTGGACTCTACAGTTCTAAATCCTGGTCCTGGAAACTGTGTCTTTATGACTTCTGTTGGAGGCATGGTTATTGATCTCTTTGTAGAGGAATATACTGCGTCGATTCCTTTCAGATTCACCTTTACTTTCATTTGAGCCTTCTTGCAAGTATGAATTTTCTCGTTATTCAAGGAGGAATCTACTTGAGTCGATTCCAACATAGCCCAAAGGAAACGACCATAACCTCGAAAACGCCCTGAGGTAAATTCGCGCTCAGCACTTCACCAGCTTTCAACAGCATCGCTTTTCTGACCACTCCAGTAACCTGCTCGCTCGACAGACGAAGATATCTCACTCCGTCGTCCATCAACTCTGGTCCGTTGTTCGTTCTACTCGGAACCTTGAAAGAGATCCACGCGAGCCGACATGCTTTCAGTTCTGATTCGGTGATCATAGTATTGCTCCGGGCGCGGGCCATTGAACTCGCAAAATTGATAAGGCTAGTTTACCATCAATACGTTTCGAGAGCAATGGGTGAGTTTCCTGGTCCTCTTGGGCTCGTCAGTTGTCTTTTGCACCCTATTGGGAGTCCATCTCCTCGATTTCATCCTCGATTTCATCCTCGATTTCATCCTCGATTTCATCCTCGATTTCATCCTCGATTTCATCCTCGATTCTTATTCTAGTGTTTGTGATTGCACTATTTTGATTTGGAGGTGGGCGAGAGCGATGGGCACGGGACCACCTTGGGGTAACATTCTACCCCTGGCCGCGCCTAGGGCGGGGTTAAGGCATGGCAAGGGCCACCCTATGGGGTGGCCTATAACCTATGGCCTATGGCCTACGGCCTATGGCCTGTAGTCTGTGGCCTGTGGCAACAACAGTGCCAGAGCCAGCAAAGCGCTGTTTAGGGCCGCAGTGACTGCGGCCGCTTGCTCCTGCGCGCGCTGCAAAGCAATGGCTTGCGCATACAGTGTACCATTTATGGCCCTTGCTTGAGCATGCAGTGCAGCGCTTACAGCCTTTGCTTGTGCCACTGGAGCCAAGCCCGGCGCAAGCTCAGCGCGCACTTGTACCAAGCCCGGCGCAAGCTCAGCGCGCATTTTTACCACGCCATGCAAGGCATGGCAAAGGGCCGGCCCTTGCCAGTTAAGGGCGGCTGCGGCTGTGGCCACGTGGGCAAAAATGGTTGGTAGCGTGGTTGGTGCTTGTATGGGTAGCGTAACAAGTTTTGGCATGTTGTTAACTCCTTTGGGCAGCATTGCCCACCGCTACACTACCATGGCAAAAAAACAGATGGCAAGCTAATTGTGAGCAACACCTAGCCAATGGGCCTGGCATGGCCTGGCATGGCCTGGCATGGCCTGGCATGGCCTGGCATGGCCTGGCATGGCCTGGCATGGCCTGGCATGGCCTGG
>ENA-ORBV01005039-ORBV01005039.1-microbial-mat-metagenome-genome-assembly--contig:-NODE-5039-length-24662-cov-8.024202_pt1 | contig 24662 bp, 26 predicted proteins | sample MGYA00237777_ERZ505514 | MGnify/ENA primary metagenome ERZ505514 (study PRJEB26160, sample SAMN06269048) | microbial mat metagenome | isolation source: Oligotrophic lake microbial mat | place... | reverse complement strand
CAGATGGCGCGACGGGTTCGAGAGCCGCCACTCAACTTCCCCTGGAAAGACATCGCGGGAGGCCAGCCTTTTCAGTTGGGCGGATAAGGGCGTTATACGGACAACTCGGTCGTGACCATGCCGCGATGCCACGCAGAGACAACTAGCGCGGATTACGACGACTGAACAATCAGGTCATCAGTGGAGAGATCAATGGATTCAATGGCTTGAAAGCAGAATTTCTGAATAGTTTGTGCTGAGAGGTTCACTTCTATGTAGACACCATTTTTGAGTTGCCGGTGTTCCCTTAAACTACCGGATTGCCTGCTGATGAAGCGGGGGAACTGCTTGAGCAGCACGTCGAACTTCTCAGGCTCCAAATCGGAGATCACATTCAACGTGTGTTCGAGAACGTCTCGCCAGGAGTCAACGTCAAACGACTGGCCCAGTATTTTTAGGCGACTCGGTGTTGTGCCAGTGACGCTGACCGTTTCAGCAACCGATCCATCTCCGAAGTACGGCCATGCACGGACTGCCATTTCGCTCAGGTCGCGGCTGCGCTGCTCAATATCCTCCCGCTTCCAGCTTTCCTTGTTCGCGAAATACCTGTTCAGTTCAAGATTGCTCTCGAGTAAGACGACGCGCTTACTATTCCAATCGGAGTTTGACAGCTCTGAATTGTACCCGGTGAGGGATAGGTTCCCGATGGTATGCAGGTAGAGTTCATGGACCTCCTGCCAATCCTTACCCAATGCGCTTTTCCAGGACTGCGTAAGTGTCTGAGGCATTAAGTGCTCAAGCGTGAGACCTGGGAAGGATATCTTCTCTTTGTGGCAGTACGAAGCCTCAAACGTTTCTAGAATAAGTTTGGTTTTGAGGGCCCGGTCGGCACTACCGTAAAGCTTACCATCGACCAAGCGGGAGCGAAATTCCGCGTCGCGCGGATACCCTTTGTTCTGCAGTACAAGGCAGAGGGCACGCGGAAAGCTGACGCCGGAAAGCTTCTTGGCCTGATGATAAAGTGCCGGGAATATAGTGCTAAGGTATTTTGTCGCGATGTTGCAGACGAACCTCCGTACAACGAAATTTTCCAGCGTCCTGAAGACTTCGATTAGGTCAGATTTGGAGAGAGTACACCCGTGGTAGTCTTCGAAGCAGTTGAGCAAGAACGGGAATGCGCTGTTTGTCTCCAGTCGGTTGAACCGCTCTATTGCGGCCTTGATGTCGGGGTCGAATTCCCGAACTGGATTGAGCAATCGCTCGTAATAGCCCGCAAAGCGCGCTAGGTCCGTCAGGCGTTCGATGGCATTATCTTTCGTGACCCCGTCCTTCAATATAAAGTACACGTCGTCCCGACGCACCACCTTGCCATCCTTCATCAAATAGTGACGGATACATTCGGTCAGATTCGTGTGAAGCGCCGCTTCCATGGGCTTCCAGTACTTGTCATAGACATCATCCTGGTCGTTGACGTGGATGCGCATGAAGAAATAGTTGCGGATGAGGTCGGCGGCGGACAATGCGCGGCCCTTGGCGTTGAGGCTCTCGAAAACGAGGTGAGGGTTGTCGTCTGGATCCAGCACGATGCTGACGACGGACAAATCGCTACACAGAACCCTTTTCACCCGGTCAATGGAAAGGTCTTTTGCCTTTATTGCGTTTCTGAAATAGTTATACGCTTTCCAGACCTGATTGTCGGTGTCCTCGGGGACTGCCATTATGATTGCGCCGAAAGCCTTCCGGTCCCCCTGTGTCGGCAGCAACTTCTGGTAATCGCCGTCTTTTTTGAATTGATTGACAATAAGCGTCAGATTGATTTCGTCAGCCAACGGTTCGTTCCCCGCCTCGCGGGCCAGATCACGGATGACCGTCAGGATGATGAGCACGGTAGTGAGGCGTTGCTGCCCATCAATGAGCATGTATTTGGCAACGCCTTCCGGGACGGATAGCGTCGGAAGCGTCACGATGGATCCTAGAAAATGCGCGCGCGGCCCTTCCAGCGAGGCGATTTCCTGTAGGTCCGCAAAAAGGATGTCCCACTCCTTCCTCGTCCAGCTATACGGGCGTTGGAATAGAGGAACAACGTACTGTTTCGTTCCTTCGAAAATGGGTTGAAGTCGGGTTTCAGAGGCTTTCATGAGCGGCGCAATAGTGTGGAGGCAATTGTTTACTTTATCATGGCGCGGCGACTAGAGACTCCACATCTCCGTATAGTCGCCAAGCCACCGAAGGGGCACGGTCACAGGTCACCCAGGTGCGTGAATCGCCCTCCATGGAAATCAGATGAGTGAGAAAATCAGCGTTTCGTCCTCCGGTCTTGCGGCGACGCGAGGCCGTGCGACGGATTACAGGTCTTCGGGTCGCAACCCGGTCTTCTTGGCAATCTGTGCTAGCAGCCCGGGTCCAACTTCCTCGTTGTCATGAAACGCGAAAGTATAGTTTGGCCAGTCCGGTCGTTGGAGTCGACGATGAGATCCGCTCTGCCAGACGATATTCCAACCGATTCGGCGCAGGGCTGCCAACAGACGCTTCGCCTTGACCGACGGCCATCGGCTCATGCGATCGAGAAGACCTTCTCAAATTGAGGTGGGACGTCTTCCCCGTGATCAATGCAGTCGGCGGCAACTCGCAAGGCCAAGGCTCGGACGGCTGAAATCGCCGCTCCGCGGGTCGGGCCATATGCCATCACTCCGGGCATAGACTCGACGTCCGCCCACCAGCGGCCGTCGGCTTCCTGTCCAATGACAATAGGAATGGATTCTAGCGAGTTTTTCATTGGCCTTCCCAGAGACATTATAACCCTCCCAGAACGCGGACAGATCATTTCTGAAACCTCACTCGGCCGACAAGTCGGCCGTATCGGACAAGTAGTCGAAGTACTCCCATTTGACGAGGCGGGATGAGGGCAGCGCTACGCACCATCCGGGCTTAACTGATCAGCATCCGGCGCTAGTTAGTCTTCGGCTCGCAAGGCGGAGCGAACGCGAAAACGCATAGCCATTGCGGCAACACGCTCCGCTTCGGCGGATTCGCGGCGCTGTCTGAGCACCGATTCGTACGTCTCCAAGTACCGGGCCGCGGTGGGCTCGTCGGCGGGAACCGTGAGCGGAAGTAGCTGAACGAGTTTTTGGAAATGCGCCAGCGCTTCATCGGTCCGGCCTGCACCGGCCAAGAGGATTGCCAGATTGCCATGCGGTTGCAGCGCTTCCCGGCGGGGCGTTTCGAACATACTCAATGCCCGGCGGTACAGCGCCTCGGCGTCGGCAAAGCGGCCGCGCTGATGGAGCAGTGTGGCGAGGTTGTTGAGCATCAGCGGATCGGCTTGCATCGCGATCGCGTCGCGATAGAGCGCCTCCGCTTGCGGATAGCGCTTGCGGACGACGTAGTGCGCGGCGAGGTTGTTCAAGCCTTTCGCGACGATGGGGTGACTGGCGCCATATGCCTCACGCCATGCCTGATTCGCGTCCCGCCATAGCGCTTCGGCCTGGGCGTGCTCGCCGCGGCCGGCGGTAAATGAGGCCAGGTTATGCGCAACCGCCCCGCGAACTTGCGCGGGCAGCGGCTCATCCCGGCGAAGGAGTGTTCGCAGAATGTCCTCGGCCTCGCGGGGCCGTCCTTGCATGCGCCGTAGCTCGGCCGGATTGAGGTCCAGCCTAAACGGCCGGTCATGCAGCCAGCCGGGCCGTTGCAGCGCCTCCTCCGCTTCCCGCAGGCGTCCCTGCTTCATGCGCCGGCGCGCCACGTTCGTCCAGATTTGCATTGCTAAACGCGGCGGCGCGGCCGGTGTCAACAACGCCACTGCCCTCTGGTAAGCGGCATCCGCTTGGGTCGAATGCCCGCCATGCTCCTGCAGCAGAGCCAGGCAATTCCAATACGCAATCTGCATGTCCACGGGCATTTGAGCCGGGTCTGGGGCGGCAATCAACACCGATCTCGCCTCTGCGGCGGCGTGGCGCTCCCGCAGTGTAGCGGCCAGGTTGATGCGATCCGCGAACCGTTGAGCGGCATCGCAGGACTGCTCCAAGGCACGTCGGAAATGTACTTCCGCTTCCGCAAACTTGCCTTGGTCGAAGGATCGTTTACCTTCCAAGCCGGCGCTGGATCGCACGCGGATACCAATAAGAGTACGGGCCAGAAAGTCATAAGCCAGTGTGCGGCGAAGACCGCGCCCCGCCTAGATCCACTGGCCGTCAGCGGAACGGAGCCACTTGCCTTTCCAGCACCGCCGCCATCTTTTCCACGCCGGTTTCGATGGACCGGCGATCAAACGGAGCGTATCCCAACAACAGGCCGCCGGGGTCCGCCGGAGCGCTGGCGAACTGCGATAACGGCAAAGATTCCACACCGTTCGCGAACAACGCCGTCGCGCATGTCTTGTCGTCCACCCCCCTCGGCAGCCAGCCCAGCAGATGCATGCCGCACTCCTTAGCCGGTAGTTCCAGCAGCCCGCGCAGATGACGCCGCCCCGCGTCGACCAGCATTTCCTGCCTCTCGGCGTACATCGCGCGATTCTTCCGGATCAGCCGCGCAAAGTGGCCATCGGTCATAAATTCGGCCAGCGTCGCCTGCTCGATCACCGGCGAACTCCAGTCAAGGTGCGCGCGAGCCGCAATGAACGTGTCCACCAGATCCGGCGGCACAACCATATAGCCCAGCCGCGGCGAAGGCATCAATACCTTGCTGAACGTGCCGATGTAGAGAACGCGGCTCTCCCGGTCTAATCCCTGCAACGAAGCCAGGGGCCGGCCGCGATAGTGAAGCTCGCTGTCGTAGTCGTCTTCGATGACAAACCCATCGCACCGCCGCGCCCAATCGAGCAGCGCCAATCGCCGGTTCAGCGACATCGTAGTGCCCAACGGATACTGATGCGAGGGCGTGACGTAAAACCAGCCGTGCATCCGGACACATCTGTTCCGCCGTGGCAATTTCGAGTCCCTCCCGATCGACGGGCACGGGCAGCATCTTCGCGCCCGACAGCGTAAATGCGATGCGAATGCCGCTGTAGTTGGGGTTTTCAATGAAGACGGGATCGCCGGGGTCGGTCATCGTCTGGGCCACCAGATGCATGGCCTGCTTGGCGCCATTGGTGATGATCAACTGCTGCCAATCGCACCGCACCGCGCGGGCGGCGCGCAGATAGTGCGCGACCGCCTCACGCAACGGTTGCCACCCCGCGGGACAGCCATAGCCCAGCATCTCCGGGCGAATCAAATCCCATGTTCGGTGGGAGAGCTTCCGCCAAACGTCGTACGGAAAGGACTCAAACGACGGCGCGTGCAGACGGAACGGTTTGGGCTTCGTTGGGCCAGGTACGACGTCGGCTATTTTGGTGGATGGCATCAATTCGCGCATGCGCAGACCGCGTTCCGACACGCGCGCTGGCGGGCGTCCATATCCCGGCGCCGACGCCTGTGGCCGCGCCCCCAGGCACGCTTCGGGCAGCGCGTGGGCTACGTAGGTTCCGGAGCCGATGCGGCCCTCCAGATAGCCTACCGCCAGCAATTGTTCGAAGGCCCCAATCACCGTATTGCGGCTGGCGCTGAGCGTTTCCGATAGCGCGTGCGTGGAGGGCAGCTTCGCGCTGCGGGGAATGCGGCAATCGTTCACAATGGCCGCGCGCAGCTGTTCGTAGAGCTGCAAGTACATGGGCAGCTCGGAGGACGGGTCCAACTGCAGGAGCAGATCGGAGACCGGAAAGGGCTTGTCTCCCATCTACTAACTCTGGCAAATTCAGGCGACCGATGGAACAAGTGGCTCCATTCGCAAATTGCAAAGTGGTTCTATTCGATCCGGTAAGGCCCGTTCTTTTCGAGGTTCAAATCGCGCTGATCCTTATCGCGCGCTTCGATTTTCAACTCAATGGCGCGCGCCGGATACTTGACCTGTAAAGTAAATTCCGCTTCATCGCCAGGCTCAAGGAATGCCGATTCCACCGGGCCGCTTTGAATTGTCAACGACTCCTTGTTCGGCGCGAAGAACTCAAAATGCAACTTCATCGCGTGAATCGTCTTGAGGCTCAAGTTCTTCACCGTGCCGTCGAGCAGCACGACGTCGCCTTCCCGGCGTACTTCAATCTTCTCGATCACCGCGTCCGGCCCTTTTGGTTTCTTGCTTTTCTTGCTCTGCGGATACAACAATGTGGCAATCAGCAGAAACGCCGCGAACAAGCGAACTCCCGTCGTCATGCCGATCAGTCTATCGCTTCAGGAGGGTTCACTTATGTTGAGCCGGCGGAATTGGATGACAAGCGTCGCGGCCTTGCCCGCGGCCGTGCAAGCGCAGACGGCGGCGAAGCCGAAGAATATTGTGATCGCCAGCGCGAATGGCGCGGTGTGCTGCGATATCGCCATGAGTTGGCTCCGCTCCGGCAAGGACACGCTGGAAGCCGTGATCGCCGGCGTCAACGTGAATGAACTCGATCCCAATGACAACTCCGTGGGCTATGGCGGCCTGCCAAACGAAGAAGGCATCGTGGAACTCGACGCCTCCGTGATGCATGGGCCGACTCGGCGAGCAGGCAGCGTCGCTTCCATTCGCGGTATTAAGACGCCGTCCAAGATTGCCAAGCTGGTGATGGAGGAAACCGACCACATCATGCTGGTTGGCGAAGGCGCGCTGCGCTTTGCCAAGACGATGGGCTTCGCGGAAGAGAATCTTCTTACGGAGAAATCGCGGCTGGCATTCCTGGTGTGGAAGCGCGGAATGAAGGACAGCAACTGGTCCGACGGCGTTGACGCGCCGCCTGGAAAATCGCCGAAAGCGCTTTTGAAACTATTCCCCGAGTCCGATGAACAGACGCTGGCGTGGGCGCACGAGATGGCCGTCCGCCCGCCCACCGGCACCATCAACTGTCTGGCGCTGAATGAAAAAGGCGAGATGAGCGGCTGCACCACGACGAGCGGGCTGGCTTGGAAAATCCCCGGTCGCGTGGGCGATTCGCCGATCATCGGCGCGGGCCTATATGTGGATCAGGAAGTGGGAGCGGCCGGTTCCACCGGTCGCGGAGAAGAGAACATTCGCGTTGCCGGCGCCCACACGATTGTTGAAAATATGCGTCACGGCATGAGCCCGCAGGAAGCGGTGATGGATGCGTTGAAACGTGTTTCGCGCAATTACGACAACGATCTGAAGCGGCTCGACAAGTTCGATATTAATTTTTACGCGTTGCGGAAAGACGGTGTGTTCGCCGGCGGATCGCTGTGGAGCGGCCAGTTCCGCGCCACCGGCTTCGTCTCGCGGAAGTTCGCGGTGAACGATGGGACGGGCAATAGCCGCCTGATGGACTGCGCCTATCTGCACGAGCGCCCCCGTCCGTAATAGACTCATCGGCATGCAGCAGCGTCCGACACGCGTCCGGCACCTAGTCTTGTGGCTCACTGTAGTGGCCTACATGATAACGTACATGGACCGCGTTGTGATCTCTTCGGCGGCCCCGAAAATCCGCGAAGAGTTCGGCTTTAGCCTGGAGACCATGGGGTTGATCCTGGGCGCCTTCCGCTGGGGCTACGCGTTCTTTCAGATTCCGGGCGGATGGCTGGGCGACCGCATCGGGCCGCGCCGCGCGCTCACGCTGATTGTTCTTTTGTGGAGCGCCTTCACGTCGCTGACCGCCGCAATGACGGGGGCCGTCAGCATGGCCGTGTGCCGCTTCCTGTTCGGTGTTGGCGAAGCTGGCGCGTTCCCCATCGCCACCCGCAGTTTGTCGCGCTGGATGCTGCCGTCCGAACGCGGCTGGGCGCAGGGCGTCACCCACGCCGGCTCGCGTCTGGGCGCCGCGTTCACGCCGCCCATCGTGGCGTGGATGATCCTGGCCTATGGCTGGCGCATGCCGTTCCTCGTCTTTGGCTGCATAGGCGTTGGCTGGGCGCTGCTGTGGTTCTATTGGTATCGCGACTCGCCGGAGGAACATAACCAGGTCAACGCCGCCGAGCGGGAGCTGATTCAGAAATCGCTGGGAGGCCCGCGTCCCGCCCGCGCGGGTAACGTGCCATGGAAACTGATTCTCTCCAGCCCCTCCACCTGGACGCTGGGCCTGATGTACTTTTGTTACGGCTGGACCCTCGCCATCTATCTCGATTGGCTGCCCACGTACCTCCGGGAGTTTCGCGGTTATGACATCAAGCTCATGGGCCTTTATGCGTCGCTGCCGCTATTTGCCGGCGTGGCCGGCGACATGCTGGGGGGATGGCTAAGCGATTGGTGGGCCGGGCGCTCCGGGAATTTGAAGTTCGCCCGCCAGGCCGTCGGCGCTTCCGGTTTTGCCATCGCCGCGCTGGGGATCGTCCCCGCCACCATGACGTCCAATCCGGAAATGTGCGTCCTCTTCACGTGCCTTGCCTTCTTCGGACTGGAACTCACGGTGGGCGTCTCCTGGGCCATTCCGCTCGATGTTGGCGGTGATTTTGCGGGCTCGGTTTCCGCCGTCATGAACACCTTTGGTAACATCGGCGGCGCAATTTCCACGGTCGCCCTTGGCTATATCGTAAAGTCGTTCGGCTGGAATCTCCCCTTCTACATCGCCGCCGGATTTTGCATTCTCGGCGCAATTTTATATCTTAGTATCGACGCTTCTCGTCATCTGTTTAGGATCGAACCCGGAGTACCACCAAATGAAAATTAATCCCGACAAGTGCGTCGCCTGCGGCAACTGCACCTACGTCTGCCCCATGGGCGCCATCTACATTGACCCGGCTATCAAGCGCGCCACCATCGACCGCGATGAATGCGTGGAGTGCTACGCCTGCTACAACGGCCTGAGCAAGGAGAACCTGAACCCCACCATGGTCCGCACCATGCGCAAGGTTTTTCAGCTGATGCGCCTGCGCTTCGATCCGGAGCCCGACGTATGCCCGACGAACGCATTCGAGCCCGACGAATTGGTCTGGCCGCGCGTCGTGCGCCGGGCATTCTCCGACCCGCGCGTGCCGCACGAATCCACCGGCATTGAGGGCCGCGGCACCGAAGAGGTGAAGACCAACGACGTTAGCGGCCGCGTGAAGGAAGGCGAAGTCGGCTTCACTATTGAGTTCGGCCGGCCGGGCGTGGGCGCGCGCTTTCACGAGATTGAACGCATGTCGATGAAGCTGGCCGCGGCGGGCGTGGACTTCGAGAAGAAGAACCCGGTTACGACACTGATGACCGACCAGAAGACCGGCCGCATTCGCGAGGATATTCTGAACGAAAAGGTAATGTCGGCGATTCTTGAGATCAAAACCACCATCGGCAAGACGGAAGAAATTATCCGTCTGGTGAAAGAAGTGGAAGCGGAGATCGACACCGTCGTCGCGCTGGGCGTCGGCGTCCGCTGCGACGCCAACGGGGACGAGAACGTCGTCGCGCCAATCCTGGAAAAACTCGGCTACGGATTGCATCGCGCGAAGACCAATATTGGCCTTGGGCGCATCACGAATCCGGATGCCATTGAGGCCGCCCGGAAGGAAGCCGCGGGAGCCGCCAAGTGACAAACACTCTTCATCGATATGGGCCCGCCGCGTCATTCAAGGACGACTACATTGTGTTCGCCATCTGCTCGCGGGGCAAGAACGACAAGGACGCGCTGCCCAAATTGCGTCAGTTCCTCCAAATGGCCATTCCTTTCAAGCCCGTCAACCTGGGCGACGCGCGCCACGGGGGCTGCCTGCGGCCATCGGATAAACTGAGCCCGTTCAATCACTGGAATCGCGACTTAACTCCGGATCTGGAAGAGGTCGTTCGTGGTCTCGACGCGCCAACCACGGTCGCCGCCGTGTTCGATAACCGCGTCGCCGCCATTGACTTTCTGAAGAAGGTCAAGGAAGCCGATCTCGGCGTGAGCATCAACATCTCCACGTCCATTGAAAACGCCGAAGCCTGCTGTCATGAAGTGGGCATTCCGCGCCACTCCGTCGGCTATTCGCTCGGCTTCGAAGGCAAGACGGAAAAGCTGCCGAACACGCAGACGATGATGCTTTCCACGATGTGCGGCCACGGGATGGTGAGCCATTCGCTGGCGAAGAAGATGATCGATTGGGTGAAGGAAGGCCGGCGTACTCCGGAGGAAGCGGTCACCTATCTCGCGCGGTTTTGTTCCTGTGGCGTCTTCAATCCGAGCCGGGCTAAGCGTGTGTTGGAAGATGCCCGGCATGCCATGAAGTAAGAAGATGACTCGCCGCCACCTGCTGGAAGCCGCCCCGTTTATCGTCACCGCCGCCAAGGGACAAGCCAAGAAACCCATCACAGGCCAGGGCGAGCATACTTATGAAATCACGCACGATTTCCCGCAGGTGCCCGCCAATCTGAAGTTTGGCAATACCCACGGCATCGTCGTCGACGCACAGGGCCGCGTGATCGTGGCCCACACCGTCCATCGGTCCAGCGAGTCATCCGACGCGATCGCCATCTTCGAGCCGTCCGGCAAATTCATCAAATCCTGGGGCGCCGACATGCGCGGCGGAGCGCACGGCCTCGTGATTCGCAAGGAAGGCTCGCAGGAATTTCTCTACATCTGCGATAACGTCAAAGGCTTCGTACGCAAAACCACGCTCGATGGCGAGGTAGTCTGGGCGCTGCACGCTCCCGTAATGTCCGGGCTCTATGCAAAGGCCGGCGAGTATAAGCCGTCAACGCTCGCCGTCGCCCCCAACGGCGACATTTTCGTCGCCGACGGCTACGGCAAGTTCTACATCCACCAATACGACGCCAACACGAACTACATTCGGACTTTTGGCGGCTCCCGCTCGCTGATGGACCGCGATCCGAAGGTCGAGACGGCGCTGGGCTCAACAATCTGGCCGCACGCTGTCGGCATCGACACGCGCAATGGCGCGCCGATGCTGATAGTCGGCGAGCGCGGCGTCAACAGCCGCGTGCAGTATTTTTCTCTCGACGGCCGTCCTCAGCACTCGATCAAGGACGGCGTGCGCTGGCCCAGCACCTTCGACTTCCGTGGCGGCCTGATGCTTATGCCGGATCTGAAAGCCGTGGTCACGATTTTCGATAGCCGCAACAAGCCCATCGCCGTTCTTGGCGATGGTATTCAGCCCGGCGGCAAAACCTACGAAGGGCTTCGCAATCAGGAGCGCGACAAGTTCACGCCCGGCAAATTCATCGCCCCGCACGCGGCATGCTTTGAGGCCAATGGGGACATCCTGGTGGCCGAGTGGGTCGAAGTGGGACGTGTTTCGCGCCTTCGCAGAGTTTGAAAATAAGACGGTTCAGCTTCGGCTACGGCGAAGAACGGCCACGGCGCCTAGCCCGGCCAGCATTAGCCCCCAAGTGCCGGGTTCGGGAACGCCAGTGTCCAGTTGCTTGTAGAAGGTAAACGATGTCGTATCTCCAGCGGCCAACGAACCGAGGTTGTAGCCAAGAATGCCGGCGGTGTCACCGGGTCCGACAGTACCGGAAGCGCCATTGATCGTTCCATCCGCCAACTGCGTGAAGAGCGCCGTCTGGCCAGAAGGGACGCCGCTCGCATAGCCGACGGCGTGAGAATCCGGAGCGCGCTCGCCGTACAAAAGGCCGTTAGCGATATACGTTGAGAGACGCTGATTCCCGGTGGTGTAGATTGCGTCCGAACATGGGCCGTGTCCTGTAAATCAGGACAAAACGCCGCCCGAATGGGACGTTTTGTCCCGTTATTGTTCTAGAGCGAGCGCAAACGTTCCCGAGTCTGCCGCAGCGCCTGCGCGAGCAAATACGTGTCGGCGGAATAGTGCAAAGTGTCGGCGCCCAGGGCAAGCCAGGCACGGGCGGCGTCATCGTTGTTGACGAAAACGCTCACCGCGAGGCCGTTGGCATGCGCGGCGTCCAGGATACGCCGGCCGGCCCGCAGCAGCTTTTCATCCAGAACTTGTCCCGGAATGGCCAATGCCTGACTCAAGTCGTACGGGCCGATAAAGAGTTCATCAAGGCCAGGAGTGGCGGCGATGTCTTCCACGCATTCCAAGGCTTCCGCCGTTTCTATCTGAACAATGACCCGCGTATGTTCGCCGGCGTTCTTCAGATACTCTTCGATTGGCTCCAATGAGTATCTGGCGGCCCGTACCATGTGATTGACGCCGCGTTTTCCCTGGGGGAAGAACCGGGCCGCCTCGACGACGCGGCGCGCTTCTTCGGCGGACCGCAGGCGGGGGACGATCACGCCATTGGCGCCGTTATCCAAAGCGCCTTGGATGGACTCGGGAGTCGAGTTGGGCACACGTACATAGGCCGGGATGCGGGCCGCGCGAAGCATGGCCGGGAGGAATGCATTGTCGATTGGCGCGTGTTCACAATCGATCACGCAGTGATCCCAGCCGGCCCAGCCGGCCATTTCCACGGACTCCGGAGACGCTAGTTCGATAAAGACGCCGAATCGGGCCATGGCTCAGGCTTTCCTGGCGCGAACCCGTTTTTTCGGCGGATGAAAGAGCCCGTTGATATGGCGCTGCAGCTCCCGGAAAATCATGTCGGCGGGATTGGATGCGTCAATGGTTGTGAACTCGTACTTGGCCGCCATGCGGTCCAGCGCGCGAATGACGCGGGCCTGGTAGCGCACATAGCTTTCGTACATGTCCGGGCCAAAACGCATGTCCATGCCAGACTCCCAGAAGTCAAAGTTGCCGCGCCCCATCACGACCCGGGAAACAAGGGATGGAACGTCGGCTCGAAGGTAATAGACGGCATGGGGGACCAGGGCGAATCCAGCGACTTTTTCCAGCCAGGAGGCGTCCTCCGAACGCGCCAGTCCGCGCGCCATCAGGGAAAAAATATAGCGGTCGGTGAGGACGACAAAGCCCGCGCGCAAGGCTGGAACGATTTCGTTTTCCAGGCGATCGGCAAAATCGGTGGCGTAGAAAAGCGTCATCGTCACCGGGCCCAGCGTGTTGCCTTTCTTAGCCTTGGCGATGCCACCGCTGGCCAGTGCGCTGCGCGCCAGACCCGTGTCGAGCACCGCATGGCCCTGCTGCTCCAGCCACACGCGGAGCCGGGAAATCTGCGTCGAGCGCCCCACCGTGTCGGGGCCCTCAATGACGATCAGCTTGCCCTGCAACTCCGCCGTATCGACGCCCGGCAGCGGTTCGCTATAGAACTGCAGTGGATTAGGTATTGGCACGGAACGTTCCCTCTTTGTGAAGAATCTGACCGGAAGCAATGGCTTCGCCTAACTGCTCCATGACGATTCTTCTCATCTCCATCTGCTGGTCCTCAATGGACCCCGTGGCGTCAATCACGTGGAAACCCATCTCCTGCGCCATGCCTTCGTACTCTTCCAGAATGCGGCCCTGGAAGAGGCGGAAACTCTCTTCAATCCGCCGTGACAGGTTGAGATCCATGCCGGCTTCGTAGTACTTGATGGAGTCGCGTCCGCCAAGGATGCGGCCGAGGGCGACTTCGAGCGGGACTCTAAAATAAAAGGCCAGATTCGGCTCGATCGCGAACTTATAGAGGTTCCGGACCCACCGGGGGGACACGCCGCGGACGACGTCGCGAGCGAAAGCGGTATAGGCGAATCGATCCGCGCAGACAATGGCGCCCGCCTTCAGCATTGGCAGAATGAAGCGCTCCTGACGGTCGGCGAAGTCGGTAGCGTGGATCAGCGAGAATGTGGTCGGCGTAAACATCAGCTTTTTCTTGCCCCGGCGCGTGGTCTCGCGAACCAGCGGAGAAGAATTCCATTCGGAGGAGGCGACGGCCAAACCCTGGGAGCGCAGCCACTGGGCCAGCAGCGACAACTGGGTTGATTTACCGGAGCCATCGATACCTTCCACGATGATCAGTTTGCCCTTGAATCGATTCGGAGTGAGGAGGGGCATGGAAAATGTAATTATAGCCACCGATGCGCGGGAATAGGTTACAACGCAGAATCAAGCAATTCCCGGGCTTCCGCTGGTTATGATGAAACGACATGCCCCGCTATGCCGCGATCGATATTGGCAGTAACTCCGTCCGGCTCGCTGTCGCCGAAATTGAACCCGGCCGCCCCGTGCGCACGCTCGCTGCAGAGCGTGAAGTGACGCGCCTGGGGACGAGCGTTTTCAGTGAAGGGTCGATCGGCAAAGAAGCGATGGAGAACGTATGCCGCGTCTTGCGGCGTTTCCGGCTAACCGTGGAACGGCACCATGCCATGGGCGCGCGAGCGGTGGCGACCAGCGCCGTGCGGGATTCGCGCAACCAGGAGGAGTTTCTTGGCCGGGCTAGCGAGGCGGCCGGGATTCCGGTGGAAATCATTTCCGGCATTGAAGAGTCGCGGCTGATTCACGCCGGCGTGCAGGCCGTATGGCCGCATCCGGATGAACGGCTGCTGATCATCGACATTGGCGGGGGCAGCGCGGAAGCGATTATCAGTGAGAATGGGCGGATGACGGCCGCGGTCTCGAAGCCGCTCGGGGCCGTCCGATTGAAGCAGATGTTTTTGGAGACCGATCCACCGGGCGCGGAGGACTTGGACCGCCTGCACGCTTTCATCGACGAGAAAATCGCGGCCGTGTTAAAACGCGCCGGTAAAGGGAAATTCGACCGCGTGATCGCCACGTCGTCAACCGCCGCGGCGGCGATCTGCGCGGTGAACGGACTGGACAGGCGTGCGTACGAAGTGGCCGACCGGAAACGGGCTACGACGGCGCAAGTGGAGCGGCTGGCGGCGGAGCTGTCAATCCAGAAACTCGCGATGCGGCGCAAGCGGACCGGCATCGGGCCGCGGCGCGCGGAGATTATTATCGGCGGCGCATCCGTACTGGCGCGCATGTTGCGGGCATTCGGGGCGCGCTCGGTTTACTATTCGGTAGCGGGGGTTCGCGATGGGATTATCGCGGATCTGGCCGCGCGCCGCGTGGGCGCGCAGTTGGCGCGACTCGATAAGGAACAGCGGCGGATTGTGGAATCGATGGCGCGCCGCTTCGGAGTCGATGTGCCCCACGCGCGAAAGACCGCGGAATTGGCGGGAACGCTTTTCGATGGCCTGAAGCCTATCCACACGCTGCCGGCCGAGTGCGGAAAGTTGTTGGAAGCGGCGGCGTACCTGGTGGATATCGGCCACTTTGTGAGCGATATGGGGCACCACAAACACTCGCAGTATCTGGTCGCTAACGCCGATCTACCGGCGTTTACCGCGGAGGAACGCGGCATTATTTCTCAACTGTGTCGATTTCACCGCAAGTCAATGCCCTCGGCGCGGCACGTTTTCTACCAGAACCTCTTGCCGGCGACCCAACGCGTCGTTCTACGGCTTGTGCCCCTGTTGCGGTTGGCGGACGCATTGGATCGCAGCCACGATCAGCGGGTGGATACTCTGGCTGTCGAATTGCTGTCAGATCAAGTGACTATCGCGCTGCGATCGGATGCGGATACTAATTTAGAACTATGGGCCGGAGAAAAAGCCGGGGAAGTGTTTCGACAGGTCTATGGGCTACCGTTGGTTCTGCAAGTCCGGAAGTAGCGCCAAAATCACAAGTTTGGCAAAATGAAATTTCAAGACATTCGAGTCAGTCTCCGCAGAGCGATCCTTCTTTCGCTACTCTCCGGAATGTTCTCGATACCGGCGCAATCACCGGAAGAACCCGCTGGCAGCGGCGGCGGGGCCATTGAGAGACGGACTGACGATCCCCCCCCAACCACCAAGCCGCGGACTACGGAAAATGCCGTGAATTGGCGCGCCGTCATCCAGCAGTACGCGATGTTCACGGGCGTGCAACATGCGTTCCGGATAGGCACCGAACCCGGTACCCGTTCCGGATTGAACGGTCCATTCTGGCGGGGCTATGTCCACTCTATCGACAACCTGCATGGCTGGGGCGACGGGGATCAATTCTACGTAAACTATATCGGCCATCCGATTCAGGGCGCGGTCTCAGGACTGATCTATATCCAGAACGATCCCCAGGCAAGGCTGTTGCGGTTCGGCCGCGATCCACGCTACTGGCGCAGCCGGTTGAAAGCGATGGGCGCGGCTTGGGCGTACAGCACCTGGTTCGAGATCGGACCCGTCAGCGAGGCGAGCATCGGCAATGTCCAAAGCCGGCGGCCCCAGCAGGGATATGTGGACCACGTAATAACGCCCGTGATTGGCACGGGTTGGCTGATCGCCGAAGACTTTCTGGATGAAAAGCTGATCCTGCCGTTTGAACGGCGGTTCCAGAACAAGTGGGCGCGACTGATGATGCGCAGTTGGTTGAATCCCAGCCGCAGCTTCACCAACGCGCTGCGATTTAAGGTGCCGTGGTACCGCGATTCGCGCGGGGGGATTTGGCAGGAGCGCTTCCGTTTACCCCACGAGATGGAACCGGAATCGCCGCGCGCTTATCCCATGGCGGCCCCCATTGAAGTCACCGCGTTGCCCTACTGGACGGCCTTCGGCGATTCGCAGTGCGCTGGCGCCGGCGGGCAGGCCGCGTTCCGAATTTCGCCGTCCTGGCAGATTGTCGGGCAACTGAGCGGTTGCGCACTCCGCGATATGCCTATAAACGTCAGCGGCGATTCGATGACCTATTCAATCGGGCCGCGTTGGACGCCATTGTCCGAACGGCGGCTGAGTCCCTTTGCCCAGGTGCTGGTCGGCGGCAACAAGCTAACCCGCTATGAAACCGATCCGGTTCGCGAACGGCTGCTCAAGGCGGAGGCCGAGCGAAAGGGATTGAAGGCCCCGGCGACGGAATCCTATTCCAAAGCGGATATTCGCCATGGTTTCGCTCTCTCCGCCGGGACCGGTATCGATATCCGGCTCAATCCCGCTCTGGCCTTCCGTCTCGCGAGCATCGAGTACGCCCGTTCCTGGGCCGGCGCTCCAGGTACCGCGCCGGAGACGCGAACTTATAACCACGGTCTGCAACTCTCCACCGGCGTTATTTTGCGCATGGGCACCTGGTGATTTATACTGGTGAGGGATGCCCCTTGCTGGGAGATCGTTCAACGGTAGGACAGCAGACTCTGACTCTGCTTATCGGGGTTCGAATCCCTGTCTCCCAGCCATTTCGTAAGTGATCCAGGTTCACGACCCGGTAATAGACAAAACTTTGACAAGGGGCCTGCGAGGAATCCACTTTCCCTCATCCCCGTGTTTGCCGTTTTCGCTGGCGCCACGGCCACCGCAACCGCTGCGGAAGGCAATCCGCTGATGGATGCGCTTGCCGCCGCCCGCCAGCGCGAAAGAAAAGATCGGCTTAACAGTTTACGTGAAGAGCCAGCAAATCGGCATGCTGGCGACGCAAATAGGGATGGCGTTCTGGGAAGGGCGCAGCGAACCGCAATCCGGGCTCGTCGTCGGCTGACCGCCATTGGCGCTGGAACGATGGCTTAAATTCCACTTGACAGATGGCGAACAAAAAGCGAATATCGATGCATGACGTTGATTGGCATTGCCAAGATGGCCGCCGAAAGCCCCCTATTAGAGGGCAAACGCCGGGTATCGTACTTGGAACTCCCTGCCAGAAGTTTCATCGGGTCGTGTTCGGGGAAACGGCAAATATTTGACTGGACCGTGAATCCCTATCGTGGCTGCGAATATGGCTGCCGCTACTGTTATGCGCGCTATACCCACGAGTTCATGGAGCTTTCGGTAGACGATTTTGAGACGCGCATCTTCGCCAAGCAATGGGATGCGGTTCAGTTCCGGCGCGAGCTTCGGAGGCTCGCGCCGGGCGACACCGTGGCCTTCGGAACGGCGACAGACTGTTACCAGCCGGCTGAACGCCGTTTCGGCCTGATGCGGCGCATGTTGGAGGAGATGCGGGGCGCGGTGGAAGAGTTGAAGATCGTCATCACCACAAAATCCGATCTGGTATCGCGAGACGTGGATTTGTTGGGTTCGTTGGCGAGAAGAAATGACGTCCGTGTAAGTATTACCATCACAACGTTCGACGCGGCGCTGGCGAGGAAAATGGAACCGTTCGCGCCGCGGCCCGCATTGCGGCTGGCCGCGATGGAAAAGCTGGCGGCGGCGGGAATCTCCGTCGGCGTTGGCGTGTCGCCCGTTCTGCCGCTGATTACCGATTCGGAGGCCAGTCTGGACGCGGTGGCGCAGAAGGCGAAGGCGGCCGGCGCGCGCGCTTTGTGGGCTCAGCCGTTGTTCCTGAAGGACAGCGCACGGAAGGTATTCATGCCGTGGCTGGAGCAGGAGTACCCGGCGCTTATGGCGAAGTACCGTGCCTGGTACAGCCGGGACGCTTACCTTCGGGATCCGTATGTGGAATGGTTGAAGAAGCGGGTCGATGCGATCCGGCAACGCCATGGACTGAGCGAACGCGGCGGGAATTACCGTCCGCCGGATTGGGTGGGTCCGTCGCAAATGCGATTATTCGGGTAACCATGCCAATCGCCATCGTTGGTGACTACTGCGCGGGATTTGCCACTCACCTGGCGATGCTGCCGGCGCTGTTTCATGCCGGGGTGGATGGCGTCTGGATTCCAACCACGGAGGCGGAGCAGGCCCTGTCGGCCGATGGCATTTGGCTCGCGCCAGGGAGTCCGTACGCTTCGTTTGAAAAAGTGCTGGTGCTGATTCGCTTCGCCCGGGAACGGCGGATTCCGTTCCTGGGAACATGCGGCGGCTTTCAACATGTGTTGATTGAGTTCGCCCGCAATGTTCTCGGCATCGCCGGCGCCGACTCGGCCGAACATACGGGCGGCGCGGGCGGCTGCGTTGTCATCCCCATCGTTTGTCCCATCTCGACAGACTCGGCATCGCCTAAACTATTCGGCGGAGAACGAGTCACTTTTCTCCCGGGCAGCCGTCTACGCCGGATCATGGCGGTGGAGAAGTCCCAGGAAGAGTATTTCTGCAATTTTGAGGAAAACCCGCGTTTTCGCGAGCGGTACGAAGCGGCCGGGCTCGATGTATCGGCGGTAAATCCGGGCGGCGTGGCCCGGGCCGTGGAACTGGCGGAGCACCCGTTTTTTATCGCCACGCAATTCCAACCGCAAATGACTTCGCGGCCTGGCGCGCCCCACCCCTTGCTTGCGGAATTCGCCCACTTGCTAATGGAAAGTGCTTGACAGAGAATAAAGCTATGAGTTCCCCGCGGCCAGTCGCGATCAGCGATCACGCGTTAGAACAGTTGCAATATATCCGCGACACCATGGAGCGTACCGGCTCGTTCACGGCCGTACCCGGTTGGGGCGGCGTGGCCATGGGCGCCTCGGCACTGGTGGCGGCGGTGATCGCCGCGCGGCAGACCGACGTGCGGATGTGGGGCATTGTATGGATGTTCGAAGTAGTGCTGGCCCTGGCGATCGGCAGCGCCTTTATTCTGCGCAAAACGCGGCGGGGCGACCGGAGTATGTTCGCGGCGCCGGGGCGGCAGTTTTTCCTGAGTTTCAGTCCGCCAGTGGCGGCCGGCGGCGTGTTGAGCTGGATCCTATACAGCCAAGGCGCGTGGGCGGTGCTGCCGGGAATGTGGTTGATGCTCTATGGCGCCGGCGTGGTCACGGCGGGCGCTTTTTCGGTCCGAGTGGTTCCGATCATGGGGCTTTGTTTTATGGGCCTGGGCGCGATGGCGCTGGCCTGTCCGGCGGCGTGGGGCAACTGGTTTCTCGCCTTCGGTTTTGGCGTTTTGCACGTCGTGTTCGGATTGATCATTGCAAGGAGGTACGGTGGCTAAAGCGACAGCATCCAAGTTGGCGGCGGTGAAGCCGTCCCCAACAACCGTGGCGACGAGGGAAACGCAGGCGCTGGACCGGCTGATTCACGAGAAGGTTCGATTGGGAATCGTCAGCGCATTGGCGGCCAGCGGACCGCTGACGTTCGTTGAGTTGCGATCACTGCTGGCGACGACGGACGGAAACGTGAGCGTTCATGCGCGCAAGCTGGAAGAAGCCGGCTACATTACTTGCACGAAAGGCTATGAGGGACGGGTTCCGCGGACGGAATATGCATTGACGGCGGATGGGCGCGCGGCGCTGGAGAAATATCTCGATCATCTGGGAGCGATCCTCGGGGCGTTGCGGAAGAAGTAGTTAGAGCCGCCCGCCGGCGCGTTTGTGAGCGCGAAGGGCCAATAGCGCGGCGATATAAATCAGCAAGAGACAGACAAACGGCAGCCATGGGTACCTTTTAAGGAACTGTGGAACGAAGAACGGAAGGGCAAGGAGTCCGACCGCGCCGGTGGCGAAGTAAAGGCGGCGGCGAAATAATGCGCGGATTTCTCGCAAAGCAACGTGCGGACTATTTGGCGGGTCGGGCGGGAGTGGCGCCATTGGGCGGGGGGGCGCGGCGAGCGCGTTCGCCACGCCGGGATTCGTGGCGGCTTCGGTTTCGAGAAGTTCCCGTGTCGCCTGGGAAGCCTCGCCTGCGTGGTACAGGATCACAAGGTCGGTGAGGATGTCGGGATGCAGCGTCATCGGTTTTTCTCCAGTTTTTGGCGGGCGCGAAAAATGCGGATCTTTACGGTGGCCAGCGGCAGTTGCAGTTGCGCGGCGATCTCTTCGTAGCTGAGTTCGCCTTGCGCGAACAGAACCAGCGGTTCGCGCAGCGTTTCAGGAAGTTTCGCGATCGCGTTCAGTACATTTTTCAGCTCGATGGGCAGGTCGGGGTTGGGATGGCTGACGGGCGGCGCGGCGGCTTCGAACGCCACCTGCCGCCAACTGCGCCTTCCGTGCTCGCGCCACAGGTTTCTGGCGATGGTGACCAGGTAGCCCCGGGCGGTGGCGGCGTGCACCGGTTGGTCGGCGGCCAGCGCGCGAACGAAAGTCTCGGCAGTCAGATCCTCCGCCAATGCCGTATTCCGGCTCCACGCCAGCAGGCAGCGATAGACCGCGGTGGCATGGGCCGCATAGATGTCTTGAAATCGAATCGGTTCGGCCATGCTCGGCTATAAATATGCGCGACGGCTGGTTTTGTTACCGTGGATTCTGATGACTCGAAGGAAAATTATCTCAACCGCCGCCGCCGGCGTCGCGCTGCAAGCGCAGGCCCAGTCGCCAGCCGCTCGCCATTACATCGTGATGCGCAAATTGTTCCTGCGCAACAGCGCCGATAACCAGGTCGCTAAACTCACCGAGTTCCTGGAGAAAGCCGCGATGCCCGCCGTGCAGCGCTCCGGGGCCGCCACCGTGGGATTTTTCGCCTCCCAATTGGCGCCGGATTCCCCATTCATCCTCGCGCTCTCGAGCTTCCCTACGCTGGCCGCGTATGAGGCCGCGCAGGCCAAACTCAGCGCCGATAACGCCTACCAAACGGCCCTGAAAGCCTACAATTCAGGGCCTGGATTGCGTTTCGTGCGCTACGAAACGTCGCTTCTCCGCAGTTTCACCGGCTTCCCCAACCTCACCGTCAACGTCTCCCCCGACGCCTCGCGGTTGAATCGCCTCTTCGAACTTCGCACCTACGAAAGCGACGACTCCTCCAGCCTTTCCGAAAAGATCCGCATGTTCAACGAAGGCGAAATTTCGCTCTTCCAAAAAACCGGACTCGACCCCGTCTTCTTCGGTGAAACGGTCTTCGGCCCGAAGCAGCCCAACCTCACCTATATGCTTGGCTACGATGACTGGAACGCGCGCGACGCGAACTGGAAGAAATTCCTCTCGCATCCGGACTGGATCAAACTCCGGACAACTCCAGGATGGAGCGACGCCGAAATCGTCTCCAACATCTCAAGCATGTTCCTCCGCGCGCTGCCGTTCTCGCCCGTCCGCTAGGGAATGCCATATAATCACTGCTTTCGGGAGAAGAAATCGTGAAGAGAAACTTTGTCTTATTTGGCGGCCTGCTGGCCGGTGCCGCGCTGCTGTGGGCGGCTACCGCGCCTCGTGTTCCGGCCACCGTTCAGGAAGTGTCCGAGCCCGGCGGCGTGCTCCCCGGCAACCCGAGGATCGCCCTCGTCAAAGTAGCTGATGGCTTTGCCGACCCCACCAACGTAGCCAACGACGGGTCGGGCCGGCTCTTCGTCTGTGAGCGCGTCGGCCGTATCCGCGTCGTTCACAAAGATGGCCGCGTGCAGAAGGAGCCGTTCCTCGACCTGACGAATATCAACCCGCTCGGCACCGACGTCCAGACGGGCTTCGTCGAACAGGGCCTCTATTCCGTCGCCTTCCATCCGAAATTCAAGCAAAACGGGTATTTCTACGTTCACTACGCTTCGCTGCCGTTCAACGGCGATGGCTTGATCGTCCGTTTTCAGGTGGACAAGAACAATCCCAACTTTCTCACGCCGGAACGCACCAAGCAGACCTCCAAAGTTCTCCTGCGCATCGAGCAGCCCTACTACAACCACAACGGCGGCCAGATTGAGTTCGGGCCCGATGGCTATCTCTATATTGGCTCGGGCGACGGCGGCTGGGAAGGCGATCCGCTGGAGGCCGGCCAGGATCTGAACACTCTCCTCGGAAAGATGCTCCGCATCGACGTTAATACCGAAGACGACCGCATTCCCTACAAAATCCCGCCGTCGAATCCATTCGCCACCGCCGCCAAGGAGCAGTTGATGTCGCTCTTCGGCATCACCGAAGTGGACTTTGCAAAGATCAAGACGAAGAGCCGTCCGGAGATCTGGTCATTCGGCCTGCGAAATCCTTACGAGTTCTCGTTCGACTTAAAAACCGGCGACCTCTATATCGCCGATGTCGGACAGAATCACTGGGAGGAGATCGACTTCCAGCCCGCCAGTTCCAAGGGCGGTGAAAACTACGGCTGGCCGCGCGTCAATGGCACCAAGTGCTTCCCCATGACGGGACCCGATGACAAATGCGGCATCGTGGGAACGCTGCCCGCAGGGCAGTATCCGCATGAGGTTCCGTACCCGGGCGCCGCGCCGTTAAAGGGTGGGCATGGCTGCTCCGTTGAAGGACTCGGCGTCGCTAATTACGGCGGTATGAAGGGCGTGTATCTCGTCGGGGACTGGTGTTCCGGCCGCGTCTTCGGCATGGGCTGGAATGGGGATAAGTGGATCCTGCAGGAATTGGCGCACACGAATTTGCAGTTCACCGCCGGCGGTTACGACGAGAACGGCTACGTGATGGCCGTGAATTGCAACTGCTTCTACACCTCCGATAAAGGCGCGACGGGCAACCCGCCGGGCGCATTGTGGCGCGTGATGCCGATCGGCGAAGTTCCGCGCGGCGCGGAGACGGCCCGAACCGCGTCGGCGCCGGTGGAGACTTCTTCAACTGGCCCGTTCCAGTTGATGCACCCGCTCGACAACAAGGCGCTTCAATTTAACCTGATGGCGAATGACAAAGTGACGCCGGCCGTGGAGCAGTTCCGCAAGGCGGGCGTGAACTCCTACAACAGCAACGCCGCGGCCATCGACGCCGGCAAGAGGGCCTATGGCCAGTGGTGCGCGAGCTGCCATCTGCCTGACGCCACGGGCCGCATGGGGTCTAACCTGATCGACGCCCAGGTAACGTATCCGCGGGTCAAGACGGACGCCGGCTTCTTTGAAGTCGTCTACGCCGGCGCCACCGGAGCCATGCAGTCCTTCGGCAACCGCGTGGCGCAGGACGACATTTTGAAAATCAACGCTTACGTGAATAGCTTGAAGAAGAAGTGAGCGGCGCACCCTCACCCTAATTGGGGCAGTTGACCGGTCGTGATGCGGTATCCAATCGTGTATACGATGCCCCCTAACAGTCCGCCTATATTGAATCCCGCGTGGCGTACAAACGCCGGCGCCCAACTCCCGGTCGATTCCCTGACCTGTGCGCAGAGGTACCCCAAAACAGTCGTCCAGAGGACAATCCACAACACGGACGGCGTATCCACGCCCGCCAGGAACAGGCTGAGGTGCATGGAGCCGAAGAGCGCCGCGCTCCACCAAATCCGCGACGGCCCGGCGGGCAACCCGCTTTGGAACCAGCCGCGACAGTAAATCTCCTCGCTCAAGCTGGACCAAAACCAGATCATTGCAATCATCTGCGGCAGCGAATAGCCTTTCATCATTGCCCGCATCCCATCGAAATGGAAGACCAGCGCGCCCAGGCTGGCCAACGCGCCCGTCAGCAACCCCGGCGCCAATACCCTCCACCACCCAACGTTCCGCGGCCAGACGAAACCGAACTCCTTCCATTTACCACGCACCAGCGCGAGCGAGATCAGGATCAACAATAGCTTCAGCGTGGGCTGACGGCCGGTTGGCGCCAGCCTCGCGACCGCTGAACAAGCGGCGAAAATCGCCATAGCCAGGAAATATCGAAGCATGAGCGCATGGCGCCTCCGGGCCGGTACATTTATATGCCAATCCATTAGTTTTGTCCACTGCCGCCTCGGTGTGCTTTACTGCGAATGTGATGATATCGCTCCGTTTTTTAGCATTCCCCGTAGTTTTCTGCCTTGCGATGGCCGCGCCCCCGCCCAAAAGTGGGATCGATACCAGCGCCATCGACAAAACGTGCAAACCTTGCGAGGACTTCTGGCGCTTTGCCAATGGCGCCTGGGTCGACAAGAATCCCATCCCTTCCTCGCGCTCCGCATGGGGCACGATGTCCGTCATGACCGAAGGCAATCGCGAACGTTTGCGCGTGATTCTGGAAGCGGCTGCCCTTGCAAAGTCCGCGCCTGGAAGCAATGAGCAAAAAATTGGCGATATGTATGCCGCTTGCATGGACACCGGGCGACGGGAAGCGCTGGGCGTGAAACCGGTGCAAGCCGAATTGGATGAGATCGGAAAGGTCACCACGCGCGAGGAACTGAAGGCGATGATGCTCCGGTTTCTGAAGAATGGCGACCCCGTGCCGATTGGTGTCCGGTCCGGTCCGGACTCCAAGAATACCAGCGAAATTGTAGCCGCAATCTCCGCCGG
>ENA-ORBV01005038-ORBV01005038.1-microbial-mat-metagenome-genome-assembly--contig:-NODE-5038-length-24667-cov-6.192680_pt1 | contig 24667 bp, 22 predicted proteins | sample MGYA00237777_ERZ505514 | MGnify/ENA primary metagenome ERZ505514 (study PRJEB26160, sample SAMN06269048) | microbial mat metagenome | isolation source: Oligotrophic lake microbial mat | place... | reverse complement strand
ACTCGGGCAACTACGACTTCTACGAGCGCGAACGCGCCATCCGCGAGACCAACCGCGAGGCCGCCTACGCGCGTCAGCAGGCCATGCTGGCCAAGGAGCAGCGTTTCATCGACCGCTTCGCCGCGCATGCCGCCAAGGCCGCGCAGGTACAGAGTCGCGTGAAGGCGCTCGAGAAGATCGAGAAGATCGAGTTGCCGAAGCGCCGGAAGCTCGTGACGTTCGACTTCCGCCAGCCGGCGCGGTCGGGCGACCAGGTGGCGATGCTCGAAGGCGTGACCAAGGCCTACGGCACGCGCGTGGTGCATGACGGTGTGAACCTCACGATTCGCCGCGGCGAGCGCTGGTGCGTGATGGGCAAGAACGGCGCCGGCAAGAGCACGCTGCTCAAGATGATTGCCGGGCAGACCACGCCCGACGCCGGCGACATCCGCTTGGGCGCCAGCCTGCAGATGGGCTACTTCGCGCAGCAGTCGCTCGAGGTGCTCAATCCCGCCTTGACCATCGAGGAGCAGCTGATGACCGACTTCGCCGACGAGTCCATCGGCACGCTGCGCAGCCTGGCCGGCGCCTTCGGCTTCTCGGGCGACGACGTGGACAAGAAGATCCGCGCGCTCTCGGGTGGCGAGAAGACGCGGCTGGTCATTGCGCGCATGATGCTGAATCCGCCCAACTTCCTGGTGCTCGACGAGCCCACCAACCACCTGGATCTGGCCACCAAGGACATGCTGCTCGATGCGCTGGCCAACTTCGAAGGCACGATGCTGTTCGTGTCGCACGACCGCGCGTTCTTGCGGCGGCTGAGCAACCGCGTGCTCGAACTGGGCGGCGAGAGCGGCACCGAGGCGCAGCCGCACATCTATCCCGGGTCGTATGTGGAATACGTGGAGCGCACCGGGCACGAAGCGCCAGGCGTGCGTGCGTGAGGGGCTGTTATCCCGGGCCGCTCGAGCCGATAGGCCAGAGGAACGTATCCTGGTGGGAACGCATCCTGTGGCAAGATCGTGCACGTTCTGGCGCGGCGTTCCCCGCGCGAAGGAGAGATCGATGGTCCGCTTTGGTCGACTGACAGCCGTAGTCCTCATGCTTGCCGCGGCCCTCGTGGGCGCGCCGTCCAGTGTTCTTGCCCAGGCGAAGATCCGCATCGCGGTCTCGAACTTCGAGAACAACAGCACGTGGGCCTGGTGGGGCGACAACCTGGGCCGGGCGGCGGCCGACGAACTGGCCACGCAGCTCGTGCAGACGGGCAAGTTCACCGTGATCGAGCGCGCGCAGCTCGACGCCATCCTGCAGGAGCAGAACCTGGGCGCCAGCGGCGCCGTCACCTCCGCCACGGCCGCCAAGGTGGGCAAGCTCCTGGGCGTGCAGTTGCTCCTCACCGGGTCGATCACGGCGTTCTCGATCAAGCGCACGTCGATTGGCATGCGCGGCATCGGCGGTAGCTACTCGAACGCCGAAAGCAAGGTGGATGCGCGCCTCGTCAACACCGACACCGGCGAAGTGATGATCGTGGCCGTGGGCCAGGGCAACAAGCGCATGGGCGGCGGCTATTTCAAGGGCGTCCGCGCCGAACAGGACTTCGACCAGGGCGCGGCGCAGGAAGCCCTGCGGCCGGCCGTGGAGCAGGTGGTGGTGAAGCTCACCGAGCAGACGGCCTCGCTGCAGTCGATGACCCCGGCAGCGCCCGAAGGCCAGATCGTGAGCACGCGCGCGGGCTCCTACTACATCAACCGCGGCGCGGGTGCGGGCGTGAAGGTGGGGCAGAAGTTCAACGTGCACCACGTGGTCGACGAGATCAAGGACGCGGACGGCCGGCTGCTCGACAAGGTGATTGAACAGACCGGCGTGCTCGAGGTGACGCAGGTGCTGGCCAATTCGGCGGTCTGCAAGCTGGTGAGCGGCAAGGCGGCCGTGAACGACAGCGTCAAGTAGGCCTGGTCACGGAGACGGCCCCAGGGCCCGAACACACGACGGCGGCCCCGCCACGGCGGGCGCCGCCGTTTTCATGTACCGCCGCGCTATAATTCCCCGTTTCGCTAGCGTTCCAAGGAGCCTCACGTGAAGAAAATCACGGTCAAGAATCCCGTTGTCGAGATGGACGGCGACGAGATGACCCGCATCATCTGGCAGAAGATCCGCGAGACGCTGATCCTGCCGTATCTCGACATCGACCTGAAGTACTACGACCTCGGCATCGAGGCCCGCGACGCCTCCGGCGACCAGATCACCATCGACTCGGCCAACGCCACCAGGCAGTACGGGGTGGCGGTGAAGTGCGCCACGATCACGCCGGATGAGGCCCGCGTCAAGGAGTTCAACCTGAAGCAGATGTGGCGGTCGCCCAACGGCACCATCCGCAACATCCTCGACGGCACCATCTTCCGCGAGCCGATTGTCTGCGCGAACGTGCCGCGCCTCGTGCCCCACTGGGACAAGCCCGTCGTGGTCGCGCGTCACGGCTTCGGCGATCAATACCGCGCGCAAGACTTCCACTTCCCTGGCGCCGGCACCATCACCCTGAGCTGGACGCCCGAGGGCGGTGGCGAAGGCATCTCGCGCGAGGTCATGAAGACCAAGGGCAGCGGCGTGGCCCTGGGCATGTTCAACCTGGACGCCTCGATCGAGGGCTTCGCGCGCGCCTGCTTCACCTACGCGCTCGGCCGCAACTACCCGGTGTATCTCTCCACCAAGAACACCATCCTGAAGGTCTACGACGGCACCTTCAAGAACACCTTCCAGCGCGTGTTCGACGCCGAGTTCAAGGCCGCGTTCGAGGCCAAGGGCCTGGTCTACGAGCATCGCCTGATCGACGACATGGTGGCTGCCAACATGAAGTGGAGCGGCGGGTATCTGTGGGCCTGCAAGAACTACGACGGCGACGTGCAGTCGGATACCGTGGCCCAGGGCTACGGCTCGCTCGGCCTGATGACCTCGGTGCTGATGTCGCCCGACGGCAAGACGGTGGAAGCCGAGGCCGCGCACGGCACGGTGACGCGCCACTACCGCATGCACCAGCAGGGCAAGCCCACGTCCACCAACCCGATCGCGTCGATCTACGCGTGGACGCGCGGGCTCTACTACCGCGGCATGTTCGACGGCACCCCCGAGGTGGTGGCGTTCGCCGAGACGCTCGAGAAGGTGTGCGTCGACGTGGTCGAGTCTGGGCGCATGACGAAGGATCTGGCGATCCTGATTCGCGCGGATCATCCGTACCTCACGACCGAAGAGTTCCTCGCGGCGATCGACAGCGAACTGCGCGCACGGATGCAGAACTAGATGACTGCGATGGTAGCGATGGCCGTGCGTGCGGATCGTTGACCTGACGCCGGGCGACCCGGCACGACTGATGGCGGTGGCCGACGTGCTGGTGAGCGGATTCTCCGGCACCGGCACCGAGGTGTGGCAGACCCGTGAAGACGCCCTCGAGACGGTGCAGGAATCGCTCGAGGACGACAAGATCAGCCGCGTGGCCGTCGACGACGACGGGCGCGTGCTGGGGTGGATTGGCGCGGTCTCGACCTACGACGGGTGGGTGTGGGAGATCCACCCGATCGTGGTGCACCGCGAGTGCCAGGGCCAGGGCGTGGGCCGGGCGTTGATCGAGGACCTCGAGGTGCAGGTGCGCGAGCGCGGCGGCATGACCGTGTGCCTCGGCACTGATGACGAGAACGGCCGTACGACGCTCGGTGGGGCAGACCTGTATCCCGATCCGCTGGCGGCCGTGAGCGGGCTTCGCAATCTCGGCGGGCATCCGTTCGGGTTCTACCAGAAGCTCGGCTACGCGGTGGTCGGCGTGCTGCCCGATGCCAACGGCTTCGGGAAGCCCGACATCTTCATGGCGAAGCGTGTGGGGCTCGTGCCCCTACCGACCGCAGAATAGGGACTGACATGACCTCGGGCTCGTGGTTGCTGACTCCCGCCGTGCTCGTGGCGGTCGCGGTGTCGCTCGGCGCGCAGGGCCGTCCAGCGCAACCTGATTGGCCGGCCGTGGAACCCGAGGCACTCGGGATCTACCAGTCGCTCATCCGCTTCGACTCCACGGCGGCGGAGAAGCCCGAGGCCGAGTGGCTGAAGGCGCTGTTCGAGCGGGCCGGCATCACCGCGCAGATCTTCTCGACCGATCCGCAGCGGCCCAACGTGGTGGCGCGCCTCGAGGGCAACGGAAAGAAGCGGCCGCTGCTCATCCTGGGCCATCTCGACACCGTCAGCGTCGACGCGTCCAAATGGAAGTTTCCGCCGTTCAGCGCCACGCGCGACGGCGGCTTCGTCTACGGGCGCGGGGCCATCGACGACAAGGACAACCTCGCGTCAGCCGTGATGACGATGCTGCTGCTCAAACGTCTCAACGTGCCGCTCGATCGCGACGTGATCCTGCTGGCCGAATCCGGCGAAGAGGGACAGTCGAACCTGGGCATCGGCCACATGATGGCCGAGCACTACAGCGAGATCGACGCCGAATACTGCATCGCCGAGGGCGGCGACACGATTCGCGAGAAGGGCGAGGTGCGCTACGCCACCGTGCAGGTGATCGAGAAGATCTCGCGCGGCGTCGAGGTCACGGCCACGGGCATCTCCGGACATGGCTCGGTGCCGCTCACCTCGAACGCCATCGCGCACCTGGGCAACGCGGTGGGGAAGTTCATCACCTGGCAACCCGACGTGAAGCTCGACGAAACCACCGGGCGCTACTTTCGTCGGCTCGCCACCGTGGCGGCGTCGCCGGAGCAGGCCAAGGCGTATCGCGAGGTCGTGTCCTCCGACCCGACGGTGGCCGCGGCGGCCGCCGACTGGCTGTGGCAGCACGAGCCCCGCCACGCGTCGATGGCGCGCACGTCGGTGTCGCCCAACATCTTCACGGGCGGCTACCGCTCGAACGTGATTCCGTCCGAGGCGAAGGCGCGGCTCGATGTGCGCATGGTGCCGAGTGAAGACCCCGCGGCGCTGCTCGCGCAGCTCAAGAAGGCTATCAACGACCCGGCGGTGGACGTGCAGTTCGCCGCGGGCGGCGGCACCCGCCCGGACATTCCGCCCACGCGGCTCGATGCCGAGCTCTTCACCACAGCCGAGGCCGCGGTGCAGGCCGTCTACCAGGTGTCGACGCTGCCCTCGATGAGCACCTACGCCACCGACATGTGGCCGCTGCGCGCCGTGGGGATGCAGTGCATCGGCATCGGTGCCGGCGTGGACCTGGAAGACCAGTCACAGGGGTTCGGCATGCACGGCGACCAGGAACGGCTCCTCGAAAGCGAGTTCCAGCGTTTCGTGCGCTTCAACTGGGAACTTGTGAGCAGACTCGTCCGGTCGCGGTGAGCGCCGGAGGCGGCCGCTGAAGTAGAGTGACGCGCATGCACAGCGAAGGACGCGCCATGAGAATTCTTGCAGCGGTGGTGATGGGCATCGTGATGAGCGTAGTGCTGGGCGCGGCCATGGCGCAGGCGCAGACCGTCACGAGCGTGCTGTTTGTCGGCAACAGCTTCACCTTCGGTTCCGGATCGGCGGTGCGGTTCTATCGCGCCGACACGGTCACCGATCTCAACAGCGAAGGCATCGGCGGGGTGCCGGCGCTGTTCAAGTCGTTCACCGAACAGGCCGGCCTGGCCTACGACGTGTCGCTCGAAACGCGCGGCGGCAGCGGGCTCGACTTCCATCTCGAGAACAAGCTCGGCGTGATCGGCCGGCGTCCCTGGGATGTCGTGGTGATGCACGGTCAGAGCACACTCGACTTCGACAAGCCGGGCGATCCCTCCAAGCTGGTGGCCACCAGCCGCCAGATGGCCGATTTCCTGCGCGCCCGCAACCCGAAGGTGGAGATTCACCTGATGGCGACGTGGTCGCGTGCCGATCAGACCTACCCGCCCGCCGGCGCGTGGGCGGGCAAGCCAATCGAAACGATGGCCCGCGATGTGCGGGTTGCCAATGACAAGGCGGCCGCCGGCGCCCCCTCCGTCAGATCGGTGCTGCCGGTGGGCGAAGCCTGGACGCGCGCCATGCAGACCGGCGTGGCCGATCCTAATCCCTACGACGGCATCGCGCCCGGCAAGGTCAATCTGTGGACCTACGACCACTACCACGCCAGTACCCACGGCTACTACCTGGAAGCGCTGGTCGTCTTCGGCCGGCTCACGGGCCGTGATCCCCGCTCACTCGGCGAGAACGAGTGCTCGGCCTTCGAACTCGGCCTGCCCCGCACCGAGGTCAAAGCCCTGCAACAGGTGGCCTTCGACCAGCTCTCGGCGACCGGGCCGGTCACGCCGGCGCCGCTCGTGTTGCCGCGGCCGGTCGCCCCAGAGCGTTGCGCGCCAGTGCGCTGAGGGCGGCGCGCCGCTGCCTCATTGCTCGCCGTTGATCGAAACGACCGCCGATTCTCGCTGAATCTGGGTGAGCGGGCCGTTGAACACCAGGCAGTAGGCGCCCGCTCGCGGGTGCTCCACAGAAACGAGGTTGGCGGTGCCAATGCGAATCGACGCAGTGGCCCGGATCTGGCCATTGGCAAACCCGGCAATGATGAAGCTGAATCTGGCGTCGACTGCATTTCCGTACCGGTCCTTGGTGAATACTTCGACGCCGTTCGGGCCCGTGCACACCGTGTTGCCCACGCCTTCGCCGTTGCCGCCTGTGACCGCGGGGCCGGTCGACGGGCGCGCGGTGCCCGCGGCGCTGGCGCCGAAGGCGAAGGTGCCACCGCGATTCAAGTTGTCCGACCAGGAGCCCGAGAAATCGGTGAGGTTGAAGGTCGCCGACACGTGGGCCGGTTGTCCGGCCGACGGGGTCACCGTAAAACCCAAAACGATACCACTGCCGCCAGCCGCGGCGGTCCCAGTCACCGGCGCCGGGCCGGCGCCACAGAGGTCGTCGGTGCCAGCTAACTGATACACCGGGCCCTGCTGAATGATGGTGAGGGTCACGACATTGCAGAACGGCTGGGTCTGCCACCTGAAGGTGCCGAGGACTTGCGCGTGTACTGGCGCGGCGAGTGCCGCCAACGCCAGGACGGCGGCCGGAAGAATGAGCGCTTTCATATGGGTGCTCCTGTGTGGGTGGTGAGGGTGCGGCTGCCCCGTAAGGCCAGCGTGCCGGAGAGGATAGCCGGGATCCGCCCCGCCCCGTAATACAATTCCGGCGTGTCCACACCCGCCAAGCCCCGTATTTCGCCCACCGCCCAGATCATGATCGGGCTGGTCGTGGGCCTCATCGTCGGTTACGTCATCAGCATCACCGACCCGAAGGTCGCCGACATCATCCGGCCCTTCAGCCAGATCTTCATCCGCATGATCCGGATGATCATCGCGCCGCTGCTCTTCGGCACGCTGGTTGCGGGCATCGCCGGCGCCGGGCACTTCAAGGACGTGGGCCGCATGGGCCTGCGCGCCATGATCTACTTCGAGGTGGTCACGACCTTCGCGCTGCTCATCGGCCTGCTGGCGGTGAACGTGCTCAAGCCGGGCGTGGGCATGGTGCTACCAGCGCCATCGGGCGCGCCGCCCATCACCGCCACCGCCCAGACCTGGGACCAGATCCTGCTGCACATGGTGCCCACCTCGGTGATCGAGGCGATGGCGACCGGCGACGTGCTGCAGATTGTCGTCTTCAGCATGCTCTTCGCCATTGGCCTCGGCATGGTCGGCGAGAAGGGCCGGCCCATGGTGCAATGGTGCGAGGCGCTCACCGAGGCGATGTTCAAGGTGACCCACATCGTGATGCTCTACGCGCCGATCGGCGTGGGCGCGGCCATTGCCTACACCATCGGCTCGAGCGGGCTCAGCGTGCTGTGGAACCTGGCCTATCTCGTGTTCACGCTCTACGTGGCGCTGGCGTTCTTCGCTCTCGTCGTGCTGCTGCCGGTGATGCTGCTGTGGAAGATTCCGATCGTGGCCTTCATCAAGGCCATCAAGGAGCCGGCGCTGATTGCCTTCTCCACCACCTCGAGCGAGGCGGCGCTGCCGCGCGCGATGGAGTGCGTGGAGGCGTTCGGCGTGCCGCGCCGGATCGTGTCGTTCGTGCTGCCGCTCGGCTACAGCTTCAACCTGGACGGCAGCACGCTCTACCTGTCGCTGGCCGCCGTGTTCGTCGCACAGGCGGCCGGCGTGGATCTCACAATCGGCCAGCAGGTCACGATGATGCTCACGCTGATGCTCACGAGCAAGGGCGTGGCCGGCGTGCCGCGCGCCTCGCTCGTGATTCTGGCCGCCACCCTCGCCAGCTACAACCTGCCGCTCGAAGGCGTCACGCTGATCTTGGGCGTCGACGCGATCATGGACATGGCGCGCACCATGACCAACGTGGTGGGCAATTGCCTGGCCGCGGTGGTGGTGGCCAAGTGGGAGGGCGAGTTCCGCCAGCCCGATGAAGCGGCAGCCTCCGTCTGAGGAGAGAAGCGATGCGTCGAGCTGGACTCATGGCGGCGGCCGTGCTCACGGCCCTGGTGGCGCCGCACGCGCAAACCCCGGCGCAGACTGCCGCGCCGGCCGCGCTGGCCGGATGCACCGTGGCCGACCTGCGGCGGCGAGCGCCGGCCGACACGACCATCACCAGCGCCACGGCGGAGAGCGCTGTGGCGAAGCCGGCGCATTGCCTCGTCGACGGCCATGTGACCGTGCCTGGCAACACCGTCAACTTCCGGCTGGCGCTGCCGGCCGCGTGGAACGGCAAGTTCTACTTCCAGGGCGTGGGCGGACTCGGTGGCGCCATCGGATCGCTCGATGTCGGCCTGGCCCGGGGCTACGCGTCGGCGTCCACCGATACCGGCCACGTGTCGAGCGACCCGGCGTGGGGGCAGAACCGCGCGAAAGAGATCGACTACGGGCATCGCGGCACGCACGTCACGGCCGTGGCCGCCGTGGCCCTGACCGGCACGTTCTATGGACGCCTGCCGGCCCACGCCTACTTCAACGGCTGCTCGAACGGCGGCCGCCAGGCGATGATGGAAGTGCAGCGCTATCCCGGTGACTTCGACGGCGTCATCGCCGGCGATCCTGCCACCGGCACGCCGATGCAAGTCGGGCGCGCCGTGTTCTTCCAGCAGTTGCTGGCCTCGCCCGCCAACTACCTGCCGGTCGACAAGGTGGAGCTGCTTTCGCGCAGCACACTGGCCGCGTGTGACGGCAACGACGGCCTGGTCGATGGCCTGATTTCCGATCCGCGGTCGTGCACCTTCGACCCCGCGCGCCTCGCCTGCCCAGGCGCCGATGGCGCCGACTGCCTGACCCGCGCGCAAGTGACCACGGTGCAGACCATCTACGCGGGCCTGAAGGACGCCTCCGGCCGCGAGTATGCGCCGCCGTTCCCCAGGGGACACGAGGGCGGCCCTTCGGGCTGGCGCGGCTGGATCACCGGCAACGAGCCGCCGGTGGCGCAGGCCGACGGCACGTTGGCCTTCGGCGCGCGTTCGCCCAACGGCTACTCGCTCGCCGATTCGAATTTTCGCTTCCTGGCACTCGAAGACGACGCGCCCGGCTTCTCGTGGCGCACGTTCCGGTTTCCCGCCGACCTGCCGCGCCTGAAGACCATGACCGGCATCCTGAGCCCGCTCGATCCCGACCTGCGGCCCTTCAAGCAGGCCGGCGGCAAGCTGGTCGTCTACCACGGCTGGTCCGACCCGGGCATCAGCGCCTATGGCACGCTACGCTACATCGACGAGATGACCCGGGTGGTGGGTGGCCAGGCGGCCGCCGATGCGTTCACCCGCACCTACTTCGTGCCCGGCATGCACCATTGCTCGGGCGGGCCCGGCGTGGACCAGTTCGACATGTTGACGGTGCTCGAGCAGTGGGTCGAGCAGGGCGTGGCGCCCACGCGGGTGGTGGCGCACCGCAAGGCGGCGGAGGCCGTGGTGGCCCGCAGCCGCCCGCTCTGCCCGCACCCGCAGGTGGCGGCCTACGCGGGCAGTGGCAGCATCGACGACGCCGCCAGCTTCGTGTGCCGCGCACCCGCCTCCCGCTGATGCCGTTCCGTTGTTACGGGCGCGGCGCCGCGACCAGCTCGATCAAGTAGTCGTCGCCGATGCGCAGCGCGACGCGGCACGCCGGATCGACCCTGGCCGCGGCCAGGAGGTCGCGCGCGCCATCGGGATAGCGGCCGGCATGCAGCACGACGTAGTGCACGCCGAGCTCCCGCAGTTCCACGGCGCTGGCCGGGAAGCGCCGGGCGATGCTCACCAGGTCGGCGTGGCCGGGGGGCTCGCTACGGCCGAAGCCGTTCACGATCGGTCGCCAGTGCGCCGTCGCGTAGTAGAGGTAGTCGCCGCCGAGGTACCACTCGGCTGCCTCGCGGTATTCGGGAAGTGAGAGCAGCGCACGCGCCTGCTGCACCTCGGGCGTGCGGTAGATGGCCGGGACCTGGAACGGCGCTGGCGGGCCGCCCGGAAAGCCCACGACGAACCACTCGGCCAGCATCACCGGCACCAGTCCCGCAACGACCCTCCACGCCGCGGGCCGCGTGCGCATCAGCGCCTCGGCGCCGATCGCGGCCAGGCCGGCCACGCCGAGGGTGACCAGCACGGCGAACCGCGCCGGCGCGCGCATGCCGCCCACCCCTGGCAGCGCGGACAGCCACGCGTAGGGCGCCAGCGCCGGCCCGCCGAGCACCTCCGGCGACGGACCGAGCGACAGCAGGAACCCCACGACCGCCAGCAGCGCGCACACCCAGGCGCGTCGGGGTGTCGCCGCGCGGGTGACCAGGGCCGCGAGCCCCAGCGCCGCAAGGGTCAGGCTCGTCCAGCCGAGGAAGACCGTGCGCTCGCCCCAGATGGGGAGCGGACGGTCGTCGATGTGCGCGGTCCACCACTTGCCGGCCCACGTGTTTGCGGGGGGCACGAGGTACGACGACGGCGCCGCCGCGTTCGCCGCCGCCTCGGCCACGCTGCCGTGCAGGCCGACGTAGGGCCGCGCGAACGGCCCGATACAGATGCCGGCCACGGCGACCGCACCGAGCAGGTGCGCGGCGCGGCGCCGCCACGCCCGCCGCGGCTGTGCCGCGTCCGGGCCGGTCCAGAGCAGCACCCCCGCCAGGAGGCCGTTGGCGAGGGCCACCATCACGGCGAGATACCAGGACGTGAGCGCCTGCAGCACCACGACGACGGTCCACGCCGCAATCCCCAGCCCCGTGGGACGATCGAACCAGCGCTCGAACAGGAGCAGCGACGCCGGCAGGCCCCAGATCCAGATCAGGTGCAGGTGGGCGTGCGCGTGCAGCATCACGTAGAACGAGTAGGCAAAGACCAGACTGCCGGCAAAGGCCGCCAGATCACTCGTGACGAAGCGGCGCAGCCAGGCGAAGGCGGCGAGGCCGTTCAGCAGGAACGCCGTCCACCAGAGGGCGTTGTGCGCGAGCACCGGCGACGCGCCGGCCACCCGCCACGGCAGCGTGAACAGACTCAGGCCGAACAGGTGCTCGTTGTAGCGCAGCGTGTCGGGCGCCGGAAAGAACAGATTCGAGCTGAAGAGCCGGACGCCGTCGAGCACCGCGTGGTTGTCCCACGCCAGGGTCCAGATGATGAGTTCGGCATCACCGCGGTAAAGGGCCGTCGCAAAGTGCGTGTAGCTGACGTACGGCCAGGTCATGATCGCCGTGACGACGAGGTAGGCGGCCACGACAGCGGCCGTTTTCGCGCTGCGGCCGGCCGACGAAGAGGGCGTGGCCATCGCTCAATCCGCGCTCACGCGCCGTGCCGTCGGCTACTTCTTCTGCAGCACCGGATGCACGTAGGGCTTGAGCACGCGATCCGGATCGGGACGCACCGTCAAGTAGTCCACATGATCCGGGATGTCGACCCAGCCGTGCGCCACGCCGGCCGGGATGATGATGATGTCGCCCACCTTGACGGCGCGCTTCACGACGCCGGCGCCGACGATCAGGCCGCTGCACGACGGCCCGTTGAGCGTCGTCGTGACCGGGCTGTCCGGCGCCGACTTGCGGCCCGCGGCAATCTGCCCGCCGGTCACGAGGGTGCCAGACCCCGACACGATGATGTAGGTTTCGGTCTGGTGATCGTGCGAGATGCCGGTGCCGTTGGCGGCGTCGGCAGGGGCGGGCGCGGGCAGGCCGCAGGGCGTGGGTGGCGGCTGACCGGCTGCCGGCGCGGCCGCGGTCGCACCTGGAGTGAGCTTGCCGCGGTGCACGATGCCCACCGCTTCGTTCAGCTTGCCGATGTCGACGCTGACGATCTGGCGGTCCACGCCGGGCAGCGCGTTCACCTTTTTCACGTCTTCATCGGTGATGTAGGTGGCGGCCTTCGGGCCCATGTTCTCGACCTGGGCCAGCGCGAGCGCGGGGGGGGTCACGATCACCAGGGCAACGACGATGCGAGCGATCCTCATAAGATGTCCTCCAGGAAGGCGCCACTATAGCCCGACTCGGCGGCCGGCAACTTCGAACCGCGCCAGGAACCGCTTTCGGGTATCGTGCGCGATATGCAGTTATACCGCCGGTTCGTGTTCGTCCTCGTGTTCGCGGTCGTGGCGGGCGCCGGCTGGCTGTCGGCCCAACCGCCGCAGGTGCCGCCGCCCCTGCCGCCGCTGGTGGTGCCGATGCCGGCCCTGCTCAAGACCTACCCGTCGGTCACGGCCAGCCGCCTGACGGCGCCAGCCGATGGCGACTGGCTGATGGTGCGGCGCACCTACGACGGCTGGGGCTACAGTCCACTGGATCAGATCACGACGGCGAACGTGGGCGGACTCCGTCCCGCCTGGGTGTTCTCGACCGGCGTGAACAGCGGCCACGAGGCTGCGCCGATCGTGCACGGCGGCGTGATGTTCGTCTCCACGCCCGAGCACAAGGTGGTGGCCATCGACGCGAAGACCGGCGTGCTCTTGTGGCGCTACACCAAACAGGTGCCCGAGGCGCTCGTGGCGCCGCATCCCACCACGCGGGGCATTGCGCTCTACGGCGACAAGGTCTACTTCGCCGCCAACGACGCCGTGCTCGTGGCGCTCGATGCCCGCACCGGCGCCGAGGTGTGGACGGCCAAGGTGGCCGAGAACAAGGACGGCTACTACATGACGCTGGCGCCGCTCGTGGCCGAGGGCGTCGTGATGGTCGGCGCGTCTGGTGGCGAGCTCGGCGTGCGCGGGTTCGTCGCGGCCTACGACGCCGAGACCGGCCGGCCGCGCTGGCGCACCTACACCGTGCCCGCGCCCGGCGAACCGGGCAGCGACACGTGGCCGAAGGGCGACCAGTGGAAGACGGGCGGCGCGCCCGTCTGGGTCACCGGCAACTACGACCCCGCGACCAAGCTGGCGTATTGGGGCACGGGCAACGGCGGTCCGTGGATGGGCGACCAGCGTCCGGGCGACAACCTCTACACCGCGTCCACCGTGGCCATCGACGTGGTGACGGGCGCGATCAAGGGCCACCATCAGTACCATCCCAACGACTCGTGGGACTGGGACGAAGTGTCGCCGCCGATCCTGATCGACTACGTGCGCAACGGCCGTACCATCAAGGGGCTGGTCGACGTGGCGCGCAACGGCTACCTCTGGTTCCTCGAGCGCACCGACGGGCCCATCAAGTTCGTCGAGGGCAAGCCGTTCGTGCGGCAGACGGCGTTCCGGAGCCTCGACCCGGTCACGGGCCGGCCCGACGTCGACCCGGCGCGCAAGCCGGGCACCGGCAAGACCGCGGACTTCTGTCCCTCACACTGGGGCGGCAAGAACTGGCCGCCGGCGGCGTTCAGTCCGAAGACCCGCATGCTCTACATTCCGGCGAACGAGAACCTGTGCGGCACGCTCGTCGGACGCGCCGCCACCTACACGCCCGGCAGCAGCTACACCGGCGCCACGAGCACGGTCTTCCTGGCGCCGGGCGCCGATCACATCGGCGAGGTGCAGGCTTGGAACGTCGACACCGGCGCGCGGGTGTGGACCCACAACTTCGCGACCTCAGCGAACTGGGGGCCGATGCTGGCGACCGGCGGCGGGCTGGTGTTCAGCGGCGGCACCAACGACCGCATGTTCCGCGCCTTCGATGCCGCCAGTGGCAAGCTGCTGTGGGAGTTCCCGACCAACTCCGGCATCACCGGGCAGCCGTCGTCGTTCCTGGTCGATGGTCGCCAGTACATCGCCGTGGCGTCGGGCTGGGGCGTGGACGCGCGCGCCATGCAGGCCCGCCTCAACCGCCTGCAGCCCGGGAACTACCCCGAGGTGCCCGAGGGCGGCGCCATCTGGGTGTTCGCCGTGAAGTAGCGCGTCACATATGGTGGGTCGGCGTCGGCAGGCCGAGCAGGAACGGCGTGTCGCGCAGTTCGCGGCTGAGCCGCGCGTGGCGCACGCGCCACGACTCGAAATGCCGGGCCATCGTGTCGAGGAACAGCGCGCGCGTGGGCGACGACTCGTGCGCGGCGGCGCGGAAGTAGAAGCTGGCGCCAAGACGCGCATACCACCGCACGTTGTGCCGCTGCCGCATCTGGTCTTCGAAGAAGCCGGCCATGAGCAGGCAGTGCGAGCCGGCCGTCTCGAGCATTTCGGCGTCGACCGGCAGGTCGGGCGTAGCGACGAAGTGGTCGAAGACTGCACCGAGGGCGCCGGGGGTCGGGAACTCGGTGTCGGAATGCGTGGAGACCTGCGAGTAGTGCGCGAGCACGCTGGCGTTGTAGAGCAACTCGCGATGGTCGACATCCACCTCCGACACGTCCTTGAGGCCGAGGAAGAAGAACTCGAGCGTCTTGCGGTCGTCGACGGCGAGCAGTTCTCTGAGTGGGCCCATGACACGCCTCCAGCCAGGGACGAGCAACTCGCATGCCACGCGCCGCGCGCGGATCGACACGTCAATCGCCATGCCGCCGGCCCTGGCGAGGACACCCCGGACGACGGTTGCGGCGTGGCGCTGACGATCGTTGACAGCGGCGTTGCTGGCCCGGTGTAGGCTGTAGCGGCCTGAGGAGCCTTCGTATGAACTTTCGCGTGTGGTTGACCGTGCCTGCCGTTGCCTTCCTGCTCACCACGACCACGCTGGCCCAACGACCAGCGAGTGCTCCGGCTACCGGCCCGGGCGGCACGCCGCCCGACACGGTGTTCCTCGAAGAGCTGACCTGGGCCGAGACGCGCGACCTGGTGAAGGCCGGCTGGACGAGCGTGATCGTGGGCACGGCCGGCACCGAACAGAAGGGCCCGCACATGGTCGACGGCGAGCACAAGTTCGTCATGACCTACACCGCCGACAAGGTGGCGCGCGGCCTGGGCAAGACGCTCGTGGCGCCAGTCGTGACGTATGTGCCCGAAGGCAGTTGGGAGACAGTGAGTGGCCACATGGGCAAGCCAGGCACGATCACCCTGCCTGAAGAGCGCTTCGTGGAGCTGCTCGTGAGCGCCGGCCGCAGCCTGAAGGCCGGCGGCTTCACGAGCATCCTGTTCCTCGGCGAGTCGGGCGGCAACCGCACCGGCATGCGCACCGCAGCCGGGACGCTGAATGCGCTCTGGGCGGGCAGCGCCAAGGCGATGTGGGTGGATGACTACTACACCAAAGCGCATCACGACCAGGAGGTGTTCGCGGCAAAGTTCCTGGGTGTGCCCGAGAACCAGGTGGGCAACCACGCCAACATCCTCGATACGTCCGAGCTGCTGTTCGTCGCGCCGCAGCACATCCGCGCCGATCGCCTCACCGGGAACGACTACGAGAACAACGGCGTGAGCGGCATCAACCAGGCAAAGTCGTCGCCGGAGGTGGGCCGCCAGTTGCTGCAGATCAAGGTGGACCTCGCGCTGGCGCAAGCCCGGCGCATGCTGAGCGGCGCCGAGCCGCTCGTGCCGGCGTTGCCCGCGGCTGGCGGCGGCGGTGGCGACCGTGGTGCCGGTGCTGGCCCGGCTCGCGCGGCGGCGCCCGCCGGCCCGCGCCCGCCCACGATGGACACCGCCCCGCCGAGCAAGAATCCGACGCGCGCGCCCGACACGGTCTTCATCGACGAGCTCACCTGGGAAGAGACGCGCGACGCGCTCAAGGCGGGGAAGACGACGGCGATCGTGCCCACCGGCGGCACCGAGAAGAACGGGTATCACATGGTGCTCGGCAAGCACAATTACGTGGTGACCTTCGCCGCCAACCAGATGGCGCGAAAATTGGGCAACGCGCTCGTGGCGCCCACGATTCAGTACGTGCCCGAGGGCGACCCCGACCGCCAGGGCCCGGGCTCGATCTCCCTGCCGTCGCCGGCCTACGATCTGCTCCTTGACGCGGCCGCGCGCAGCCTGAAGGCCCACGGCTTCAAGGACATCCTCTTCATCGGCGACAGTGGCGGCAACCAGGCCGGCCTGACAGCGGTGGCCAAGGCGCTCAACGAGGAGTGGAAGGACTCGGGCACGAAGGTCTACGGCCTGGTCGACTACTACGAGCAGGGACGCGTGCATTACCGCGCGTGGCTCGAAGCGGAATACGGCTACGCAGACGCGACCATCGGCGCGCACGCCGGCATCAGCGACACCTCGCAGATGCTCTACGTCCATCCCGTGGGCATCCGCGCGGACCGCGTGCTGCCCTGGGGTGGCCCGGCGGATTCGGGTGTGTCGGGTGACCCCGCGCTCTCCACCGCGGCCATCGGCCAGATGGGCATTGCCTTCAAGGTGAATGCCGCCATCAACCAGTTCAAGCTGCTGAAGAACCCGCCGCCGCCGCGAGGGGCACGTCCTGCCGCCGTGCCGGAGCGCTAGTACTCCGCTGGCCGGTGTGTCCGCACCGGGATTGGGACTATAGATCTGGCGTGATCTGGCGGTATCAGACGCCGTGCCGCGCTGTGCCGCGTCGGCCGCTCGAAGCAACCGCGCTAGGAGTGTGCGCGCCAGCACGAAGTCGGCTCGATTGCTGACCTCGACCCGCCCCGGATTACCGCTGTGCCGCTCCTGGGACCACAGCGGTCGCTGAAAAGGCGGGTCCGTGATCGGGGCGACGCCACCGAAGCCAATCGGCACCTCGCCTGTGCGGGTCGCGGCCAGTGCGTATCCGCTCCTGGCATCTCGTCACGCGGTCTGGAGGCGATGGAAGCGTTTCAGATTGACGGCCAGGCACACGACGTTCCACTCGCCGCGCGCCTTGGCCTCGCCGCGGAGACTGAAGCGGCGGAAGCCGAGCACTGCTTTGATCCAGCCGAACACCGGCTCGACGATCGCTTTGCGGCGTCGGTAGCGCGCGCGTCCGACGTCGCTTGCGAGCCGCGCCGCCATGCGCTGGGTCGCCTCGTGCTTCGGGTTCGGCGACGCGGCGGGCTTGCCTTCACGCCCCAGCGAGATATACGCCGTCACCTGGCGCGTCTCCAGCGTCTGAAAGGTGGGCTCGCCCCGATACCCCGCATCGGCGAGCACTTCGGCCGGCTGACGGCCCAGCGTCGCGTGGGTGCGATCCAGCAGCGGCAGTAATTCGCCATGGTCCGCCGCGCAGTTGGTGAGGCCCGTCGCGACGATCATCTGCGACCCTTCGTCCACCGCGATCTGGCCGTTGTAGCACTGGTCAAAGCCCTGCGACGTCTTCATGATTCGACTCTCGGGATCGGTGAAATTGTCCTGCGCCGTGTCGGGCGGCACGCCGAAGTCGCGCGCGAAGGGGCGGGTGCCACGACTCTTGCGGCCATCGTCCGGCGTGCGCCCTTTCTGCCGATCCTCCTCCGCTTGGCGGGCTTCGAGCCGCGCCTTCGCCGCCGCGATCTTTGCCAGTCGCTCCTCACGCCGCTGCAGGTCGGCCGGCAGCTCGTCGCCCCGGACGTCAGGCCCGTGCTCGGCCTCCTCGGCCGTATCGACCGCCGCCGCTGTCGTCGTCAAGGCCGCAATTTGCTCGCGCAGCCGACGTGCTTCCTCGCCCATCCGGCCGTAACTCATCGCTTTGTGCTTGCTGGCGTTGGCCTTCACCTTCGACCCATCCACCGCGAGCGTCCCGAGGCGGACGACGCCGGCTTCGCGGGCCAGTTGGACGACCTGCACGAACAGCGCCTCGAACGCCTCCAGATGCTGCTGGCGAAACTCCGCGATCGTCCGGTGCGCCGGGAAGTTGCCGGCGGCCAACACCCGATAGGCCACGTCCTCGTCCAGCTTCTTCGCGATCCGGCGCGACGAGAAGGTCCCCGTGGCATACGCGTACAGCAGCACGGTCACCATCATCTGCGGATCGAACGGCTGATTGCGCCGTCCATCCCCTTCGTAGGGCGCGTAGAACTTCTCCAAATTCAGCGCGGCCACCGTGTCGGCGATGAAGAAGGCCAGATGCCCTTCCGGCAGCCAGTCGCGGGGTGACGGCGGGAACAGCAACGACTGATCGGGCACGCACGAACGAAACGTCGTCGGCATACCGCATATTACGTCCAGCCCACCCCAAACGTTTCTGCCGCGCAGACTCCTAGCCCTGCCCTAGCCCGAAGTTCCTGGAAGCGCCGCGCGAGTTTGCCTTTACGTGACACCTGAACTATGCACAGTATTCGACCCTTGCCCGATCGCGGAAAGTGGGCCGGAGTGAGCCGCGTCGGGATAAAGTGAGCGTGAGTGAGTGATTCCGTCTCTCCCCGATGTCTCCCCGGCAGGCGATGGCGAACTGTCAGTCACGGAACCGGATTCGTCGCAAGGAGTGAGCACGCGTGCATAGAATTCTATGCACGACGCACCACCACTACGGTCAGGTCATGGCGAGTGTGATCACCGGGGTGAAGGTCGGCGTCACGCGTCGGAGGCGATCCATCAGCCGCTGGAAGATCGCCTGCTCGGGATACTCGACGCTGTAGCTGATACCCGTGCGGCCCGCATGCCGCCAGATCTTCGCGGCGATGAACAGGAACTTCAGTCGCGCGGTCGCCAGTGTCGTGTGCCGCAGCGTGACCACCTCGGTCCCTTCGTCGCGCTGCAGCAGCATCAGCCAACAATTCAGGTTGTAGGCCACCATCGCCAACTGAAAATGAATACTGTTGACGTCGAACCGATGGGAGGGATGCGCCGGGCCGTGTCAACGCTTTTGAGACAACCTGATTCAGAATTTACTGTAGCAACTCCCTCGATGTGATCGTCGGGCTCGCCGGAGCGCCGATGCGGCGTTGTGGCCCTCGGAGGTCCCCATGCTGCGGGTCGTCCGGGGTGATGATCGTCGGTCCTGGGGCATCCTGGGCGGTCGTTGTCGTCGGCGGATTGATCCAGACCGCGTGTGGCAGGGTTTCGCGGCGCGGCGGCCCTTGCACGAAGCGCTCGGGATGCACCACGTAGGCGGCGAGGCGCGTGTCGTGCCGGATCTCGAGGACCGCTGCCGCCCGCCCGTAGTGGACATCGGCGGGTGTGAGATAGGTCAGCCCGCTGTGATGGTGCGCCTCGTTGTACCACGTGAAGAGATCGTGGCCCACGCTCCGCGCATGGGCGATCGATCCGAACCGCGCCGGAAACTCCGGCCGGTACTTGAAGGTCCGGAATTGGGCTTCGGAAAACGGATTGTCGTTGCTCACGCGCGGCCGCGAGTGACTCGCGTCGATGCTGAGATCCGAGAACAGCTCGGCCACTAGCTTGCTGCGCATCGGCGCGCCGCGGTCGGCGTGGATCGTGAGCTGGTGCGGGCCGATCCCCTGCTTGTGGCACGTGGCTTCGATCAGGCGCTGGGCCAAGCGGGCGTTCTCGTGCGTGGCGACCATCCAGCCCACGACGTACCGGCTGAAGAGATCGAGAATCACATACAGCGAGTAATAGAGGTACGGGATCGGCCCCTTCAGCTTCGTGATGTCCCACGACCAGATCTGATTGGGGGCCGTGGCGACCAGTTCCGGCCTGGCGTACGCCGGATGTCGCGCCTGCGTCCGCCGCTCGCGGACCTCGGCCGCCGCGTCGAGGATGCGATACATCGTGCGCGTGGAGCAGAGATAAGTCCGCTCCTCGAGCAGCGTGGCGTGGACTTCGGCGGGCGACTGGTCGACGAATCGCTCGCTGTGCAATACGTCGAGGACGGCCTGACGCTCGGCAGGGACGAGCGCGCGCGACGAGGGGGCACGGACGGTCGGCGGCAACGGCCGGACGGGCTGTCGACGCCGATAGAGGGTGGCGCGCGCGAGGCCGACGCTCTGGCAGAGCGCCGTGGTCTGGCCGATCGTGGTCACCGCGTCGAGGGCGATCATCAGTCGAGCTCGTCGATGTCGAGGGGCTTCAGGGGGATCCCCAGGATCTCGGCAACTTTTTTTTGGAGAGTAATGATCGTCTCCGCTCGCGCCAGCTTGCGCTGCAACCGGCGGTTCTCGACTTCGAGTTGTCGTACGCGCGGGTCAATCGCCGTCGCCGTCGGTCCACGCTTGCGCGCGCGTCCGGCGAGCAGCTCGCCTTGGTCGCGTTGCCGACGCCAGTTCGCCAGGTGCGAACTGTACAAGCCCTCGCGTCGCAACAGCGCGCCCAACGCCCCGGGCTTCTTGCATGCGTCGGCCTCTGTGAGGACGCCTCGGCGGTATTCGGCGGTGAACTGTCGGCGCTGGACCCGCGCCGGCACTTCAGGGTCGGGGGTCGAGGCGCGCAACGTGGCCGAGGAGCCGGAGGCTGCGGTCGCCCTTCGGGCTCCCTCCGCCTCCGTCCCCTCGGCCACGTTGATGTCAACAGCTTCTGGCATCCGATTCATCCATCACACCCTCCCCGCCCCTACACTAATCTCCGCGGGCAGGTTGTCTCACCGATTATTGGCACAGGGGGGACTCCACGCCGCTCACCGCGTCGTTGCTGCCAAGGAATGCCGGCCGGCGCGCCTCCATCGCTCGCCGTCGTCAAGCGAAGGCTCCAGACACCCCAGGCCCGATGGCGCAAGACACAGGCCAATCGAGCGAGTCCGACGCCATGGGCCTGGAAGTGCCGCACGCCGCCTATCCCGGGAATCTAGAGCGTATGCGGCGTGCGGCTTTTAACGGACACGCGCGGCGGTTCCCGCCGCTTCTCCAACGACATTCGGGGCTTGGTGTCCGCAGGGCTGTAGTGGACAATGCCGCCCGGCAGGCTGGAGGGGGCCGACGTTGGCCCGGCCCGCGGGGTGGAGTTCAGCAAAGCCAAAGCCCGCGTTCCAGCCATACAACGTTAGGCCGAACTGCCCGACACGAGTGGCATCAAACAATGGCAGACTAAACCGATGTCAGGCTCATCGACACGGCACGTGACTTCAGGCGTTGTAATCGGCGTGTGCCTGATCATCGTCTCTTTGGCGAGACCTGCTCTCCCTCGCAGCCGACGCCATTGCCATCATGGGCGCGCTGGAGACACGCCTGCCTTTAGTAGATGTCGTCTTTTCAGCACCCGTTCGGCTGGTGTTGCTGGCGACTGGGATTCTGCTGATAGGCAAGAGTGCGTCTGCGACGTTTGCCTTGTCGCAAGATGACTTATCTGAGCAGGGGTTCCGCTCGTCCGTAGGCTCCAGCTTAGAGTCGGTCTTGGCCGACGGAGGCAGCGCGCTGGATTCAGTTCCGGAGTATGCAATCCCAGGGCGAGTCAACCGGATGCTGTGGTGGCTGGTTCGCGGTCACTATCACATTGGCGTCGAGGCGGCGTTGCGCAGGTTCAAGGTCATTTCACGAGCAACACCTGAGCTCTACCGAGCTGAAGGCGCCGCATGCTACGGACAGATCTTGGAGCTTGCGGAAGCGACGAAGTCAGTGCTCGGTGGTAGGACTGACGTAACGGAGGAGCTCCGTCTCTGGTTCCGTCGGCTTGATCTTCTTGACGCCGAGATGCGGAGACATCTTGGCGCCGACCGAGTAGACAAGGCACGCGCGTTGGCAAGCCGCAACGCTCAGGTTCGCGATTCGACATCATTGGTGCGGTATCGAACTCACGCCGGCCTAACATTCGAATGCATCCGACGCGCCGGGCATCGCTCGCCGGCACGCGGCTGATTCGGCATCGTTATGCCGACGCAATTCAGAGTCCGCTTGACATCCCAAAGATGACATGGGCACGCTGAGGCGTGTGGGCACTCTTGGAGCACCGCCGGATGGACCGGCAGCTGGCCAAGGCCCCACGGAAATCGCGCGGTTGTCTGGGCCGCCGGGCATCCGGCTGATCGCCGGCTTCCACGACGAGGCCTTGGCCGGGAAATGGAACGGGTCTCGGTCATCCCGCTTGGGCGACCAGTGGCGCGTCATCTACCGCGTGGTGTCAGAACAGCTGACGTACTACATCGAATCGGTGACGCCCCATGACTATCGGAGGCCGTGACATGAAGAACTATCGTGCAGCGCGCAAGCGCGTGCCCGTCTCGGTCGGCGAGTCGGTGCGAATCATCCGCGAGCTGCAGGGGCTGAGCCAGAACGAGCTCGCTCAGCGCACGGGCATCTCTCAGGCGACGATCTCCGCCATCGAGAACGACCGGGTCAAGCTGGGCGTGGAACGCGCAAAGATGCTCGCGCAGGCGCTCAAGTGCCATCCCGGCGTACTGGTGTTTCCCGGCTGGGTTGTGCCGACGGAAGCGGCGGCATAAACATCCGCTTGCAGCCGACAGCGGCCCGGCGAATCACGAGCCGCGGCGACTGAAGCGGAGATCTGCGAGAACCCTTCGTGGTCGACGAGGAACAGCAACTCATCGCCAAGCTCCGAATCCGCGCGCGGCTGGCCACGCTCGAGGCAGTCGAACGACCTATTGAATATCGGTTCTCCCTGGCGGACCCCTGGTCGCGATCGCTGTTTATCGCGATCCTTCGGCGACATCCGGCGCTGCGTGTGCGGCAGCGAGCGGGCTCGCACGGCCGGGGCGCCGTTGATCGGTCCGGGGATCCAGCAGCGGCATGCGTCTGATGGTGCCCGGAGCCGTCCGGGGTGGGCCGAATCACGAACACGCACACGCGCGCACGACATGCGCTAAGGCGCTCGAGCCGACTCGGCGCACGGGTGATCGTGAGCGGGCGCCTCACGGCTCAGCGGCGTCGTTGGGCTGACAACCACGAACCGCCGAAACAAGGACGACCGAGAAACAGTATTACTTCAGCCGGCTTGCCCAGTACCCGGGCTTCCGGCGGTCGTGCGCGATGGCGAGAATGCGGAGGCGAGGCGGCGCCTCGAGGTAGACAACGTGGTAGGGAAACCGCGTCACAGCGCGGCGCCGGACTGGCAGGTCCGCCGGCATTCGAGGAATCAGAGCGGCTGCGCTCGGCATCGCCACGATCTGATCAATGGTGGCGTCAACGGCGTTGAAGAACTCCAGACCGAGGTGCGCTCGCCGATCTTCGTACCAGCGACCTGCCAAACGATATTCGGCGTCCGCCTCGTCCTCAAAGTGAACCTGCGGATTCACCGCCGGCGCAGTTCCGCTTCCGCACGGCGTCGCACGTCCTCCCAGGGAACGCCCGCAGATTGCCCGGACATCACGCGGCGGGCTGGCCGCTCAATTTCAGCGGCCCAAGCGGCTTCGACGTCGGCCGGATGCTCGGCTTCGGCGTCGTCCAGGCTGGCCAAGAGTTCGGCTGCGACATCAGCGCGCTCGTCGAGGGGCCGCGCGAGCGCGTCCCGCAGAAGTGCTTGCGCTCGTGACGGCATGAGGCTATCTACACCGCGGTCCGCAGCCTAACATGTGCCGGACCTGTCGGCGCGTGCTGATGCGGGAACGCGCCGCGGCTCAGCGCTGACAGGCAGACCCGCGCTACAACGACGACAGCTGTGACACCGGCATCCGGGTACAAAGTGCCCGCGCCTGAGGTGAGCTATGCTCCGGATGCGATGAGCCTCGAGCACGAAAGGTGGATGCGCCTCGCGATCGAAGAGGCGGAGCGTGCGCGTGGCACTACGGGCGACAACCCGTGGGTCGGGTGCGCGATCGTGAGTCCGGGCGGCGAGCTCCTGGGGCGTGGCCACACGCTCGGCCCGGGTGAGGATCACGCGGAAATCGCCGCCGCGCGCGACGCTCACGCGCGGGCGCACAGTGTCGTTGGTGCGACGCTCTATTCCACCCTCGAGCCCTGCTCATTTCACGGTCGCACACCCGCCTGCTCGAGGTCCATTGCCGAGCGCGGCATCGCCCGCGTCGTGATCGGGATGCGCGACCCGCACCCGCGTGTCAATGGCGCGGGCACGCTCATCCTGCGCAATGCGGAAGTGGAGGTCATCGAAGGGGTGTGCGAGGCCGAAGTCAGGCGCCAGCTTGGTCTCTGGGCACTCGAGCAGCATCCGCAAGAGCCGTTACGCCGGGCACAGGCGCTGCCCGAGCAGCAACGAGTGGCGCGGCTGGCGGAGATCTACGGAGTGGACCGCTCGCGTATCGAGCTGTTCTTCGCCACGCACCGAGTAGAGACGCGACCATGACGAACACACACTCCTGCGTCACCATCCACGTGGTGGCGAGCCTCGACGGGTTCATCGCCAGAAAAGACGGGGCCGTCGACTGGCTCGACGTGGCCGACGATTTCAAGGACGGCGACACCCTCGAGCCAGAGTTCGTGCAGGAATTCCTCGAGACGCTCGACTGCTACGTCATGGGCTCCCGCATCTACGAGACCGCGTTGGCGTTCGAGTCCAAGGAACTCGGATGGGTGTCCGGCGACAAGCCCACGTTCGTGCTGACCCGTCGCGCCTTGCCGAGAACCCGGGATACGGTCGAGTTCTACTCGGGCGATCTCGCGCACTTGGTGAATGCGCGGCTCAGACCATCGTTCCGCGGCATCTGGTTCGTGGGTGGGGGCGCGTTGTCCGGGGAGTGTCTTCGGCTCGGCTTGGTGGCCCTTCGCGACGAGGTGCGGAAGCAGGCTGTCTCCGAGGCGTCATGAAGCGCACGTGGACGA
>ENA-ORBV01005036-ORBV01005036.1-microbial-mat-metagenome-genome-assembly--contig:-NODE-5036-length-24668-cov-4.746208_pt1 | contig 24668 bp, 29 predicted proteins | sample MGYA00237777_ERZ505514 | MGnify/ENA primary metagenome ERZ505514 (study PRJEB26160, sample SAMN06269048) | microbial mat metagenome | isolation source: Oligotrophic lake microbial mat | place... | reverse complement strand
GCCGAGTATTGTGATCGGCTCACGATCATGGGGGATGGGGCGATCGCGGTGACGGGCACCCCTGGAGAGGTCAAGGCAACCTACGGTGCACGGTCGCTTGATGACGTGTTTCTCAAGCTCACCCGACCGAGCGCCGCGTGATGGCCAGCTCCGGCGCCGTCGCGGCCCTGCGCGGCATCATCGTCAAAGAAGCCCGACACGTGCTCCGGGATCGCCAGACGCTGATCATCCTGTTGCTTATGCCACTGGTGCAGGTGTTGCTGTACGGTTTTGCGATTCGCACCGATGTGCGAGGCATTCGTACCGTCATCGTGGATCCCACACCAGACGCATCCACCCGCGCGCTGACGGCGAGCTTCAGTGCATCGGTGCGCCACGAGCTGCTGGCGGTTGTGCCCACGACCGAAACGCTGGAGCGTGCGTTCGCGGCTGGCACCTACCGACAGGCCATCGTACTTCCAACACAAGTGTCGCGTCGCCTCGCGCGCCGCGAAGCGCTCCCCGTGCACGTGATCACCGATGGTAGTGACCCCAACGCCGGCAATGCGATGAAGGCGTACGCTGAAGCCATCATCAGGCGGTGGTATGCGGAGTCTGGTGGCTCGTCGGCCCGAGGCGCACCCGGCATCACGGTGGAAACGCGCATGCGCTTCAATCCCACCATGGCGAGCGCCAACCTGTTTGTGCCCGGGTTGATCGCGCTCGTCGTCACCATCGTCTCCGCGATGATGACGGCGGTGGCCATCACGCGCGAGAAGGAGATGGGCACGATGGAAATGTTGCTCGTCTCGCCCCTGCGGCCCGCCACGATCGTGCTGGGCAAAGTGGTCCCTTACGCCGTACTCGGGTTGGTGAACATAGGGATCGTGCTGTCGGCGGCAATCGTGGTGTTCCACGTACCCGTACGTGGCAACATGGCGCTGTTGTTGGCGATGTGTTTGCTGTATGTGATCACCACGTTGTCCATCGGGATCGTGATTTCTACCGCCGCCCGCACACAACGTACGGCGATGCTCGCGGCGCTCGGCGGACTGCTGCTCCCCACCATCATGCTTTCGGGCTTCATCTTTCCCGTCGACTCGCTCCCCGCGCCGCTGAAGGCCATCTCGAGTCTCGTGCCGGCGCGCTGGTTTCTCGTGATTGTGCGCGGCATCATGCTCAAGGGATCAGGAATCAGCGTGCTGTGGCAAGAAACGCTCGTGCTGTTGGCACTGACCGTGGCGCTGCTGACCGTTGGTATTCGGCGACTGTCCGTGAGGCTCGACTGAGATGCGAATTCTTCGGTTCCTGATCTGGAAAGAGTTCCTGCAAGTGTTTCGGGATCCGGCCACCGCCGTGCAGATCTTTCTGTTCCCGGTGTTCCAGTTGCTCATCCTCTCAAACGCCGCGACCTTCGATGTCCCGCGTGCCGGACTGCTCGTGGTCGATCGGGATCAATCGAGTGTCTCCGCGCGTCTCATCGATCGCCTCGATGGCAGCGGTCAGTTCTCCGTTGTCGCGGTGACGCCAACGGAGGCGGGCGTTGAGCAGGCGTTCCTCGACCGCGAAGCCCGTGCGGTGCTGCGTATTCCACAGCACTTCGAACGTGACCTGGTGCGGACGCAGCAGGCGTCCGTCCTGCTGTCGCTCGATGCGGAAGACGGCGCTGCCGCGGGCATTCTGCAAACGGCCGCAGTGCGCATCATCAGCGATGCGTCGCGCGACCTGGCACGTGCACGCGGCAGTGCGATCACCGTCGGCGCCGGTCCGGCGCTTGATCTCAGCACCAGCAACTGGTTCAATCCGTCAGGGAACTACAAGCACTTCATGGTGCCCGGACTGCTCGTGTCGCTCACGTCCATCATCGGTTTGCTGATCACGGCGCAGAATATCGTGCGCGAGAAGGAACTCGGCACGATCGAGCAGCTCAACGTCTCACCCATCACCCGAACGCAGTTTCTGCTCGGCAAACTGGTGCCCTTCTGGATGCTGGCGATGGTCGTCTTTTCGCTCGGCATGACCGTGGGCGTGTTTGTGTTCGGCATACCGACGCGAGGTAGCGTTCCGCTCGTGTTCCTGTCCGCTGCAGTGTACCTCGTGGTGGCGCTGGGGCTCGGCCTGCTCATTTCCACCGTCGCGCGCACGCAGCAGCAAGTCATGTTCATCGCGTTTTTCCTGCTGCTGCTGTTTTTGCTGCTGAGCGGTATTTTCACACCGCTCGAATCTGCACCACGGTGGGCACAGTGGATCGCCGCGGCGAACCCGGTGAAGTACTTCGTGTTCATCATGCGCACCGTGCTCGTTCGCGGCGGTGGGCTCGCCGAGGTCGGACCCACGTTGGCCGGGCTAGCGGTCGCCGGCGTGGCGGTGATGACGCTCGCCGTGCGGCAGTACGACAAGCGCAGCAGCTGACATCGGACTGCTGCTGCGCGTGTTCTCGTAGCAGACTGCCGGATCAGGGCTGCAACAAACCGCGTGCCGCGTCGGCCACATGCTCTGAGGTGATGCCATACTCGCGGTACAGCACACTTGCTGGGGCGCTCGCGCCGAAACCGTCAATGCTTACGATGGCGCCGTTGTCACCCACCCACCGATACCACGACATGCTGTGGGCGGCCTCGACCGCCACGCGCGGAATTCCCGGTGGCAACACGCGATCGCGATAGGCTGCGTCCTGTGCGGCAAACAGTTCAAGACTGGGAGCACTCACCACGCGCACGCGTACACCATTGGACTCGAGCAGCGCGGCGGCGTTGACGGCCACACCCACTTCACTGCCGGTGGAGATCAGCACCACGTGCGGCTCGCCGCCGCTGGTCTGCTGCAGCACGTAGGCTCCGTGCGACACCCCCGTGCGTGCGCGATCGGCGAGATCGAGAAACGGCAGCTTCTGACGCGAGAGCACCAGGGCGACCGGGCCGTTGCGATGATTGATCGCAATCTTCCACGATTCAACGACTTCGGATGCGTCGGCGGGACGAAGCACGGTGAGCCCCGGAATGCAGCGCAGACTCGTGAGATGCTCCACCGGCTGGTGCGTGGGTCCGTCTTCACCCAGACCGATGGAGTCGTGTGTGAACACGTAGATAACGCGCTGCTTCATGAGTGCGGCGAGACGAATCGCGGGACGCATGTAGTCGGCAAACACCAGAAAGGTGCCACCAAACGGAATGTTGCCACCGTGCAGCGCGATGCCGTTCATGATGCCGCCCATGGCGTGCTCACGAATGCCGTAGTGCACGTACCGCCCACCGGGATTGTCTGCCGAAAACAGTGACTCGCCCTTGAGCTGCGTGAGATTCGAACCTGTGAGGTCGGCTGAGCCGCCGAGCAGTTCAGGCAGGGCCGGCGCGAGCGCGGCGAGTACCGCACCGCTGGCCGCGCGGCTGGCCACCGAACCAGACGCCGCATCGAACGAAGGCAGCGCCTCTTCCCAGCCATGCGGGAGGTCGCCGCGCTGGCGACGCTCGAGATCATCGGCCAGCTGCGCGTGTTGCGCACGATATGCATGCCACCGCTTGAGCCAGTCGGCGCGCGACTCGGCGCGCAGCGCCACAGCCTCACGCCAATGCGCCGCCGCTTCGTCGGGCACATAAAACGGTTCGCGGCTCGGCCACCCGTAGACGTCCTTCGTGAGCTCGATTTCCTTCGCGCCAAGCGGTTCGCCGTGTGCCTTTGCCGTATCGGCGCGATTCGGTGACCCGAAGCCGATGATCGTGCGCGTGATCACGAGCGTGGGCCGTTCCGTATCCGCCTTGGCCTCGGCAATCACGCGATCGATCGCGTCCTGATCGTTGACGTCGAGGAGATGCAACACCTGCCAGCCATACGCGCGGAATCGCGCTTCGACATCATCGCTGCAGGTGAGGTCGGTGCGTCCGTCAATCGTAATGCGATTATCGTCGAAGAAGCCGATCAGCTTGCCGAGCTTGAAGTGACCGGCGAACGAGGCCGCTTCATGCGAGATGCCTTCCATGAGACAACCGTCACCCGCGATGAAATACGTGTAATGATCAACAACGGAGTGATGCTCGCGATTGAAGCGTGCCGCCAGATGCCGTTCCGCGAGCGCGAACCCCACCGCATTGGCCACACCCTGTCCGAGTGGACCCGTCGTGGTTTCCACGCCTTCGGTGTGACCGTACTCCGGATGTCCCGGCGTTTTCGAACCCCACTGGCGGAACGCCTTGAGGTCGTCGAGCGAGACATCGTAGCCGGCCAAGTGCAGCGAGCCGTACAGCAACAGGGATGCGTGGCCCGCCGAAAGCACGAAGCGGTCACGGTCAGGCCAGTCCGCGTTGGCTGGGTCGTGGCGAAGGTGGCGCGTGTAGAGCGCGTAGGCCAGCGGGGCCAGCGCCATGGGCGTGCCCGGGTGCCCCGATTCGGCCTGCTGGACGGCGTCCATGGCGAGGGTACGCACGGTATCGATGGCCAGGCGCATCGTAGCGGGGGACGCAACAGCGGAAACAGACACGGATCACTCCGAAGGAGACGAAGACGAGGTGTATACAGGCAAAGGCGCGCCCGGAGGTACGGTCGCGCCCAAGCCTGAAAGTTAGCCAACTACGGCTACCCGTGGCGGGGTGTTGAGAGCGGACGCGGGTGGACCCGGCGCCCTGACTATCCGGCCAGATATCGCTCGCGGATGAGCGTGAGGTGGTGGTCGGCGTGACCGGCGACCAGCCACGCGAGGGCCCGCGCGGAAACGTCGTGTCCGCTGGCCACGGTACGTCGGGCGAGCATGTTCTGGTCGAGCGGCTCCAGCAGCGCGATCGTGGCCGCCCGCACTGCGCCGAACTCCGCTATCACACTCGACAGCGTGCGGTCGTTGGCGCCGGAGAGCGGCACCCACTCATCGTGCTCAAATCCCACGAGCGGCGTGCGGTCACCACGGGCCGCGCGTAGCAGGCGATAGCTGAAGACACGTTCGGTGTCGATGGTGTGCACCAGTGATTCGAGCAGCGTCCATTTGCCGGGCGCGTAGGAGGACCGAGGGGCATCATGGCTCACGCCGTGCAGCAACGTGGCGAGGTCACCGGGCTGGCGCGCGAGCAGGGGCAGGATGTCGCTGAGGTCGTGACGCGCGAGCGCAGCGGCAGCCGCGTTCACATACGTGAGCGCGTAGGGCGGATGTTCGTCTTCGTGCGGGCGAGGTATGGGCATGTGTCGGAATCTAAGGCGCGGTGCTGCTCAGAAGCCGATGCCGAAGAGCATCGAGACGTTGTTGTTCTTGACCGATTCCGTGCCGTTGAAAATCGACACCAGTCCCTGCGTGTAACGCACCCCGATCGTGGCCTCGCGGCCACCGATCTGAAATCCGAGACCACCGCCAAGCATTGCACCGACGTCGAACGACGATACGCCGAGGTCGCTGCTCGTCTCTTCTCCGAAGTCGGATCCGTCGCACGGCGAATCGAAGCTGATCGCCTCTGCGGACAGCCCAAGTGAGCAGCTGGTCCTGTAGGCGAACGCCGGGCCGGCGAGTAGGAACGGTCGCACAGACGACGTTCCTTGACCGCCGAGGTTCACATTGAGGAGCAGTGGCACTTCGAGATACGACAGCGAGAGCCGCACTTCGAAGTCCAGGAGCTCCCCGGACTCTTCGACGTTGTTGACGAAGCGAACTCCTTTTTGCGTGTAGTGCAACTCGGGTTGGAATGACAGACGGCCGTTGATGGGCTTGTTCATCCACAAGCCGGCCTGCACACCGATCCGCCTCTTGGCGGTGGCCTCCGGTGCGAGCCCGGCTTCCTCTTCAACAGTTGCAATCGACGAGCCCAGGTACGCTCCGTAGCTGGTGCGCTGGGCTTCGCAGCGAGTGTTCGTCACCGTCAATCCAAGGAGCATGCCACTGACCATAAGAAAAGCAAGGCTGCGCATCGTTGAAATCCGGCCTATTCGTTGAGGGCATCCGTACGCGCGACCGGCGGTACATAGAGCAGCGCCACCTCATGGTCACGTGCCTCCACCGCCGCCCCGAAACTTGGCGCGCTTCCCTGTGCAAGGCCCGTCGTCCCGCCACCTCGGCCGCCAACGACGTGCAGCATGTCCTTGGCAGCTGGCCGCAGTGTATCCCGATGTCCGCACTCGCGGCCAGCAACAGTGCGGGCGGCGTATCGCTCACGACCAGATACGGCGGGTTGGCGTACCGAGCACACTGCTCCACGGTCACGCCTGGAAACCATTCTAGCAACTGATGAACCGGGGCATCATCTTCCAGGCTTTCAAAGAGCGCGGCAACGGGCACGCGCGTGCCGCGAAACAGCCATGCACCGCTGTATCGTTCGGGGTTTTGTTCGACCGCGTCGCACGAGGCCCAGTCAATCATGCGGTCGAAATTGCATCGTCTGGGTTGCGAGGTCTAACGACGATGCAGGAAAAGTCGCCGACCATCGCGAGATCGAAGAATCGGCCAATACCAAATGCTTCCCGAGACGTCGATCGTCGATTCTACTCGATCTGTGAAGATCTTTGTCTCCACACGGTCGCTCCGGTATCTCGCGAGCGACTTACCGTACAGCCTCAACGCGCGCGTTCTGCTGCAGGGCCCTTCAATAGGTCACGGCCAGCGAGCGTAGCGAGTACGCCGCCACTTTGAAGGCCCGGTCAACAGCAACGCAAGGTTAGAGCGCGGCGGACGGCGACGCGCCCGGGCTGTCGCGCCATTGCCCCCCAGATGTCCGCCCGCGGCGACCACGCGCGCCACAGTCTTCCCCAAACCCGAATCGAACATCCTCTTCCGTTTTAATCCATGCTCACGTGACGGTGCGTCCTTCGAAAGCGGCCAGCCATTCCACAGTGAGCGCTGACCGCTCAGGTGCTGGCTGTCTCCGTGATCAGACCTCGTTTCGCACGCGAGCCCGGAACGACCTTCCACGCCACCCCCAGCAAGGCCAAAAAGATCGTCAGGCTCAACGCAAAGGATTGGACTCGACCGATGGAAGCGACGAGCATGGTCAAAGGCTTCGGGTCAACCGTCCCCTGCAAATACCCGTTCAGGAAGAAGAACGAGGTGGTGAGCAGCCACGGCCACCCGGTTCGCCAGTTCTTGAGAAAGAACAGCAGCCCAATCACCATACAGATCAATGCACCCGATTGCGCGGCTGAGGCAAAACTGGGAACCGTTAATGGCCCGTCGGAGCGATACCCTGGGACGTAGCTGATGAGCGTGAAGAACAGGGCAATCATCAGGAACAACAGCGCCGTACTCATCAGCAGCGCCCCATGGACGTTCCGGTTACGCCTCAGGATGATGCCAGCAACACCAGCAACGCCACTTCCACTGCGAACGTGACGTTCTGGACCACGAAATCGTCCGCCCTGCCCATCACGGCGTCCTTGGCTGCCGAATGCACCGTCATGAGCGTCAAGCTGGCCACCAGCACGGGTCCCGCGGCAAAGATGGACGTGCCGATGGTGCGATGGAGACGGAAACGGTGCTGCCTGATAAAGACGATCTGCGTCAGCAACAGCAGCAGCCATGCCAGGCTGGTGATGATGTGCAGCACGTGATATGCGTCGAGCATGGGCTGCTCGACGAGCGCGAGGCTCGAGAATCCAACCAGGCTCACGGCGATGACCATCACCAGAAAGCCGATCTCCAGCGTGTACGTGTTCTTCATCAGCTCCTCTCGGCGCTTGGCGTGCAGAACGGGAACGGACTTTACTGGCGAGAAACAGGCAATCCGGGAAGGGGCGGCACAAGCGAGCGGCGGCGTGAGCGGTAGCAGATGGCACAACCGGTATTCGTTCGCTCAAGGCGACGCTTAGTGCGCCAAGTGTCAACGCCAGCCGTGTACGTAAAGCGACCAAGCTCGTTGCGGCAAGCAGTTCTCGCCCTCGGTCGCACGACATCTGAACGCTACCGATCGCACCGCGCTGGCCATCCAACGGCGCTTTACTCCTACTGCGATCCTTCGACTGCGAGCACCCTCGAGGTCCACTTGTCAGGCTGCTTCCCCATTTGCAGGATGTGCTTGCGGAACACCAAGGCTGCACCTTTCAGCGCGTCTGTTCTCACAAACGCGATGGGCAATCCCGGCTCGGCACCGTGGATCGACTCGGCCTCGAAACCGCGGCTCCGCAGAAGTGCTGCTACTTCGCGAGCAGATGCATCCGGATCCCGAACAACGAACCCAAGGGCTCCGCTCGGGTCGCCGAGGGTGGCGAGAAGTTGAGGTTGGGTGTGGTTGAGGATTGTGCCGTTGGAAAAGATCGTGCGCTGAACACCTTTGGAATCGGCCCGGAACCGTGGCTGTTGACCGTGTAGCTGCATGACTTCCTCCAAGGCGATCAAGCCCGCCTCCGAACTCGCCGTGAATACATGATAGTCCCGGTCAGGAAACGGCAACGGATTGCGATCGCGCGCGACGGCAATCGCCCAAATCGCCACCAAAAGGGTCACGATCGGTATAGTGACGACGAGAACCGTCGGAACTCGGATGGAGGCCGTCAAGATTCGCAGACTCATTGTTGCCTCTCACGATCAGGGGAAGGCTTTCGCCTGAGGAAGCCAAGCTCCTCACATCCACGTGAGTGGCTTGGAGAAGGACCAGTGTGGTGTTCCAGCCCTTGACAAACCTAACGTTGAGCTCAGTTGCAGCGCATAAAACAAGATGCGGCGGGACGGCGCAGCGCGATAGCGCGCAGCCGCCCGCCGCATCGCGCTGTCAGCAGCAGCGCATCGTTATGTGGCGGTTGTGCGCGATGCCAGCCACTGCTTGAACGACCGATCGCTTTCGCCGGATCGTGATCCGCTCAATAAGTTCTCGACGCTGATGTCTTCATCGAGATCAGGCCAGTGCACGCCCTCGCCGCGACCGATGAGCCGCCAGTGGGCGCGCTCGGCCGAGCTTCCATGGGCCAGCCGCGGATACCACGCGAGCGGTGCCGAGATGCTGCGACCGTCCGCCAGATCCACCGTGAGCGTGTCGTCGCTGACGGTGACGGCCTGCGCGCACGCCGGCCAGTGTTCAATGCGCGAAGTAGTCATCCCAGCTCCTCTGCAAGTCGCCCACGTGCTCCTGCACCGTCATGACGATACGTGCCAGCTCGCCCCGCGGGACGCCGCCGCTCTCCTGAAGCCGAACGGGATCAAGCCAGGCCTTGGCGCGATTCGCATCGCGCTCAACGTGTACGTGCGGGGGCTCGGCCCGGTCACCGACGTAGAAGAAGAATCGGTACGGACCAACGCGGAGGACGGTAGGCATCGCTCAATGTTCATCATGCACGCCGCAGTCGCAATCCGCTCCGCCACGAGCCACATAACGTGGAGCTCTGCTGCAGCGCATCCCAAAAGATGCGGCGGGACGGGCGGCGTGCGCTAGCGCGGTGCCCGCCTGCCGCACACCAGCGCGCGCTGTCAGCAGCAGCGTCTCGTTAGGCGGCGCCGCGCATGGAACTCGCCGACCGAACGGCGAGCAGATCATCGTCGCGGACTGGGCGCACATCAGCCGCCGACAACATCTGCAGCGCCTGTGTGCGGCCCGAGGCCGTCACGAACTCGACTTCGATCGTTGCATGATCGTATACGTGCACGACCGCGCCCAGATCGCCAGCGCGAAGATCGGCTTCTGGGACGTCACGATTTAGCACGACGGTATCAAGTTCACGGATAGCGTTAGTCATCTGCTCTCTCCCGGATAGGCGGTCACGAAACGGGGCGTTTCGTCTGCGAGACCAACAATCCAAACGGACACCAGCGGGGCGGCGGCGCCGCTCGGTCCTTGCAACATACCCCGCACCGTGAACTTCTGCCCATACGCTGTGCGCGGTTGCTCCACCGCTTCGCCATCTACCGCGTGCCGCTGCAGCCCTTGCTTTAGGCGCAGCCACGTGCGCTGGTCGAAGCCGAGGGCATAGAAAAAGCGCGCCTTTGCTCGCCCGACTGGATGATCCAGGGCGAGCAAGTATTCACGCACTTTTCGCTCGTCAACAACCGCCCGAGAGGCGTTCGGTAGTTTCATTCAATCGAGGGCAAGTCGTGCGTGCGGCTAAACAAATAAGAGGTTTTGCGTCGCGCAGCCGACGCCAAACCTCCGTTGAACTGCACCGCGGTGACCACGCTATGGAGTTTGCACCCGTTCACCGAACGGCGCCACCCGCGCCCGGCCGTCGCGCCGCGCTGTTCGAGCGCCCGGTCGGCGGTCCGTCGTGGTCACGCTCCGCCCGGTGCGGGCGCCGTGCACCGGTTGCACGTGCAGGCGGGCGGCCCGCGCGCACGACGCGTCGACGGCATCGCGGGGGCGCACACGCCGAGGGGACCACAGGGCGGAGGAACCGTGCACCACGGCGCGCACTACGGGGGCCTCGCGAGCGCGGGAACGCGGAGCAGCCGTCGCGTGCGCAGGAGGTGGCCGGTCCCACACTGCGGGCAGCAGGGCGCGGGCGGGATGCCAACAGGCACGTCGGGGACCTCGTCGCGCGGCGAGGGGACCGGTGGCGCCAGCTGTCGTTGTAACCGCGTGCGTGTGGCCGCCGCGTGCGGACGCCACCAGCCATAGTAGCGCACGTTGTGGAAGCTGCGCGGCAACACGTGCTGCAGGAAGCGCCGCAGGAACTCCTCGCCCGAGAGGGTCACGGTGCGCCACGCGCGCGCCTGCGCATCCTGATAGCGAAACGTCACCGTCGTCGCCTCCAAGCGGACGATGCGCGCGTCGGTGATCGCCGCGCGATGGACATGGCGCGCGAGATACCGCAGCACGAAATCCGCGCCCTGCACCGTGGGCTTGGCGTACACGACCAAAGGCCGCTTCCACACGGTGGCCGGGACGATGACGTCGGGAAGGAGACGCGTGAGGCGCAGCAAGAAGCGCGCGCGAAAGCCGACGGACAGCGCGCGCACCGGCACGAGATACTGCCCGCGGGCTCGACGCCACGTCACGCCATCCGGCGCCAGCGCGCCGCCCGGCACGAGACAATGCACGTGCGGTTGATAGACAAGGGTGCGCGTCCACGTATGCAACACGGCGAGCATCCCGACCGTGCCGCCGAGGTAGTGCGGATCGGCCGCCAGCGCTTGGAGAGACGCGGCCGCCGTTTGCATCAGCACCGGCAAGAGGACAGCTGATGCGTGCGCACGAAGGCGCGCCGGTGGCCTGCCGGCATCGTGGCGCCGAAGCGCGCCACATACGCCGGCCCGAACTGTCGCACGACCGCGGCGACGGTCATGGCCGCGCACCAGGCGCGTGACTACAACGCCGCCATCAGGGCATTCACCGTACGCTGCAGCACGTCGGTCACCTGCGGCGTGATGTGCGTGTAGATCGCCGTCGTCGCCTGGCGAGAAACGGGCTATCCGGGAAAGGGCGGCACGACCGAGCGGCCGCGTAAGCCATAGCAGATGGCACAACCAGTATTCGTTCGCTCAAGGCGACGCTAGTGCGCCTGGCGTCAACGCCAGCCGTGTACGTAAAGCGATCAAGCTAGTTGCGGTAAGCAGTTCTCGCCCTCGGTCGCCCGACATCCGAACGCTACCGATCGCACCGTGCTGGCCATCCAACCGCGCAGCCGCGCTCGAACGCCAGAGTTTAGCTGCGCGCGCGCGGGGTTGGAGCCGCGGATGCCGGGGAGCGCCGCGTGCGCTCGTCAGGTGCAACGATTCGTTCGGCGGCGAGGTGCAATCGGCCTCCCCGAATGCGCTACCGCTCGCGTCGGGCGAGTGCCTGGAAAAAGCTCGGACTCTGCATCGTGTCGGTGAAGTCGATGCCGACGATCTCCCACCCCTCGTCGCCGAGCTGGTTCAGATAGGCCTCCACGGCTTCGCGCTCCTTGACGCCGAAGAAGCCGCCCCCCGGAAGGTCCTGCGTACTGATCAACTTGTACTCCCATCTACGCACCATGGAGGTCTCCTGTGTGTCGCGTTCTGCGCAGTCGAACGCCCCGAGCACCGACGCTTCGCCCCGGACGGGATCCGTCTGCAGCAAGCATCGTTAGGCCGCCTTGGTGCGAACCGTTACGATCATTTCCAGTCGAGTCAGCATTTCGACAAGCGCATCGATACTGAACAACTTCACGCGACCGCGGACGAGATCACTGATGCGCGGCTGCGAGACCTTGAGCAATTTGGCCGCGCGCGCTTGCGTAAGTTTTCGCGCCTTCAGCACACGCGCAATCTACCGCATCAGGTCCGTGCGAATCAGGAGATGCGCGGCTTCGGCGCGCGGAAACACTACGTCCTCGAAGACGTTCCCGGAGCCCCGTTGAATGCGAACGGCCATCTGGTACTTCTCCTTGCGTGTGCGCAGGAGCGCAGCCAAGCGCGCCCGCGCGAGATCGATATCAAGTTTACTCGTCTACTGTGTTTTCTTCTGGAAGACGTGCAGCACGTACATCCCCTCGACAAACTTGGCACCGTACATCAGTCGATACGCACCATCGACCCGGACGCGAATTTCCACGACCCCGGCACCGGCAGTCGCCATCGGCTTCCAATCGCGAGCGAGATCCCCAGATTATACGCGCCGGAGATCGATGTCCAGCGCGCGCGTTCCGCTGCAGCGGCTTATCGCAGACTGCGGCCAGCGAGCGCAGCGAGCACGTGGCCGCCTTCCTCATCGCCGCTGACTGCAGCAACGCAAGGTTAGGCGTCAGCGGCTCGCGTGCCACTGCGCGGGGTCACGCCGATGATGGAAGATCGCGATCACGGCCACCCGCTCGGCATCCAGCACGGAATACGCTGCGTACGGAACCCGACGAGGACCGCATGACGAATCCCGGGTTCGGCTTCCGGGAAGTCCAACGGCTCGCGCTCGACCGCCGCGAGTGCGCCCCGCACGACGCGCGCGAACTCCAGCCCCAGCCCGGCTCTCCGACTCTCATACCACATGGACCGCGTCCTCAAGTTCGGCGGCGGCTTCCGGCTCGATGACCAGCGGTCGGCTCACTGCGTCCGCTGCTCGATTTCGTCCAAGACGTCCCGCCACGGCCGTCCGCGGGTCGGCTCCGCCGCATGGAGCGCGGTCCGGCGCGTCAACTCCGCGCGTTGGGCGTCGGTCAGCGACGGGCGCCGATCCGGCAGACTATCCCACAGGTCCTCGGCGAGCTGGATGCGCTCGTCTGGGGAGAGGCCTCGCCGTGCGTCCACCGTCTGCAGCAAGCAACGTTAGGCGGCCACTTCGACACCCGTCGCGTACGAGTGCGGCTCGGGTACCGTCATGCCATCCGCGCGCAGTCCATCCAAGTGAAACTCAATGGCCTCACGCATGGTCTGCTCAACGGCATCGCGCGTGGGGCCGGTCGCGATGCACCCGGGGACGTCGGGCGCGTAGGCGGAAAATCCCGAGGCGGTCTGCTCGACAACAATCAGTAGTTTCATGACGTGAGCCCTGTCTGCTTGAAGATACTGTTCAATGTGCCAGGGGCGAGATCGTCGCCGAGTTGACCGGCAACGGTGACCAGACCCGGCTTCGTTGGATGCTTGTACTGCTGATGACTCCCTCATGTTCGCACGAGGGCCCACCCATCGTCCTTTGGCAGGCGGAGCACATCACGGACCTTCATGCGCGAACGATCGGACCGTGTTGAGCGCTGGGCAAGCTACGCGGCGCCAATCTCCTTGCGCGGAGCGCCAACTGCGGAGTAGCATGGCGCCACGCGAGGAGATCCGCCGCCCACGCTTCTTGCCGTTCATGATTGGGAGATGGTGGGTGTCAACAGCAACGCGATGTTAGACACCGACGCGCACAATCTCGCCACTGCGAGTCGTCGTGATGGCCTCGAGCACCTGGGATGCCAACGGCACCAGCTGCGGCAGGCGATTCGTGACCGCGTGCATCACAATGACTGCAATTCCCGACGCGGCAATATGTTGCTGATACGCAAGATTCCGATCACCTGTTACCAGCGTCGTAAAACCACCGGCTCACATAAGTGCGAGGAGATCGCCGTTGCGTTGACCGGTCCAGTTCTCATCACGAGCCGTAGACACGTCGATGCCGACCAAAGCGGTACGAAATCGACGAGGCACACATTCGTCGAGCAGTACCTTCGTCACGCGGCTGCGCGTGCCAATAACAATTGTTTCGCCAACTCGAGCACGGCAATCGCCTGTTCTCGAGTCACAATAGGAAAATCCAGAAGAAACTCGTCGAGCGGATCGCCCGCTTCGAGATATTCGACGAATGTTTGCACGGGCACCCGAGTCCCAACGAACACGGGCGTTCCACCCATAATCTCGGGGTCGCTATGTATTGGCAGTGAGTCGGTGCGGATGGGAGTCTCCAGTGGGTTCCCTAAAAATACCCCAACACAGGCCTGGTGTGTCTAAAGAGACTGTAGGGAAAGTCCCGATCTATGCCGCTGCGGAAACGGAACTCAGCGCGCGCCACAGTGTTCGCCTCGAAGAGAATCTGCGGTGCGATTGCCCTTTCGTCGAGGCCCGTGATGGCGCGAGATGTCCGCCATCGACGGGGTGAAGCTGCCGAGCAATGCGTCGAAGCAGCGAAGCGGGACGCGCGCCGACTTCGAGCGCCAAGCCACGAAGTTGGAGGCGGCCGCGACGACCATGCTGGAGCGCCATCGCGCCAACGACACGGCCGACGTGGAGCCCACGCTCGCCGCGAAGACGCAGCAGCGCCACGAGCGGCTGACGCGTGACGCCGAACAATTGCGCGAATGGCTCGCCACGCATCCGGAGGATCGACGGGGCGCGACGGGCGCCGTGCGCAAGAGCAACCGCACCGACAACGACAGCGCCAAGATGGCGACGAGCAAGGGCGTCATCCAAGGGTACACGGGGGTAGCGGCCGTCGACGCCGCGCATCAGATCATCGTCGTGGCGCCGGCGCACGGCACCGGCTCGGAACAAGAGCTGCTGGTGCCGATCGTCGAGGCGCTGCAGCCGCTGCGCGGTGCCACCACGTTGATCACCGCCGATTCGGGCTACCAGAGCGAAGCGAATCTCCGCGCGCTGGATACGATGTCGGTCGAGGCGCTGATTGCCGATCGCGACCTGCGCAAACGCGACGACCGCTTCGCGACGCAAGCGCGCCATCAACAGGGGCCGCATCCGCTGCACGACAAGAGTGCGACACCCACGACGTCGACGGCGACGGTGTTCACCACCGCCGATTTCGCGTACGATGCCGAGGCCCGCACCGGCGTGTGTCCCGCGGGAAAGTCGTTGTACCGTAGCGGGGGAAACCGGAAGACAAACCACCACGTCGGTGCACACGTTCGCGGCGCCAAGCGGGACTGCGGGCCGTGCCCGCTGCGCGCGCAGTGCTTGCGCACGCCCGACACCACCCCGGTGCGCAACGTGGCGTTCTTCCATGGACGCATCGACACCGACGGGCCCACGTACACCGCGCGCATGCAAGCGCGCCTCGACGCACCAGAGGGACGCGAAGCGTATGGGCGACGCTTCGCCACGGTGGAGCCGGTGTTCGGCAATCTGCGGGCGAACAAGCGGCTCGATCGCTTCACGCTGCGCGGCCGCGAGAAAGTAAACGGGCAATGGACGCTGTATTGCCTCGTCCACAACATCGAGAAACTCGCCCACGCGGGCTACGCCGCGTAGAGAGCACCGCGGAACGCGCAGCAATACGCGTAGTTCCACGCGGAACCGTCGATCAACGCGCGTTTCTTCCGAGTTCGGCGCATCGAGGCGATCACGAGAATCATAGACGACGTCCTGCGACAGCGAAATCGCCTTATTCTACAGCCTCAACGCGAATTGGATAGCCCAACATAGCCCCCGCTCGCAACCTATTCACGCTACTCCACGCCAAGCTACACGCACGCTTGCTTCTCGCAAGTCGGTCCCAGCCAACCACTTGCCCATACGTCCAGAGCAGTTCGCTCGGTCTACCTAAATCCGCTCGCCAACCGCCCGCCGGGCACCCAACAACGCACGCCGCGCACCGATCTTTTCGTCCACTTCCAACGCCACTTCCAACGCCACTTCCAACGCCACTTCCAACGCCACTTCCAACGCCACTTCCAACGCCACACGCCACGCGCGAGAGCCATCCAGAGCGAAGCGCTCATCCCTGCCTGCCCGCGCACGGCACGACCGAGCACACCACCCGTAACGGAGCAAAGAACTACGCGGCGCCGAACCCCTTCAGTCGGGGCCGGAGCACAGCCGGCGACTTCCGGGCCGACGCGAAGTCACGTGGCTGTCGGTGGGCCCCGTCGGTAACGTGACTCGGCATCGTGGCAAGCTCGCGTTGGCCGACAAAGCAACGCGAACTCGGGCGCTGTCCGACGGTTGCGAACCCAACCCGATCCGGCGCGCGCAGCGGAGCTTCGAGTCGCAAGGCAGCGTTTCGATGATGCTGTTCATCTCAAGCCCCGGCACTGTGTAATGCGACTCTCTTTCAACGAGATCCGAGTTCGCGCGGCGAGCTTCGCTGCGGCTTGGAAGGATGACGGGTACGAGAAGGGCCAGACCCAACTGTTCAATCGAGAATTCTTCGAGGTGTTTGGGAGGCCGGTTCGGCGCGTCGCCACGTTCGAGGAACCGGTCAAAAAAACCCGGCGGGCAGCGGGGCTTCATCGATCTGTTCTGGCGCGGTCTCCTGCTGGTCGAACAAAAGAGCGCCGGCCGGGACCTCGTCAAGGCGAAACAGCAAGCGTTGGACTACTTCCCCGGGCTCAAGGATGCAGACCTGCCGAGGTACATCCTGTTGAGTGATTTCCAGAGCTTCGAACTGCACGACCTCGAAGCCGACGAGGTGGTGGCTTTCCCTCTCGCCGACCTGCCCCGGCACGTCGAGAAGTTCGCGTTCATCCTCGGCGCACCGCTCCGGACGGTTCAGATCTCGGCGGCTGGTTGACACAACTCTTTCAGGTGTTGGATACGCCCGAGGCGAGCCGCTCCCGGAATCTGGACGAAGACCTGGCACGCTTTCCCTACGTCAATGGGGAGCTCTTTGGCGGCTCGCTGCGCATCCCATCGTTCACCAGCGGGATGCGGAAGAACCGCAAGGACAGTCATAGGCGCGCTGAACTTCGCAAGTTTCAGGAGCGCTTGGGCACACGGACGTTCTTTGATCCCGCCTGCGGGTGCGGCAACTTCCTCATCATTGCGTAGCGCGAGCTTCGCGCCCTCGAAATCGAGGTGTTGGCCGAGCTGCGCCGCTACACGGGCCAGGATCAAATGGAACTCGACGCCACGGAGTTGTCGGTGGTGAATGTCGATCAGTTCTACGGCATCGAGTTCGGCGAGTCGTATGTTCGCATCCCACTGCAGCGCTCACCGCACATTCTCCATGCGGACGCGCTCGAAACCGATTGGTCGCTGCACTTGCCGAGCAGTTAGTGTTCGTACGTGCTTGGCAATCCACCGTTTGTTGGTGCCAAGTTTCAGAGTGAGACACAGCGATCGCAAGTGCGACGCATCGCGGCGCTGGGGCGGAGCGGTGGCACCCTCGACTACGTGGCCGCGTGGTTCATCAAGGCAGCTCACTACATCCAGAATACCTCCGCCAAGATTGGTTTCGTGGCGACCAATTCGCTCACGCAGGGGGAGCAAGTCGCGCAGCTCTGGCCGCTGCTCTTCAACAGGTTTGGCCTGGAAATCGAGTTTGCACATCGGACCTTTGCGTGGGGTCCCGATGCGCGTGGCAAAGCGCACGTACACGTGGTGATTCTCGGGCTGTGCCTGCGTGCGCATGCCTCCAAATTGGCTCGAAGCCGATTGATGGCGGCCACTACATTTTTGACCGGTCGGAAGCCGATGCGTTTCTCGCCGAGGAACCGGACGCGGCGCCGTTCATACATCCGTACGTTGGCAGCCGGGAGTTTTTGAATGGTGAGGAGCGATTCATTCTCGCGCTCAATGGTGTTTCACCCGCGACACTCAAGGCCCTTCCACTTGTTCGACAGCGCATCGCGGCGGTTCGCACGAGTCGCGAGGAGAGTGGCAGTACGCCCACAAGGGAGATGGCGAAAGCACCAACGCGGTTTCATGTGACGGTGATTCCGACTACACCGTTTCTGGTTATACCGGAGGTGAGTTCCGAACGGCGAGAGTACATACCCATTGCATGGCTCGGGCCTCCAGTCATCCCGAGTAACAAGGTGCGCGTTCTGTTGCACGCATCCCTTTGGCATTTCGGGCTCCTTACGTCAGCGATGCACATGGCATGGATGCGTCAAACCAGCGGAAGGCTAAAGAGCGACTATCAATACGGCATCGGCATGAAGTACAACACGTTCCCACTGCCGCACAGCAATACCGCACAACAGTCCGCGATCGACGCACACGCGCAGGCTGTGCTCGACGTACGATCGGCGCACGTCGGTTCCACCTTGGCAGATCTCTACGACCCGGACTCGATGCCATCGGATCTGCGCACCGCGCACGCGACGCTGGACAGAGCAGTCGATCGACTCTATCGCGCGTCCGGCTTCACGTCCGACCGTGAGCGCGTCGAGTTCCTGTTCGGTTTGTACGAAGCGGCCATGCTGCCGCTGAACCTTGGTACGTCAAGCGTCTCACCCAAGCGTGTGTCGAAGGCAAAGAAGTAGTTCGGCCGATTGGTCGCGCCCCGCTCCTCGACGCGGTGTCCGAAGATTTGGGTGCTACCTTTCATACAACGGCCGGGTCACGGCACGCACGCGCCATTACGCCACTCGCCCGCTTTGCGTTCTCTCTCCCCACCGCCTCATGTCGCCACTCGCCCGTCTTCGCCCGGTCACCGCGCTGCTGGTGGCCATTGCAGCGCCACTGCGACTGCTCTCCGCGCAGGATGCGCCCGTGCATGGACCGGCGAACGGCAGTCTGGTCATCGCCGGCGGTGGGCAGCTCGAAGGCACCGGGATCATTGAACGATTTGTGGAGTTGGCCGGCGGTGCGGGCGCGAAGATTGTGATTGTGCCCACGGCGGGCGGCAACACGCGCGGCGATGGTACGCTGATTCCGTATGACGCCGAGCGTGTGCTGGCGTCGTGGAAAGCGCGTGGGCTCACCAACGTGCACATGCTGCATACGCACGATCGCAATGTCGCCGACACCGATTCGTTTGCGTCCCTGTTGCGCGGTGCGACGGGTGTGTGGTTTAACGGCGGACGTCAGTGGAATATTGTCGACTCGTATGCGGGCACCCGCACCTACCGTGCGTTTCACGATGTGCTCACACGTGGTGGTGTGATTGGCGGCAGTTCGGCCGGCGCCACCATTCAGGGTACGTACCTCGTGCGCGGTGCGGTGGCCGGACCGCAGATCATGATGGCGCCCGAACCCGAACATCAGGACGCGTTCAACTTTCTGCGCCGGTCGGCGATTGATCAGCACGTGGACGCGCGCAACCGGTGGAATGATCTCATTCCTGTGATGGACAGGTTTCCGGACTACATCGGCATCGGGTTGTCGGAGAGCACGGCGATTGTGGTGCGCGGTGACATTTTCGAGATCGTGGGCAAAGGAGACGTCGCGATTCACGATCGGAGCCGACCGCGTGCGGCGGACGCACCGGCCTTCGTGAAGCTCGGCCCGGGCACCCGCTACGACATGAAAATGCGTGATACGGTGTCGCGTCTGCGGTAGTGGTCAAGCGGTGCCTTTGTTTCACTTCCCATGTGTCGGTGCGTGTCCAGCACACTGGCGTGATCGGTATCCTTGTCGCCCTGTTGCCAGATGTCCAAACCGGCCCCGATTCGCCTACGTGACGTAGAGGCTGTGCGTCGCGCGCTCTCCAAGGGCGCCGCGAACGCGACGGAACTACTCCAGTCACTCGTCGGTCGACCCGTTCGCTCGGCGGCGGCGTTGCGCGAATGGCACGATGCGCTGCTGTTTGTACTCGCCCATCCTCCCAGCGAGTCGATGGCGACCGTCGCGCAGCACGAGCTGCACCGCGTGGCGCAGATCGCGCGCGACGTGGCCGCTGAGCCGGATGCATCGGAGCTGGCGCTCATCAATAGTGGCATCGAGGGCACGACGATTGAGGGAGTGTTCTCCCTGACACTGGTTCGATGGTTGAGTGATCGCTGGCCGGGTGCGGTGCAGCTCGCGGCGATCGACGCCCCGATCGAGGAGGTGCGAGAGCTGCTGCGTGGACTGCTGCTTCCCATCGAATGGGAAAGCGTGGACCTGCTCGGCGACGATAACGACGAACTGTGTCGCGCCGTACTTGGTGAGGCATCGCTCGCGACGTTGGTCAGACTGCTTGAACAGGCTCCGGTGAGCGAGCATGTGCGCACGCTCTGGTTTGCTCGGCTCCAGGTGCGCGTCTCCGTGAGCGGCGCGGCCACGGGGTGCTCAACGACACAGGCGCGCGCACCGCGTGATGCATTGTTTGTGCTCGACACGCCGTTCGTTCGCGCGGTGGATGTTCGGGCCGTTGTTGCGCAGCCGCTGAATGCACCGGTGTCGTTATGCCCACGCGAACGCTCAGCACTTATCAGCACGGCACGTACGGTGCTTGCCACGCTCGAGCGCGAGACCGATCCGGTCACGTACACCGGCCACGTATCGCTGCACGACATGGGGCGTGGACTGCGAATCGCGCTGTATTCTCTGGCACCGCCGCAGCGCCTGCCGTTCGACAGTTATGTGGGGTTCATGGCGTTCCGCAATGGCGTACCATTGGCCTATGGCGGCACGTGGATTTTTCCGGGCCGCTCGAAGATCGGTATCAACGTGTTTGAAGCGCAGCGCGGCGGCGAATCGGCCTGGTTCTTTGCGCAGTTGCTTCGGCTATATGCGCAGACGTTCGCCGTATCGCGATTTGAGGTGGAGAACTACCAGTTGGGCTACGGCAACGCAGACGGGCTGCGCTCCGGCGCGTACTGGTTTTACTACCGCCTTGGCTTTCGCCCGGTCGCTCCATCGCTGCAAATAATTGCCGAGCGCGAGTTCCGGAAACTCAGCTCGGAATCCGGCTACCCGGTACCGTTGCCATTGCTGCGATCACTGGTGGCCGAAGGGCTCGAACTCGATCTTCGCGTTCCCGAGTCAGCTGTTATCACGCCGGAACCGCTCGACACCGCAGCGTTGACGCTCGCCGTACAAACGTACATCGTGCAACAGTATGACGGCGATCGACGCACCGCACTGCAGCGTGCACTCACTCGGCTGCGCGCCACGCTTCCCCTCGGCGACACACGCACATGGAGCGCGGACGAACGGACCGCGCTCGAAATGTGGGCACTGCCGATCGATATGATTCGCGATCTCGAGCAGTGGACGACCAGCGAGCGTCAGGCGCTGGTCCGGGTTGTGCGAAGCAAAGGCGCGACCACGGAGACGCAACATCAGCGGTTGCTCGCCGCGCACACGCGCGTGCTCGACGCGTGGCGACGCTACTGCGACGACTTGCGCTGAAGGAACAGACTGGCCTTGATGAACAAACCGTCATTCACTCGGCGCAGCGACGAAAAGCCCAGCGCATTGGGCTCGGTGAGCGTGTTGCCGTAGCCGGCGAAGAAGACGGTGCCGGGACGCGGACGGTACGAAAATAGCCAGTCGGTGCGAAGCACGTTCGACGACCGGCGTACACTTGGCACATACGTGCCATCGGATTGTCGCTCCAGTAACGCAAGGCCGGACACCGGGTCCCGCAATGATTCGCGACGGTTCGCTTCGTATTGTGACACCAGGCGCACGAACACGAACCGCGAGAGCTGATACTCCATGAGCAGCCGAGGAATCCGCGTGGAGAAGCTCGAGAGTCCATCAGCGGTACGCACAAACTCGTTGCTGGCGTACGTGGCATCGGCGCGCAACCGCTCCGTGGGACGCAGCGTGATTTGTGCGGTGACGGCCGTGCGATTCACGGGTGTAGTTTCCAAAAAATCGACATCGCGGGCGCGGGTCACACCAGCCGACGCGAAGAAACGTCGGTACTGCGGCGTTGCGACGGAGAACGCCGCGCTGGTCGCATCGAGCCGAGGCGTAGGAAGGAACGGATCCGGCGAGAGAGTTCCATTGTCGCGCGCGACGTTTACAAACGCCGCTGGATCGAAGGTGTAGCCGGAGAACGACGGCGTGAATGACACCGACCAGCCACCCCGGAAGGTGAACTGGTTGTTGACGCTGAGACGCGTTTCCAGTACCCGACGGCCAGCAAAAAATTCGGCGTACTTCCAGAGTCCCGACGTTGCGACGAATACATTGTACCGTTCGAACAACCGCCCCGGCGTTCCGAACACGGTGAATCGGTTATTCAGCGCCGCTTGTACAAACCCGGTGCGCGCCACAAACCCGTTATCGGCCCGGAAGTCCGGGTGAATGCCAAGGAGCTTGTAGTTGAAACCCCAGCTGCGCCCCGTACGGTCGACGGTGGCCTCCCAGAGCTCACCTCGGCGAGAGGCTCCACGCTCGCGTGAGAAACCATTGGCCAGCTGCAACTGCACGAAATACAATCGTTGAAACACGTGACGCAGGTCTGCACCAATCACACGATTGGCCCGACCTGCACCGACGCGTTCGCTGTACAAAAAGCCCGCTTGCGACTGCTCGTCAAAGTCGCGCGTGAGACGCACAATGTTCGCAAGCGGCCGATTGTCGTTCGCACTCGCCACGGGTGCTTCGAGCGCTGACAGCAGCGCAATGTTTCCGCGGCCGAGTCTCCCTGTGAGCTTGATGGCCGCGTCGGGTTGCACGATGCGTCGCGTGTACACCAGCGTGTTGGGCACGTTGAACTGATCCGAGCCTTCCACAAAGAACGGGCGCCGTTCGGGATAGAAGAGTGCGAACCGCGGATCGGCAGCCACCTGCAGCGCGTCGGCTTCGACTTGCGAGAAATCGGGACGGATTGTCCCGTTGAGTACGAAGTTGCTGCCGAGTCCCGCGCGGATGTTGCCGCCGATATTCGGATCGTTGGTGTAGCGCCATGCCCCAGTGTTCGCGGGCGTCCCCGAGACGGCCGTCGTGAGTTCAGGATTGAGTGTGACGTCGAGGCCGTGCCGCATACCCTGCAGCCCCGTGAGCTGACCCGCCTGTGCAATGAACGATGCCGCGCCCTGTCGCGCGGGCGTCCAGGTTTGCTGGTAGCCGCTATGCTGTACCTGGCGAATGACCTGAAACCCCCACTGCTGCGGCCCACCGGCCGGAAAGCGCAGACTGCTGAAGGGGATCCGAATTTCGACCTCGTACCCGTCAGCGGTTAGTCGACCACGCGACTGCCACTGGAAGTCGGGCGTGAGATCATTCTGGCCGGGTGCAACATTCGAGCCGGGAATGAACCCGCCGCCTTCGCTCTTGGTCCCATCGGCCTGAATACCGAGCGGATTCACGATGAAGACGAACGCGCGTCGCCGTTCGTCGAACGTGTCGAGGTGGATCTCAACGTTGTCATCGCTTGAGACGCGATCGCGATCGGCGAGGGTTGCGCGCACGGCACCGTGCGGCTCAAAGGCGCGAACACCGAGATAGAGTGCCGTGCTGGAGTACCATACCAGGACTTCGGTGGAATCCTGCGCCGCTCGCTGGTCCACCGGTCGATACATGGAGAAGCCAGTGAGTCGGCTCGCCGTTCGCCACTCGGCTTCGTCGAGCATACCATCCACCACGATTGACGTGTCGGTGGATTGTCCGATCGCGACGACGGTCTGTCCGTTGCGGCCGTGATACACGGCGCCTTCGGGGGGCTGGGTAACTGATCCTGCGCCGGCGGTGGTGGCGAGTTGCAGCGAGAGACCGAGAACTGAAATCAAAGACATGGCGAGAAGCTAATCGGCGCATCACACGCCGATGCCGTCCCGGTTTACGCGACCGGCGCGGCTTTCACGGCGCGGCGCGCCAAAATGATCGTGTGCAACGGACCGGAGGTGGCATGCGCGCGCACCTGTTGTGCGGAAGCCTGCAACCCGACGCGGCCGAGCAGCTTCATGAACTGCGGTGCCGGTGTGGCGGACCAGTAGGCAACACACCCATCGGACTTGAGCGCCGCGAGTGTGCGGCGGATGCCGGCGGCACCGTAGAGGCGACCGTTGTCGGCGGTGGTGAGCGGCTCCGCGCCGTTGTCGACATCAAGCAGGATCGCGTCGAACACACCTGGTGACTCGCGCAGCACGTTGCTCACATCCGTATGCCGCAGGTCGACGCGTGGATCGCGCAGCGCGTCGCCGGCCAGGTCGTATTCAGGATTGCGATTCCATTCAATGACCTCGGGCACGAGTTCCGCGACCAGCACGCGCGCGTCAGCCGGCAAGATTTCGAGCGCAGCGCGGAGCGTGAAGCCAAAGCCGAGCCCGCCGATCAACACCTGCGGCGCGGTGGCGCTGGCGAGTGATGCGCACGCCAAACGCGCGAGCTCTCGCTCAGAGTGCGAGCGACGCGTCGACATGAGTTCGACGCCATCGACGCGAATCAGATACGCGCCGTCGTGACGACACAGCGAAAGCAGCGTACCGTCGGGCGCCGTGGCTTCGGCGAGTCGCTCGAAAGGTCGCACAGAAAGTTCAGTTACGGGAAACGGAGTGCCACGCCGGACGCACTCCGCCGCACGTGATGAGACCATCCGAAAGCTGACCTATGCCAAGAGCGGCGACAAGTCGCCATCGGCGATTCGCCTCGCATTGTCGACGCACCGTGGCGCGCAACCGAAACCCACGATGGCAACGGATCCATCGCCGAGACAGTGCGCAGCAATGACGGCCGCACGCTACACCGGCTGATACCGACCCCACACCTCGCCGAGCGCGGATGCGATCTCGCCAACCGACGCGCGGGCTCGCACCGCGTCGATCACGAGCGGCATCATGGGATCACGGGCTCCGGTATGCGCGGGTAAGTACGAGGG
>ENA-ORBV01005034-ORBV01005034.1-microbial-mat-metagenome-genome-assembly--contig:-NODE-5034-length-24681-cov-3.981344_pt1 | contig 24681 bp, 19 predicted proteins | sample MGYA00237777_ERZ505514 | MGnify/ENA primary metagenome ERZ505514 (study PRJEB26160, sample SAMN06269048) | microbial mat metagenome | isolation source: Oligotrophic lake microbial mat | place... | reverse complement strand
CCCCCGGCTCGGCAAGCTCTGCCTGTTTTCCAACAACGGCAGCCTGTACGTCGGGTCGAAGGAAGGGGCCACCTATTTCAGCTCCGAGCGGTTCCCTTTGGAATCGGTCGCGTGCACCGGTATCGAGGAGGTGCGTGACGGCATCGTCGTCGACATCCCGCCGGCTGACGGTGAGTTCACCGCCACAGACCGGGTCGAGCGCACGTACAACCTGATTCCCGGGCTGCTCACCTCCAGCAGCGAGGAGCGGTTGCTCGAGTACCCCCAGCACAACCTGCGTCGCTGCACGAAGTGTGTGCTGCCGGAGACGATGCCGTACATCACCTTTGATTTCGATGGCGTTTGCAACTACTGCCACAACTACAGGCCCCGGAATCATCCGAAGCCCCTTGAAGAGCTCATGGAACTCGTGAAGCCGTATCGGCGCCCCGAAGGTCCGGATTGCATCGTGCCGCTTTCTGGCGGCCGTGACAGCTGCTACGGGCTGCACCTCATCGTCAAGGAACTCGGATTGCGCCCGCTGACCTTCACATACGACTGGGGAATGGTCACGGATCTGGGCCGCAGGAACGTCAGCCGGATCTCGTCGGAGCTCGGTGTCGAGAACATCATCATAGCCGACGACATCGAGCGGAAGCGCCGCTTCATTGCCTCGAACCTGCGTGCCTGGTTGAAGTCCCCCCACCTGGGGATGATCAGCGTCCTCACCGCTGGCGACAAGCACTTCTTCCGTCACTTGCAGACGATTCAGAAGCAGACCGGGATCGGACTCAACCTGTGGGGCATCAACCCGCTCGAGGTCACCCACTTCAAGGCCGGATTTCTCGGCGTTCCTCCCGACTTTGAAGAAGAACGCGTCTATTCGCACGGCGCGATGAAGCAACTTCGCTACCAGTCCCTCCGCTTCCGAGCCATGCTGCAGAGCCCCGGGTACTTCAACCGGTCGCTCTGGGACACCCTCTCGGGCGAGTACTACCGCAGCTTTGCGCCGAAGACCGACTACTTCCACATCTTCGATTACTGGCGCTGGAACGAGCAGCAGATCGATGACACGCTCGAGCGGTACGACTGGGAGCGCGCACCGGACACCAGGACCACTTGGCGGATCGGCGACGGGACGGCCGCCTTCTACAACTACCTGTACTACACCGTCGCCGGTTTCACCGAGCACGACACCTTCCGTAGCAACCAGATCCGCGAGGGGGATCTCACGCGCGAGGCAGCACTTCTACTGGTCCAGGAGGAGAACACCCCCCGCTACCAGAACATCAAGTGGTACCTCGACGTGCTTGGCTTCGACTTCACCGACGTGATCAACACGGTCAACCGCATCCCCCGCATGTACTAGGCGCGACATGTCCCCCTGCATCTGGTACGTCTCGAAGTACGTCATCACCCCAGCAGCTCGGGAGCCTGTCAGCCGCGGCTACGGCCTCATGCGGGAGTTTGTGCGGCTGGGCTGCCGGGCGGTGATCGTCACTTCAGATTCCATGGGGAAGTTCGATGCGCCCGTGGCGAGGCATCAATTCGTTCTGGAAGAGCATGAGGGGATCACCCTCTGTCGAATCCGCACGCTGAAGTACGCAGACAGCAAGTCCATCCGCCGGATCCTGAGCTGGTTGGACTTCGAGTGCAGGCTGTTCCTGCTGCCGAAGCATACCCTGCCCGAGCCAGACGTCATCGTGGTCTCGAGCCTCTCCCTGCTCACGGTGCTCAACGGGCTGCGCCTTCGCCGACGGTACAAGTGCCGCCTGGTCTTCGAAGTACGCGACATCTGGCCCCTGACGATCGTGGAGGAGGGCGGCTTCAGTCCCATCAACCCCCTCGTGCTCGCACTCGGCGTCGTGGAGAAATTGGGGTATCGACGCGCCGATGCGATCGTCGGCACCATGCCAAATCTCGGAGCGCACGTCGAGAAGGTGACTGGTCGTTCCCTGCCCACCGCCTGCATCCCGATGGGGGTCGACGTGGAGACGATTCGAACATCGGAGACGCTCCCCCCCGACTACGTGGCCACCTACATTCCGGCGAACAAGTTCCTGGTCGCGTACGCGGGCAGCATCGGCGTCTCCAACGCGATGGACGTGTTCTTCGAGTGCGTGGAGTCAATGCAACAGGATCCAGGCGTCCACTTCGTCGTCCTCGGCGACGGCGAACTCCGCCAGTCCTACCTCGATAAGTACGGTAAGCTACCCAACCTGACGTTCGCCCCCCGCGTCCCGAAATCGCACGTCCACGACTTCCTCACGCGCTGCGACCTGCTGTACCTCTCGGTGCACAAATCAGCGGTCTGGGACTACGGCCTCTCTCTCAACAAACTGATCGACTACATGCTCGCCGCCAAGCCGATCGTCGCATCGTACTCGGGCTACCCGTCGATGATCGACGAGGCCGAGTGCGGGACGTTCGTCCCCGCGATGGATGTGGTGGCGCTGCGGGACGAGATCCGAAGGTTCGTCGGAATGACAATTGAAGACCGCGAAGCCATGGGACAACGCGGTCGCGCGTGGTTGCTCATGAATCGGGACTACCGAGTCCTCGCTGAGGACTATCTGGCCATCCTCCTCCCGCACGGAGCCGGCAGGCCGAACGTCGCGTCTCCGGTGGCGGAGCAGTGAGCCCGATCCCGCATCACGATCACGCCCACCTGCGTCGCACACGGCGTCGCACGCGCGTAGCGAGCCAAAGTGCGGCGGGGGCACTGGCATCAAGGGCCTGTGGAGATCGACGAGGAGATCTCTCGTGCGGCGTGCCGGGGCCACTGTGAAGCGATTACCAGGAAGAACAGGTAGAAAAAGATGAAGTCGAGCAGTCCGGGAAACGCCATGGCATCCACGAACGCGCGTGCGGCGAACAGCAGCAGCAGTCCGAAGACGAACCATCGCCCTCCGCCGTCGCGCAACGCGATTGCGCCGGCCGTCACGACCAGCAATGCCAGGCACACGAGGAACGGGAGACCAAAGAAGTAGTGCGCCCGGATGAAGGAGTTGTGTGGATTGCCGAGCAGGTTGAGAATGGCAGGACTCGCGGTGTAGCGCCCCCCGGCAACGACCTCCCAGAGCGAGAGGCTGGCGAGGTACTCCTCGCGTATGGTACTCCGGCTCTCGTCACCGAATCCGTGAATCAGCCGCGTGGTCTGGAATACCGCGAGCAGGACTGATTGGAGCTGGTACGTGAGTACCGCGGCGACGCCGAAGGTGCCGATTGCGAGCCCGAGCCTGCGGCCCCCCCGGTTCAGGCTCCATCGCTGGAAGACGCAATAGAGGAAGAGCACGGACAGCAACGCGATCCCCGAGCGCCCCTTCATGGGGAAGCTGAGCACCATCGAGACGAAGGGAAGCAGAAGCGGGGCGCGTCCCGTACGCTGAACCGTCGCGGCGCAGTGCGCGAGCTGCAGGAAAAGCAGAATGCCCGACACCAGATTCACGCTGCCGCTCGCACCCGGCAGCGTCAACGCCGCGAGCGAAATCCCGCTTCGCGCAATCTGCACCAGCAAGACGCCCTGATAGATGAGGAGGAGCGCCCGTGCAACACGGTGCATCGCCTCCCTCGGGAGGCGGGCACAGACGAAACCGGTCACCACACCCACCAGCACGACGGCGGCCTGGAACCCAAGTGCCACGCCAACCTTCGTCAGGTTCATGGCAACACCGAGGGCGATGACCCCGGCCACGAGCATCATCACAAGGCCAAGCTGAGGATCACGCGCCACCGCACGGCCATCCACGAGCCAGACCGCGAACGCGAGCGCGCCGAGGGCAATCACGCGAATGGCCAGCCCGTCAAGCGCGAATGCCGCCACGGTGAACGCCATGACCAACGCGAGCACGCGGGAGCGATGGTCCGTGGCAATCATGGAACCTCGCGCCGCGCGTCGAGCGCGCGCCGGAGCGCTGCTGCCAAGGCTTCCGGATCGACCTGCTTCGCGATTCCGGCGTGCACCTCCTTCGCGAAGTCCGGCGCGGCCTGCGCATCGAGGAAGAAGCTTGGCACGCCAAGAGCCGCCGCCTCCGTCACGACCGACGAGTTCCAGGTGACGTGCACCGACGCAGCACGAAGGTCGGCCGCGAGCGGAGTGCGCGCGCTCGAGAGCACGACGTGCGGCAGCTCGAGTAGCGGCAGGTAATCACGTTCTGGGTTCCGGCCGCCCGGATGCAGTCGAAGACACCAGGTGACCTCGCTGACCTCGCGGATGACCGCGCGGACACTCGGCGGAATCGGCGTATCCACCTGCAACGTGAACAGGATGGCACAACGGCCATCCGAGGGCTTCTCGCTCCCGAGCCCGAGGTGGGCGTACTCGGTGCTGCGCCACTCGACCCCCAACGCCTCGCCCACGTATTCGCCCGTGGGAGAATCCCAGACGATGAGTCCCGTGGGGCGAAATCCGCACGCGATGCTGAAGACAGCGCGGTTGTAGGTCTGGTGCGCGGGGCCGATGCGTCCGTGCTGGATGTCCCACACGGGCTTCCCGGCACGCCGGAATGCGAGCGTGATCCCCAGCATGAACGCACTGTAGAAATCACTGACATGGGCAACTTGATGCGTCCACGCCAGGCGCGATGTCCGATGGGCGATCGCCTCGGCGATCAGCAGGTTTCGAACGTTCCAGAGCCAACGGATGCCGCCGGGCAGGAAGCGGCGATCCACACCGCTGCTGATCTCACGGATGAAGCGATACTCCGCCCCCCACTCGGTGCTGCAGGAAAGCACCGCTGCGCAGAGATCGGCGAGGCCCAGACGGTAAGGCAGCTCACGCGCCGACACGTGAACCCGCTGCGCGAGGTGGCCGACCTGGTACCCCTGCGGGGCGCTGTCGTCTGCCAACATCACCGCATCAACCGGAGGGCACGAGAGGGCGCCATCGATCTCCGTCGTGCGCGCGTGCGCGTAGACGAAATAGGCCCGCGGTCTGTCGCTCGCTGGGGCCCACGGCGTCGCCAGCCGATCCGCGAGCCTCTCACGCCAGCGACGAGGAGTCGTCTCCGCTTTCATGTCTCGGCCACACTGCCTCCTGCCCCGCGCCGCAGGGCCTGCAACCACGGCATGGGGCGGACGTGCTGCGCGAGGGCCCATGTCCCGCCGAACATCAGCATGTGACTGAGCAGGTAGCCCTGCCCCGCCCCGATCATGCCCACCGCTGGGATGCGCAGGTAGGTCGTGAGAATCCCGAAACAACCGGCGGCCAAGGTCACCCACGCGAGGTAGGCAGTCTTCCCGGCATGGAACACGTAATTCGTGACCATGTAATACATGCCGCCAAAAGCATACGCGAACGCGATCCACGGCACCGCCCGTGCAGCGTCCGCGAATGCCGCGCCGCCGATCAGGCGTACCAGCCACGGTGCGGCAAGGCTCAGGACACTGGCCGAGGCGAAGAGGCCGACGCCGTAGAGGTAGGTGGCGCGCACAATCCGCACGTCCCGCGCCGGATCGCCCCGTTCCAGTTGACCGAGGAGCCACGGCATGTACGCCTTGTTGAACGCCCCCGTGACTAAGCCGAGGCCCATTCCGATCTGCAGCGCGACCATGTAGATGCCCGCCTGGTCCACGCCAAGCATTCCAGTGAGCAACAGCCGATCCGCGCCCGCGATCAGCAGGCCGCCGATCATGTGCGGAATGAGGGGAACCCCATACGCCAGCGCATCGCGGATGTCCGCCACGGAAACCATCAGACGGATTGCCCCACTCCGCCACAGCAGTACCGCGGACGCGCTACCAGCGACCAGCGCACCGAGGGCTAGACCGGCCGTCGCACCCTCCCACCCCATGCCAAACCCATCTACGAGGACCACAGCCACGATGAGATACACGGCGCTCTGCCCGACGGTCAGCGCGCTGTACGCCCACGGACGGCGCGCCACTTGCCACAGAATGAGTCGCAGCGACGTGACGAAGTTCAGCACCGCCACTCCGACCGCGACGAACAGCCACGTCGGCGGTACCTCGGTGTGACGCGCGATCAGGCTGCGTAGCGGAGTGAGCAGGAGAAGGATTCCGAGGGTCGACACCGCGAGAATCGCCAGGCACGTCCCGAGATAGGCCCGCAGGTGGTCCGGGTCCAGCTGGAAATAGCGGACGGTGACCGCGCTATTCGAGTTCAGCCCCGCCATCGCGGCGAACACCGTCACCGTGACGGTGAAGATCGCCACCACGCCGTACTGCTGAGGGCCAAGCGCCCGCGTGAGGATTGGCACGAGAAGAAACGGGAGGAGCGCATTGAGCATGTTGGCGCCGACATAGACCGCCGCCTCGCCAGCGAGCGCCGGGAGCCTCCCGCGAAGTGCCGACATCGCACGCATCAGCGACCACCGAACGTGCTATTCACCGCCATCCGAAAGCGGGCCTCGGCTGGATCGGTGACAGCTGAGCTCGCGTCAGGGCCACGCGCGACCAGACTCAGGATGACCCCGATGAGGAGTCCGACGATGATGCCGATCAATGCTCGGAGCACGAGGACGCGCGAATCCCGCTCCAACGGCATCACCGGCGGTTCGACCAGGCTGACCACCGCGACGTCACGGATCTCACGGATGCGCGCGTCCTCGACCGACTGCGCCAAGGTGCTGTAGAGCTGCTGCTGCATGATCACGACGCGTTGCAGTCGATCATGTTCAAAGTTGAGTCCGGCGGAGTTCCGGAATTCCCGATTCTCGCTGAGGAACCGCGCCTGACTCGCTTCAGCCGCCCGCAACTCAGCCCCGCGCTCCAGCAATCGCGCCTCGACGAAGCGTCGCTCCTGCTTGGCCTGCCCGCGCCCGATCTCGAAATTGACGTCGTTGACCGCCTGAATCAGCGCCGTCGCCACGTGATGAGACACCGCTGCCCACTCGGTCCGAACTTCAACACGGACCGAGCCCGTTTCCCGCACCTGCCACACCGTGATGAGCCGATGGAGTGCCAGCGCCGCCCGGCGCACGCGGAGCGCCTCCGCATTGGCTTCCCCGCCGCCGTCTCGCGGCGGCAACAGCAGATCGGTCACACGAACCGTGGCAGTCGAATCGTCGAGGGCCACCGAATCCTGAACGATGCGCTCGAGCACTACGGGCGATCCTGCCAATTGCACGAGAAACTGTGGCGAGGAGCCTTGCGCGGCTGCACCCAGGCTGGCGAGCTCGGCGATCCCCAGCTGACTGGCGAGACCGCGAACGCGCGCGTCGCCGCCGCCCGACGAGACGGCAACGATCGTCGCGCGCGACGTGTAGGTGCTCCTGGTCAAGAAAGCCGACGCGACCCCCACGGCGATGCCGATGAGCATCCATACCAGGAGCACCCGCCGCGCCTCGAGGAGGCGTGCGCCTACCGCATACAGCGAGAAGCCTTCCGTCGCGGCGGGGGAATCAGTGCTCATGACGAGGCCTGTTGGGCTGATGGCATGGCGTACTCAGGCGAGCCGCTGGAATCCGCTGTGCTTCACGGGGCCCCGGAGCAGAGCCATGACGTCGCCACTACGCACCGCGTCAGACATCCCCTGAAAAACCTCGCAAACGGCCGCGAGGTAGCCTGCCACGTGCTCCGGCTGGTGCGCGAAGCTCGGATAAAAGGCAAGGGAGGTCAGGTAGCCGCGGTCCAGCATGCCCTGGATGAAAAGGGTCGACAGCGCCATGGCGTGCTCACCCTTGAATCCGATGTGGCTGAGCGGTGCCATGCCGTACACATCAATGTCGAGACCCACGGCCGCCGCGGCCGAGTGCCAGCCCTGCTGCACCGCAGTCCCCGTCGCAATCAGCGCCTTCGGCACTTCAAGGCGCCGATGCTTCCTGATCATCGCCAGCGCCGCGGTCGGACCGACTCGTTCGGTCCACATGGTGCTGCTGATGAAGGACCGCTGCGCCGCCTCCATCACGCTGCGACGCCCAATGACCGCGGAGATCGGGTACCCGTTGCCGAGCGCCTTCGCGAAGGTCGCGATGTCGGGCTCGACGCCGAAGAGCTGGTGCGCCCCACCGGTATTGAGGCGGAACCCGGACGTCACTTCGTCGAAGATGAGTGACGCGCCGGCACGCGTGGCCGCGGCGCGGACTCCCTCGAGGTACCCCTCGACCGGCCCAGCCATCCGCGTCGGCTCCATGACGACGGCCGCCACTTTACCGGCGTGCTGTGAAAGCAGTGCCTCGAGAGCCGGGAGGTCATTGTACGGGAACGGAATCGCTGATCCGCGCAGTCCGCGCGGGACACCGGCCGGCTCGAGTCCACGAAGGAGATGCCCGTCAAGCGCCTTCTCCTCCCCGATGTTGGCCGCGAGGTACCAATCCTGCCAACCGTGATATCCGCAGAAGAGCACGACATCGCGGGCGGTCGCCGCGCGGGCGATGCGGATGGCGACCGCCATCGCTTCCCCGCCGCCCCGCGCGAACCGCGCCATCTCGGCCCACGGGTGCAGCTCGATGAGCAGCTCGGCGAGCTCGACCTCTTCCGGCGAGTTGAGCGTGCACATCGAACCGTTGCGAATGGCGTCGATGACCGCGGCGTCCACGTCGGGATCGGCGAAGCCGAGGACCGGCGCGCCTATGCCATTGGTCGCGAAGTCGTAGTAGTGGGCCCCCGTAAGGTCCCAGCACTCGATACCCTTGGCACGCGTGTAATACGACGGCCACTGGTCCGGGAGGAACATTTCCGGCCGCTTGGAGAGGAGCTGCGTACCACCCGGAATGAGGGTCTTCGCGTGCTCGTAGAGCGCTTGGCCAGTCAGGGCAGTCGCGTGTGGCGTCATGGGAGGGGTGGTATGCATTGGATGGAGGCGTACGGGGAGGTTAGCGCGGATCGACGTCGACGCACTCGGTCCAGTCGACGTCCCGCTGGTCGCCGAGGCTGTCGAGAAACTCGTGCACCGACTGTATCTCGCCCGTGCCGGTGGTCGGAGTCGTCCGGCGCGACCATGACCAGGACCCGTTGCAACGACGAGGGATCGGCCAGATCTCCGGAGTGCAGCTTCACCCTGCGCCCGCCTTCCGGCATCTGAGAGAGATGCTCGATGCGCCCAGACGCACGACTGCGTGAGCGACGAACCAAGTCATAGATCTCGTAGACTTGGTAGACCTCGTAGCCCTTGGCACGAAGGAACTCCGCGAGGTACGAACCGACCAGTCCGGTGATGCCGGAAATGCGAGCGCGACGAGCCACAGCGATTCCTTCTTGAGGGAATGAATATTCATGAAGGGAGCTAGCGGAACAGACGCTCGAGGACCGTCCCCGACGCCGGCAGGATGCGCTGCGAAGGGTACTGCCCGACCACGACACGGTCGTCGGGGACATCAGTGTTGAGGAGGAACGCATTGGCTCCGACGATCACGTTGCGTCCCACGTTACACGCCCCCAGCACAGCCGACCGGGCGAAGAGCACGTTCTCGCCCGCGAACGTCGGATAGGTGCCGTCCTCGACCGCGCCAACCCCGCAGTTCTGGTAGGCGACGAAGTAGTCGCCATACGAGGCATTCCCCAGGACGGTTCCCAGAGGATGAATCAGGAGAAAGATGTCGGGGAGGCGGACGGCATAGTAGAGGTCGCAGCCATGCAGCGCCTTGTTGAGCAGAAACAGGCTCGCGGCAAGATCGGGATCCCCGCCCTCGCGATGCACCGTATTCGAGAGGAAGTACAAGAACATCGCCCAGTGGTCCCCATGGCGATGGTCGAAGAGCGTGTGGATACCATCGAAGAAATACTTCCTCCGGATCTCGGAGAAGCACCGCGCTACCCGCGATAGCGTGGCTGGCAGGTGCCGCTGTACCGACGTGCCGGAGTACGGCGTCCGACCCGGAACGGTAAACGCTTCCAGCTGACGCACCACGTATGGCTCGAACTCGTCCGGTGCGAGCGACCAGCGCATGCGCGGCGGCGTCGGGACGTGGATGGACGCCATCACGCGAGCTTCACGGGAAAGCCCGCATTCTTGAGGAACGACCTCGCGCGGATCGGGTTGTTGTCCCCGAAATGGAAAAGACTGGCGCAGGCAGCGGCATCGGCACCCGCGTTGAATCCATCGGCGAGATGCTGGAAGTTTCCAGCTCCACCCGCCAGGATGATCGGGAGCGTCGTCACGGCGCGCGCACGCGTCGCGATCTCCAGATCGTATCCCCGCATCATCCCATCCTCATCGATGGAATTGAGCAGGACCTCGCCGGCGCCGAGCGCGGCCGCCCGTCCCACATGCGCCTCGACTGACAGCTCGTGCGCCACGCTCCCGTTCCGGCTGAACACGCGGTAGCCGAGCGCCGGGTCACGTCGGAAATCCACCCCCATCACGACGCACTGCGCCCCGAAGTGGTCAGAGACCTCACGCAGAAACTCGGGCGTCTCCACCGCCGCGGAGGTGATGACGACCTTGTCGGCGCCGGCACGGAGCAGCATCCTGACGTCCTCGATCGTCCGCACGCCGCCGCCGACGGCGAGGGGCATGAAGCACTCCGCGGAGACACGCTCGATCACATCCAGCAGTGCCCGGCGTCCGCCAACGCTGGCCTCGATGTCGAGGAACACCAGTTCATCGGCATTCTGCGCGTTGTAGATGCGCGCCGCCGAGACCGGATCGCCAGTATCGCGGAAATCGGTGAACTGCCGCCCCTTCACCATGCGTCCGTCTCGAAGCAGCAGCAGCGGGATCACCCGTCGCTTCAACACGTGCCGTCCCAGGCCGCGAAGTTCTCCAGGATACGCAGTCCGTTCTCCTGGCTCTTCTCCGGATGGAACTGCACGCCCACGATGTTGTCCCTGGCGATGACCGACGTGAAGGCGTCGCCGTACGTCGTCGTCGCCAGGCTGTGCGCAGCATCGTCAACGCGGACCACGAACGAATGAACAAAATAGAAGTCGGCCGTCTTGCGGACGGCCGCGAACACCGGGTGAGGTCGCGCAAGGATGAGGGAATTCCAGCCCACGTGCGGCAGCCGCTGCGGTGGCTCGACCGGCAGGAGTTCCGCCACCCCGGGGATGAGGCCGAGCCCCTCGGCGGGCTCGACCTCCGTTCCGAGGCTCACGAGCAGCTGCATCCCCAGGCAGATGCCGAGCATCGGCACCCCTGAGGCCGCGCGGGCGCGCAGCGGCTCCACCAGGCCCCGCGTGTGAAGCTCGGCCATCGCGTGCGCAAACGAACCGACGCCAGGCACGATCAGGCGCTCGACCTCGCCCAGTTCGGCCGGCGTCTCCACGATGCGCGCCTCGATCGCTTGCACCTCGAGCGCATTCCGCACCGAGCGCAAGTTGCCCATCCCGTAGTCGACGATGCCGATCACGAACCGCGACGCCGCCGCTGGATCGAGACGAGCTCGGGGTCTCGATTATCCTCCCGATACCACTGCTCGAAGTCCCACGTCTTCGAGGCATCAACGACGTTCGAGTAGTCGTGCTCGTACGGCGGTACCTGCGTGCCGCGCACGATCTCATTGAACTCGTCCTCCGAGAGTCCGACATATCCGAGGAAGTGGTCGAGCGATGGTGGGCGTCGCCCCTCGATCTGCCGGTAACGCTCGGCCTCCTCGTCCGTGAGGCGCCCGTTGCGCAGGTGGAACGCCGAAATCTGCGACACGCGCGTGTAGCCCCGCTTGAGGAACTTGATGTAGTCTCGGGAACCCTGCATGAAGCACTCGATCTTCTCGCCCGATGTGTTGAGCGCCGTCGGCACTCCCTCGAGTTCGTCGGCCTCCCACCCGAGTTCGCGCTTGATGATCTCCGTGTTCTTCACGTAGTCCCACGGAATGAACGACCCCAGGCAGATCGAGCAGTAATTGATCTTCTTGAGCTCCTGGAGCGCCGGATAGGTGTAGGGGAGCAGGTCCCGGCGATCGACGGGATTCTCGGGGGTGCTGATCATCCCGTGCATGTCGTCGGCAGAGATGCCCAGGTTCCGGAACATGTTGAACTTCTTCTCGTCTTCGTACTCGATCGTATCGTTGAGATAGTCGTAATACGCGGCGATCTCGGAGTGCGGCTCCCCCCAGAAGACGAGGGGAACATTGAACTTCGTCGCGATACGCAGGGGATACGAGTAGATCCCGCTGTGGCAGTGCCAGCAGAAGTCCGTCTTCCGCCGGAAGGACTCCAGCATGACACGCTTGACGATGTGCCAGTTGGGAGTGAACTCGAGCACATCCACGCCCAATTGCTTCAAGGTGCGCTCGTTGTTCCGCGCGATCACCGGTCGCATGAAGCCGTGGTTGAAGCGGACCACGAGTGGCTTCAGCTTGTACTCCTTGACGAGGTAATACAGCTGGAAGGTGCTGTCCTTCCCCCCCGAGAAGGGCACGATGCAGTCGTAGTCCGACTTGCCGCGATACTTCGCAACCAGCTTGTCGAGCAGGTCCTTGCGCTCGGCCCAGTCCACCGAGGTCTTGTGTTCGGCGGAACGGCAGATGTTGCAGATGCCCTCGGCATCGAACTCGATCGTTTCGTACGTCTCGGGCAGGTGGCAACGGACACAGCGGCGCAGCGTGGTCATCAGGAGGCCAGGGTCAGGGCAATGGATCGGTACGATGGCAAGCATCGCATGCGGCAAGCATCAGACATGGGCGGCCCCCCATTCGGCGAGGTTCACTTGTCCCGTCGCGGCGAGGAACTGGGCCCATTGGAGATCCACCGGTTCATCGATCTCGATCGAGTGGACGCGGTCCATCGCAACGCCGTAGGAATGCTCGCGGTCCGCATACCGCTGGCCTACCCGCGTGTAGTAGTCCCAGCGCATGAGGTAAAGCGCGCCATTCATCGTGTACTCCTGCCGCTGATCCTGTCGGCGGAGTCCGCTGAGGCGCTGCATCTGGTCGACGATGGTCGTGATGCGGCCATCATCGTCCATCGGCCCGACGAACACGGAGGCGACCTCCGTCTCGCGCACCCCGACGACGACGTTCGCTCCGCGCGCCGCCATGAGGGCGGCGGCGGCATCGATGTCCGCACTCACGGCGAAGGGGGACGACGGCTCGAGCAACAAGACCGCATCGTACGCTCCAGCCCCCTCCTCCCGCTCGACCCAGTCCATTGCGTGCAACACGACGGCATCCGACGACGCAGTGTCTGTGGCGAGCTCGGCCGGTCGGGTGAACGGCACCTCCACTCCCAGCGCACGCGCCTCGGCCTGGATTTCCGCGTCGTCCGAGGAAAGGATCAGACGCGCGCAGCACCGTGCCCCCTGCGCGGCGCGCGCCTTGTACCCGACGAGCGACAAATCTCCAATCCGCGCCAGGTTCTTCCGCGGAATCGACTTGGATCCGCCGCGCGCGGTGATGACGCCGAGCACCTTCAGCAATGAACTCACGCGGCGTCCGGCGCCGCGGCCAGCGTGGCGGTCACTGCGGCGCGCACCGTGGCGCTGATACGACGGACTTCGGCAGACGAGAGCGACGCGTGAGAGGGAAGACTGATGCCGCGCGCGGACGCGTCCTGCGCGACCGGCAGGTGTTGCTTTGTGTCGTACACCGGCTGCTGATGCATCGGTCCGAAGAACGGGCGCGTGTCGATGCGATGCGCCCGGAGCTGCGCCATGAGCTCGTCCCTCGAGACCGCGGAGACCGCCGGATCGACCAACAACGAGTAGAGCCAATAGACACTTTGTGCCGGTGCCACTTCGACTGGCAGCTGGAGCCCCGGCGTTCCGGAGAGCTCTTCCGTGTACTCGCGCCCGATACGGCGCTTGGCGCTGAGGATCTCGTCGATCCGCTCCATTTGTGCCACGCCCACCGCCGCCTGCAGATTGGTCATGCGGTAGTTGTAGCCGAGGATCGGATGATGGTACCGGCGCTCAGGCGACATGCCGTGATCACGCAGCATGCGCACGTGCCGTGCGACGTCTGGGCGGCGGGTCAGCAGCATCCCCCCCTCTCCGGTGGTGATGATCTTGTTGCCGAAGAAGCTGAAGGTCGAGACATCCCCGAACGAGCCGACACGCTGACCATCGAACGTCGCCCCGTGTGCTTCGGCGGCGTCCTCGATGAGGGCGAGGCCGTGTGCGTCGCAGATGCGGCGCAGCGCGCCGAGGTCCGCGGGATGCCCGTACAGGTGGACGGCCATGATCGCCTTGGTGCGCGGCGTAATCGCCGCCTCGACCGCCGCCGGGTCCATGTTCCACGTCACCGGCTCGCTGTCCACGAAGACGGGCGTGCCCCCCGCGTACACCACCGAGTTCGCACTGGCGATGAACGAGAGCGTGGGCATGATGACTTCATCTCCCGGCCCGATCCCGAGGCCCAGCATCGCCAGGTGCAGTGCGGTCGTGCCGTTGGAGGTGGCGACGGCATGCTCGACGCCGCAGAACTCGGCGAACATCTCCTCGAACTTCGTGACGAATCGTCCCGTCGACGAAATCCATCCGGTCAACACGCACTCGCTCACGTAGACCAGCTCCCGCTCGCCCAGGAGTGGCTGTGCCACTGGGATGTAGGAGCGGGAGTCGAAGGTCGCGACATCCACGACACGGCGCGCCCCGTCAAGGATCGGAATCAACCGGATGCGCTCCGTGAACATCGCCGAGAGCTGTTCCGGGGGCGTCTCCTCCGTGGCCACGACGGGATCGGGCGCGCCGAGGCTTCCGATCGGAGACTCGAGTCCCGTCCCGCCAAGCAGCGCACGGCGCACGTCGCCATCGGTCAACAGGCCGGCAAACCGGCCCCGCTCGTCGGTCAGCAGGGCGGCACCGAGTCCCCCACCCTCGATTGCCAACATCGCCTGGCGGATCGAGGAGTCCCGTGGGACGGTCATCCGGTCAACGGTTTCCTTGATCACCACCAAAGGGTGCGAAGAATTGGAGGTCATTGGACGGTAGTGGGCTGAAGACGTGCGCTCTCGAACCACGCTCGATACTCGGCGGCTTCGGCCACCGAAGGGAATACGGACTCCAGGACCAGCGGACAATCGGCGAACCGAGAATCGCGAACGACGTCGAGCACCCAACTCACGGGGTCGAGGGGACGGTGCTGATCAGCGCTGCCATCGTTGTCGTGCACGTGGAGGCCGCGAATCCACGGCGCAACGGCCTCGATGAACTCGGCGCGGTCGAACCCCAGCGTGTGCGCCGTGACATTCAGGTGCCCGGTGTCGAGCAACACCCCGACGCTCTTCTGGTCGAGCGCACGCATGAATGTGACGATCTCGTCCGGCTCGGCGAGCAGCAGCAGCTCATTCCGGCCCTCCACGAGATTCCGACGATCCACGACATTCGGTTCGATCAGAAGGTCGACTCCCGCCGCGCCGGCGAGCTCCGCCAGTGCGTCGATTCCCCGCCGGAATATCTCGAGCGCGTCGTCCCGGGGCACAATCGCTCCACGGTCGAGCGTGCGCCCCAGGGACTCCGGACGAAACTCCGCTGAGAACCCCGCGTGCACACTGTAGAACGGCGCGCCGAGCCGTGCGCTCAGGCCAATCGCGTCAGTGGCCATGGCAAACGAGCGCGCCTGCACATCGTCATCGGCCGACGCGAGATTCAGCACGAACGCGTCAGACGGCAGCGGGAAGTAGTTATGGATGAGGAAGCGGATGTCGGACATCGACGCCAGCCAGTCCCCGACTGGGGTGCGCCTCGGTGCAGCGGCCCACCCGAGTTCGATGGCGGGGATCCCTGAGCCGCGATAGGCGGTCACGTGGCTCTCGAGGTCAGTGTAGGCACCGCGCACCGCAGCGGTGGAGACGTAAGCCGGCGCGCTCATGTCGACATCGCCTGAGGGGATGCCCATGGGGAGATCATCAGCGCCTGCACGCGTGCCGGAACTCCCATCACGGTCGCGCCGGCGGGAACGTCGGCGACCACGACGGCACCCGCGGCCACGACGGCCCCTTCGCCGATCACCGTCAGCTCGCGTACCACGGCGTTCGCGCCCACGAATGCCCCACGACCGACTCGCACCCGGCCCGCGAGCACGCACCCAGGCGCGAGATGGGCGTCAGCACCGATCACGCATTCGTGGTCGACGCTCGCACCGCTGTTGAGCAGGACATTGTCCCCTACACTCGCTCCCGCGCCGACAAAGGCTCGCGCGCAGAGCGTGGCGCTCAACGCTACGGTCGCGCCGGGCTCTACGATCGCGCTCGGGTGTCGAAGTCCCATCACTTCGAATCCCAGTTCGCGCACGAAGGCGCAAAGAGCGGCGCGGGACGCGTTGTCGCCTACCGCGAGGGCAACACGTTCCACGCCGCGCGCGCGCCACGCCGGGAGTTCGTCGTACGTCCCGATGACCAAATGCGTGAGCACCCGCTCGCCTGTCGCACCGGGCACACGGTCGAGCACCCCCACCACTTCGTAACCCGTGTACGCCAGAAGCCCGGCAACGACACGCGAATGTCCCCCCGCCCCGAGGACCAGCACCCGAGGATCACCGGCTGACATGGCGCCATTCCAAGAGGGTGTCGGCGGGGACGGGCTCGACGACCTGACGCCCGATCAGCTCGTCGAGACGAGCCGGCGCGATTCCGGTCGCTGGACGCTTGAACGCCACATCGTCGCGTCGGAGTGTCTCTCCAGGCACGAGCGGCCGAACCGTCACGACGCTCCTCCGCATGCCAGCCGTGTTCGCCTGCTCGGCTGCGGAAGGAATTTTCACTCCGGTCCCAAGAGCGGCCTCGACCTCGCGGATCCCGCGCATCAAGGCCGCGAACTCTGCCGGATCACTTGAACAGGAATGATCAGGACCCGGCATCCCGACATCGAGTGTGAAGTGCTTTTCGAGCACGCGCGCGCCGAGTGCGACGGACGCGAGCGTCACCGCGATTCCTTCCGTATGGTCGGAGTACCCCGCGCACACCCCGAGGGCGTCGCGCATCGTCACCATCGCACGCAGGTTCGCATCGGCGACGCGGGACGGATAATTGGTGGTACACTGCATCACGGCAAAGGCGTCGTGCCCCACATCTCGGAGCGTCCGAACCGCGACATCGACCTCCGCCAGCGTCGCCATCCCCGTCGAGAGGATCAGCGGCAGCCCGAACGATGCCAACTCCCGAAGGTAGGGGAGCTCCACGAGATGAATCGACGCCAGCTTGAAGCCCGGCACACCCAGCCTCGCGAGCATCTCCGCATCGTGGATGTCGTATGGAGTCGAAAGGAACTGGATGCCGTTCGCTGCGCAGCAGGCTATCAGCTCCGCGTGTTGCGCGGGCGAGAGCTCGAGGGAGCGCAACATGTCGAACTGCGACTCCGCCGCATCGGTGACCTTCAGTTGATACGCGGCCTTCGGTGCGCCGCGCATCACCACCCGGTCGGCGCGAAAGCTCTGGAACTTCACGCAGTCCGCCCCCACCCGCTTCGCTTCTTCGATGAGCCGGAATGCAGTGGCGAGGTCGCCATTGTGATTGACCCCGGCTTCGGCGATCACGAAGCTCGGGCCAGTGGCGTTGATGCCGAGTGACGAGAGCGGCTTCACCACGCCGTGCGGCCCCCGTCCACCGGGATGTTCTGCCCGGTGACATAGGTGGACGCATCTGACGCGAGGAATTGCATCACCCCGCGAATCTCGCCGGGCTCGCCCATGCGCCGCATCGGGACGCGTTCATTGTACGCCGCAAGAAACGGATCGGTGTGCCCGTTGTAGATCCCGCCTGGGGTCACCGCGTTGGCGCGCACGTTGTGCGGTCCGTAGTACGTCGCCAGGTAGCGGGTCAGCCCGTAGATGCCGGCCTTGGAGGCCGAATAGACGGCAGCGGTGGTGAATGGCGTTCCGTCGTAGACGCGGAAATCGGGTCCAATCATTCCATAGATCGAGCCGAAGTTGATGATTGAACCCCGACGGGCCGCGCGCATCACGCGCCCGACGGCCTGCGAGCAGAGAAATGCCCCCGTCAGGTTGACGTCCAGGATGCGACGCCAGTCGTCGACGGGGAGGTCCTCGAACTCCACCCAGGAGGTGGAGAGCTGGAGTTGCGCATTGTTGACGAGGACGTCGATGCGTCCAAGCGAATCGACGATCTCCCCGACCAGGGACTGCACGGCATCACGACTCGTGATGTCGACGGCTCGCGCGACCACGATGGTGCCGCGTCGCGCTCTCAGATCGTCGGCCGCCGCCGCGAGGGTCGTCGGATCGACGTCCACCATGACGACGGACGCGCCAAGTTCAGCCAACGCGTCGCAGTGCTCCCTGCCGAGAAAGCCGGCTGCCCCCGTAACGACTGCGACGCGATCCACCAGGGACCACGAAGGGACGGTCACCCGACCCCCTCGACGCGTGCGTCGGATGACGCGCGACTGATACTCGCACTCGTAGCGTCAGATTCGCGCCGCAATTGAGCGATTTCCATCTCGAATCGAGAGTGCTCCTCCATCGTGATGCGGAGGAAGGTGTGGGTCAGGCGCGGCTCCTCGCCGACACCGCAGGGCATTGAAAGAGACCAGCCAGCCAACTTGTTCCCGCTCACCGTGACGCGCCGGACCTTGACGAGCCCGGACGGACCGAGCCTCCGCAGTACTTGCTTTCGAGGCTTGCACCGATCGAGGCTGCGAGTCGCCGTCGATCGGGCACGGGCCATTTCACCAGCCGTCGCATAACTTCGAGGTGAAGAGCGATGTGCATGGATCCAGAAAGAGGGGCTCAAAATAGGGGCTTATTCAACATCGTAACGTAGCCAGCTCCGAACATGCTCGCTAGCCATCGTTACGGGGGACGATGTTCACGGGGTTGAGGTTCTTCACGAGGGCGCAACGGAGCGATGCTGAAGTTCTCCAGGCCGCCCGCAGCGGACCGTGAGAGGACCACGTGAACAGTCGACAAGACTGCCCGGTTGGGCTGTGCGGGGCGAGTCTGACTCATCGAGCGGTTCTAGAATCCGATCCGGAGGCATGCCACCCTGGTCAATCTCAGCCCCATGCAGTTCGGACAGGCAGTAGCTCAGCCGCGTGTCCACGGACGTATGGACAGCTCGGACCAGCGCACCAGTGGCTCCTTTTTACTGACGACGTGACGACGGTCGCCGCGTTAGAGTACCTTCCGGATCGCGGCGACATTGCGTATCGATGCGTCCCTGAATCTCCCCTACTCCTCAGCTATGTCGGGTGTGACCACGCCCTTTACGGTAGGCCGTGTGCCAAAGATCCGGACCCGAATCCTCGTGGTTGCCGATCTCAGCATCTGTCTCCTGGCAGGCTTCCTTTCTTTCGTCGCCCGGTTCGAGCGCTGGCCGCTGCAGTCACCGTATGCCGAACTGCTGCCGCGGTTCGTTGCCACGGCCTGCGTCATCCGCCTGTCTCTTTTCTACGCCAGCGGCGCGTACTCGCAAGCGTGGCGCTATGCGAGCGTCCGTGAGGCGGTCCTCCTCGTGTACACGTCGATGGTCGCCGCCGTGCTCACCACGACCGCCGGACGCCTGTTCGGACTGACGACGCTCGGCCCCGTGCCGTGGTCAGTCCTCCTCCTCGATGCCACGGTCTTTGTCTGCGGCTCCATCGGCATTCGCCTGATGGCACGCGCGTACCACCAGCGGCTGTTCGGCTCCCCAAAGCGTGTCACCGCAGGCCGCCGCACCCTCATCATCGGCGCCGGCGCCGCCGGCCAGCTCGTGGCCCGCGAGATGCTCGACAACGCCCGCACCGGCATGGTCCCCTTCGCCTTCCTCGACGACGACCCCTCCCTCCACGGCAAGAAAATCCTCGGCCTGCCCGTCCTCGGTTACACCAGCGACATGGTCGAGGTTGCCAAGGCTGCCAGTCTGGACATGGTCGTCATCGCCACCCCGTCCGCCCCTGGCTCCTTCCTCCGCACAATCGTCCAGCTCGCCCGCGAGGCCGGCGTCGAAGCCCGCACGGTCCCAGGTCTCGACGACCTCCTCTCCGGCCGCGTCTCCATCGCCGCCCTCCGACAGGTCCAGATCGGCGACCTGCTCCGACGCGAGCCGGTCGAAGTTGACCTGCAAGGCCTGCAGTCGATGGCCGCCGGCCGCACCATCCTCATCACAGGAGCCGGGGGCTCGATCGGGAGCGAGCTTTGTCGTCAGATTTCGACGCTCAATCCGGGCCACATCATCCTCCTCGGCCACGGCGAAAACTCGATCTTCGAGATCCACGCCGAACTGCACGAGCTCTTCCCCAACGTGCGCACGGTGCCGCTCATTGCGGACGTCAAGGATGCGGATCGCATCCACCGCATCTTCCAGGATTGGCGCCCGTTTGCCGTTTTCCACGCCGCCGCGCACAAGCACGTGCCGCTGATGGAAGACAACGTGATCGAAGCCGTCCTCAACAACATCGTCGGCACGCGGAACGTCGTCACCAGCGCCCTCGATGCCGGCGTCCAGCACTTCGTGCTGATCTCGTCCGACAAGGCGGTCCGACCGGCCAACATCATGGGCGCCACCAAGCGTGTGGCCGAGATGATCGTCTGCCATGCCGCGCACACCCATGACGTGAACTTCATGGCGGTGCGCTTCGGCAACGTGCTGGGCAGCCGAGGGAGCGTGGTGCCGACGTTCATGCGTCAGATCAGGAACGGTGGGCCGATCACGCTCACCCACCCCGATATGCGTCGCTTTTTCATGACCATCCCGGAAGCGACACGATTGGTGCTGCAGGCGGGCGCCATTGGCAGCGGTGGCGAAGTGTTCTGTCTCGACATGGGCGAACCGATCCGCATCTATGACCTTGCGCTCGACCTGATCCGGCTCTCGGGACTCACCGAAGGCGAAGACATCGAGATCGTCTTCAACGGCGTGCGCCCGGGCGAGAAGCTGTATGAAGAACTGTTCTTCACCGGCGACGAGGTGCTGAACACATCGCACCCGAAGATCATGAAGGCGCGCTACGAGCCACCCGATCTGCGCGTCTACATGCAGATCGTGCAGCTGATCGAATCGGCGATGCGGAACGCCAGCGACTCGTACCTGCGTCGAAGCCTGGAAGAGATCGTACCGGACTTCGAGTCGGAAAGTCGCCCCAGTCGCAGCTCACCGGCGTCTGAGGTGATCGAACGTTCCGCGCTGCTGATGGGCGCCTCGCACGGCTGATTACACGTTGCGTGGGTGGCAATTCGCGCACTGTTCACGATGCGAGTTCCACACCACGGCAGGTCGTATCACTCACCGCACAGCGCGAGCCCCGTGGCAGTGGAGCCCGTTCGCACGACGACGACATTCAGACGCCCAGTGGCCGCCTGAGCGCCGCCCGCCTCGCATCCAGCACCTGCCGGACCTTGGCACGCAGCGCGTCGGTGGTGAACGGTTTCGCGAGGTACGGGATCTCCGATGCCATCACGTCGCGCGCCAGTTGCGCATCGTCGACGTAGCCGCTGATGAGCAGCACTGCCATCTCCGGGTGCTCCTCCTGCACCCGTCGGGCAAGCTCCCTTCCGTTCATTCCGGGCATCAACACATCGGAAAGCAGCAGATCGTACGATGCTCCGCCGCGGAGATGGAGCAGCGCTTCGGCGCCGTCCGCGCAGGCCAGGACGCTGTGGCCTGCGCGTGTGAGCACCTCGTGGACCATTGCGCGGATGGCAGGGTCGTCATCCACCACAAGAATCTGCGTACCTTCTTCGAGTTCGACCGTCGACTGCGGCGTCATGCGCTCGGTTTGAACCACGTCGATTGCCTGTGGGAAGAAGAGGTGAAACGCGGTGCCTCGACCCTCCTCACTCTTCACCCGAATGATCCCGTCCGCCTGGCGCACCATCGAATACACCAACGCGAGGCCCAGCCCTGTTCCGCGTCCACGTTCCTTGGTGGTGAAGAAGGGCTCGAAGATCTGATCGCGAATGTCGGGAGGGATGCCGCCGCCCGTATCGCTGACCGCGATCTCGATCCACGTGCCGTCAGCCAACGAGACGAATTCGTTCTGTTCGGCAGCGACCGTGAGCGAACGGATCGTGATGGAGAGTACACCGCCGTTCGGCATCGCATCCCGCGCATTGGTGGCGAGGTTGACGATCACCTGTTCCAGCTGGCCGCGATCCACATGGATCGTGCCAACGTCATCGGGGCAGTCAAGGTCGAGCCCGATGCTGGCGCCGATCAGCGACCCCAGCATGCGATCGATGCCCTTGACCACCTGCGACGGCGACACGTACTGTGGTTCGACGACCGACTTTCGACTGAAGATCAGAATCTGACGAGCCACGTCCGACGCACGGTGTGCCGATGCGAGCACCTCTTTGATGTCGCCGCGCACCTGTGAGTCCGGTGGAAGCTGCGAAAGCGCCAGCTCGCTGAAACCGACGATCGATGTCAGGTAGTTGTTGAAGTCGTGCGCGATTCCGCCCGCGAAGGAGCCAAGGGCGTCCATCTTCTGTGCCTGGCGCAACTGATCGCGCGAATCCTCGAGGGCGAGCTCGGCGGCACGGAGCGCGGCGATGTCGTCTGCGAGCGCCGCCTGCTGCTGGACCGCAGTATCGGCCATCCGATTGAGCGCGTGCGCCAGATCACCGATTTCATCATCACTCGTCAGACGCGAACGCACCGCGCTGGCGCCTCCCGCAATGGTCAGCGCGTCGGCGGTCAGGGTTTCGATCGGTTCGACGATCCGCGCCGTCAACCAGATTGTCGCTCCCAGGACGAGCAGCGTGACCAGAGCGGCCGTCGCCAGACCCCAGAAAAAGTCCTGCTGCACCAGGTCGATCGTGGCTGACGTCGGGATGCCGACGTACACCATCCACCCGAGGCTCGGCACCTTGCGGTACGCAACCTGTCGCGGGGTGCCGTCGGCAGATGTTATGAGATTGACGATCGAGTCGATCGCGAGATCGTGAAGGAAGTCTGCCGTGCCACCAAAGCGTCGACCAACCCAGTGCTCTGCATCGGCGGTCCGCATGATCACGGTGCCTGTGGTGTCCATGACCGTAATCACCGAGCCGGCGGGCATCCGACGCACTTCGCGCAGCGCGTCGAGCGAGTCCACCCAGATGGAGGCGCCGACCACCGATCGAACGCGGTGTGTCGCGTGGTCAAGGACGGGAAGCACGAATGGCATCATCCATGGCGCGCCCGGGAGCACGCGCGATCGGACTGGGTCGCCGACCGTGAATCGGCGCGCGTTGATGGCGCGCTGGAAGTAGGCGCGGTTGCCCAGCGCGACAGCGCGTCGCCCGCCCGAAGGCAGCATCACGGCGCCGATGTTCTCACCCAGCGTGTCGTTGATCCAGATGTTCGAGAAGCCGAACATCGCCGATCGCGAGATCGACTGCAGCACCGAATCGTTGGTGACAGGCGCCGTATTCGGCAACACGGCCTGACTGACGCCGACCAACAAGGCATTGGCACGCTGCCCTTCGTTCACCAACTTCTCGGCAACCAGATCGACGTTTTCAATCGCGCGCTGCTGCAGCCGCGCCAGCTCGGTGCGACGTTGTTCAAACGCTCGCAGCGTGGCCAGCACGGTCAATGGGACCGCCACCAGCACCGCCAGCAGCAGGAGCTGGCCGCGAATCGATCTGAGTGCGCGCCGACGCGGCCCTTTCACGCTCGTTCGGTGACCGGGCCCACGTCACCTCTCCGGCAGTGCGTGGCGTGGCGATTGGCGCTGGACTGGTGCTGCATTCGGCGACAGGACGGGTTGGGGAGAGACGCAGCGTCGGAGGCGTGTGCGTTCCTCGTGGAACTCCCGCGCACAGCAGAATACCAGTCGGGACAGCGGTTGTCGCCTCGCTGACTGCCGCCAGGCCGCGGCCGGCTCTGAGGCGTGGCCCGAGACGCAAGACCGCTCCGGTCGTCCCAGTCACTTCAGCCCACCTGCGCCGCGACTCGGCGCCGCCGGCGCTCACCCGGGTCAGGCGGCTTGCTGCTTCCGCTCGAACTCTGCCAGTTCGCTCAGGAAGCCGTGCGCCTGACGCGACGTCATCGTCCAAGGCTCGAGCGACGCCGTCCGCGCATGCCGCAGCAGCAGCGCGCGACGGTCGGCCGTCAGGGCGCCTTCCCAGCTGACCAACTTCATCGACCAGTCGACGAAATCGCGCTCGTCGATCTCGGTGGCGCCGAGCAGCTCGCATCGCGAATGGCGCTCATCCCGCGCAATGCGGAGATAGAGCGCGCTGACCTCGGACCGCGGCCCCTCCAGCGCCTGCAGAAACGCGTTTCCGCTGTAGCACAAAATCCCCGTGATTCCGAGCTCTTCATTCCGTGTCGCGGCGCTGCGAAGGATCGACGTCAGGGCCTCGTATCCCAGCCCGCTCCTGGCGACACTCGCGTAGGTCAGTCTGATGAGATGCATGACGGGCAGTCTCGGCGGCACGCCAGACTTCTTGAGCCTGCGGACAATTGCGCGAAAAAATCGCGCGTCTGTGAACAAGAACTTTCCAATATTTCAGATTCGGATGCTCACTGCCGACAATGGCCTGTACGTGTAACACACTACCCCGGGCAGTTCCCTTCAGCGACCAGCGCAGATGGACGATCTCCTCAGAGACTTCCTGACCGAAAGCAACGAGAATCTGGGCAAGCTCGATAACGACATCGTCGAGCTCGAGCAGCATCCCGAGGACACGGCACGCTTGAACGGCGTGTTCCGCACGATCCACACGATCAAGGGCACCTGCGGTTTCCTCGGCCTCACCAGGCTCGAGGGAGTCGCCCACGCGGCGGAGAATGTGCTCGACGCGCTGCGTGCGGGGCGATTGACCGTCGAGCCGGCCCTGATCGGCGATGTGCTGGCGGCAATCGACTGCATCAAGTTGGTGCTCCAGGCGTTGGAGGAGACCGAGGCCGAGCCCGAGGGGGATGACGCCCCGCTGATCGAGCGGCTCGAACACTGGCTCTCTCCACGCGCCGCAGGCGACAGCGGAGCCCCCGCGACGC
>ENA-ORBV01005033-ORBV01005033.1-microbial-mat-metagenome-genome-assembly--contig:-NODE-5033-length-24681-cov-6.087953_pt1 | contig 24681 bp, 23 predicted proteins | sample MGYA00237777_ERZ505514 | MGnify/ENA primary metagenome ERZ505514 (study PRJEB26160, sample SAMN06269048) | microbial mat metagenome | isolation source: Oligotrophic lake microbial mat | place... | reverse complement strand
TGATACGGCGACCACCGAGATCTACACCTCTCTATTCGTCGGCAGCGTCAGATGTGTATAAGAGACAGGTGCCCAGATTGTCGCGATGGAAGTCTCGGGATAACCCAAAATATCTCCATCCAAACGGATCTCCCAGCTTCCGGGAGAGTTTGGATTGAAGCGTTCGATCTGGTCGATCGAAGAGAGGTTGCGAATCACAGGGGGCAGATTCGGATTGGAGATGCAGCGGAGCTGCAACACCAAATTCGAAAAAGCTTCTGTGGGTGACGGCGATGTGAAGCCTCGGAAGGAGATTCGCAGGGCCAATTGGTCGAGTTGCTCCTGGCTTGCGCTGGAAGGAGGAATCTCGACATGGTACCCATTGAATTCCAGCGAGAGATCACGAAGCGGATCCACCACTCGAAAGGAGTTGACTGGAGTAAAGTGGGTGGTGCTACCATGGTCGATTCCGACGATCCAATACTCACCAGGTGAGAAGATCATCGGATTCACAACCGAGCTACTGTCCGAGGGGATGTAGATCGGTCCTGCAACTTGCTCGACATTGTCTTCACCGTTCCAACGGTAGATGAAGAGAGCGTCTTGATTCGAGCCGAATCCACTTACGATTGGAACAAGGGTGTCCCTGTTGGCGATCGAGAATGGAATTTGCTCTCCTGGCAGCAAGGTCCTCTTGGGGAATATCACGGTACGGTCCCATGATGAGCCCTTGAAGCTGAGACGAATCGAAGAACTGGGTACGCCGAACATGTTTCCTGCGTAGTGCCAGATTCCGTTGCCAACATCTGGCACTGCAAAATCGAGCACTCCATCGAGATCTGCCGGGTAATTGAACGGCACTCCCGAAGGCGAGAGAATCCCGTGATTGACGGCCACAGGCTTTTTGTACAGAGTCCCCTCGAACTTCACAGGGTAGTGCGGAAGGATCTTGGGGGTTTTCCCGAGTTACATCCCGAGATTGCTGAAGCCTTGCGGGTAGAGCAACTCCACCATGAATCCCTCGATGATCGGGGGATTGTTGCTGCCATTGTTGTTGTTCTTGTTGTTGCAGCTGCTGAAGAAGCTGGAGAGAACGAGAGCCATGACGGTCTTCAACGGCCTGCCTGGTGCGGCTTTGAATTAATTATGAAAATTAATTCTCGAGCTGCATCAGCCAAGAATAACGTCTACTCAAATTGTAATGTAAATGTAGGTGGCAGTGTAAAACAGATATGCTTTGTAATCAAATAAATTGAACGATTGTCTGCCTATTCTATCTTTATAAATCAAGCAATATTGAGATTTTATGTATAGTATGATCTAAATCATCTTTGAGAAGAGAGGCCTATGTATATTTGAGCACCTTTCTAGAAAACTAAGGCATAGTTTTTTTAACTACTTCACTAGCCATTTTGCCATCGTATTGCCCTTCGAATTTTTCTTTCAAAAATTTCATGACTGCACCCATGTTAGATCCTGGATTGGCTGTAATGAAACCCTTAACTTGGGATTCGAGATCGGAAGCCGACATTTGTTGAGGTAAAAATGACTCAAGAGTTGCAATTTCTGTTTGGATTGATTCGATTTTTTCTAGACGATTAGCTTGTTTTGCAAAATCAATCTCTTCATGTTTCTTTTTTATCTCACGCTTAATTATTGCGATATTTTCGTTGGTATCGAGATTCTCAACACCGGCTTGCATCTCCTCGTACTGAATGGCACTCAGTGCTCCGCGCAAAGCTTCCATTTTTACTTTATCTTGGGCTTTCATGGCACTTTTCAGAGCTTCTTTCATTATTGTTTTCATAAAATTTCCTTTTAGCAGTCATCCAATAAACAGTGATCATGGCATACGTTACAGTCTTTTTTGACAGATCCGTTATGAGCAGGACAAACAAATTTCAAGCTGCCTGACTTTTTTAAAGCAGGATCGATTTTTTTCCAATCAACAGAACATTCTCCAGCTAATAGTTGGATAAAAGCCAAGAGTCTTTCACAAGTCTCGTGACTTAAGAGATGTTCTGTTTTACAGGCATCGATCTCTGCTTGATCTTCTTTAACGTGAAGATAGTCAGTTAAGAATTTTTTAAAGATCTCCTTACGAGCAATTACAGCTCGGGCGAGCATTTCACCTTTATCTGAGAGAACTAAGAATCTATTTGTGTCTTCAACTACGAAACCTTTTTGTTTAAGACTCTTTAGATTTGTTGAGGCACTACCGGTGGTGATGTTTAGGTGTTTGGCTACGTCGGTAACTCGGGCATAGCCGCGTTCCTTCTTTAAGCTCAGTACAGCCAAAAGGTGATGGGCGGCACTGTGGGTAATGCCATTCTCTTCAAATTGTTTCCAAACGTCTTCCATTTATCACCTCAGTAAGAATTTGTTGGGATTATACAAGGATTTGCTCTGTAACTCAAACAAACATTATCTCAATATAAACAACTAGTCTAAAAAGCGGTTACGATCACAATTGCGGATCACAAGTGCTCTGAGACTTTGTGATCGCACCACAAGTGCTCTGAGACCTTGTGGTGTAAGTATTTGAAATTACATTATAATTGTGGCAAATCAGAAAAGACTATATTTAAGATGGCTTTTCGATCTTCCCAATGTCGATGTTGCCTCTCTACAAGCTCTGAAGCTTGCGAAGACTCAACTGGAAAAGAATCTAAAGTGAACTCAGGATGAAATCCCAAGAGATAAGCTTTACCTTTACCAACTTGGCACTCAATAAAAGCTGCTGGTTTGCCTGCTAAATCAGAGTACCGTCCTAAGACCGTTATATTGGAATATTGATCAGCATCAACGAAAGAACAGCCACCATTAAAATAAGAGTAAAATATCCGATCATTTCCTGTCATTTGTATCTTGGCTATTCGTGCACCTTCATCATTTTCATAATGATAAACTCCATAAGCTGGACCGCGTGCAATTCCGGGAAAAAATCCGAGCTCTCTTTCGCCTAACACTTCTAAGGGACCACTCTTGTCAAACTCAACATATTTCGATCCATAATAGGCACCGGCACAAAACCCAACATAGGTGCCTCCATTTTCTACAAATTCAATAATTCTTTTATTTTGTAAACCTGTTAAGGCTTTGACATATGGCAGATCGGCACCACCTGGCATGATAATTAGAGCTGTTCTTTTCTCCCAATCAGCGGTCAAAAAATATGAACTATCTTCTTTCCGAACATGGTAGCCACGGCTGCCAAGTAGTCCTTCGATCACATCAGGAATTTCTGTTAGTGATCTCTTAGCAACACCTGCTCCGCTATATAATACAATTTCATTAGCTGATATTTTCTGATTTAATTCATTGCTATTATTTGAATGTTCATGCTGGGGCAGGATATTCTGATCAAGGTCAATTTCAGCTCTAGGACCGCTACACCCAAAGCTTAAAACACATAGTGCTAATAATTCAGGAGTTTGTTTGATCATCTTTCGTTGGTCAATTTATTCTACTTTTGTCTAGCCAATGTATCAGCTGAAAAAATCACTAAAGCGCAGCCAACTGGAAAAAGAATTTCATTGGCTAAGCGAGTGTAAAGCGCGACTCCAATCAAAGGTTGGGTCATCGTATTGGCCATTATTGTTACAATCGATCCGCCGAAAACAATGCCGGTAAAAATCCCAACAACAAGATAATGCCAAGTTTTATTTTTATGATTCGTTGCTAGCCAGCCAAGTGCCATACCTAAAAAGCAATACTCAAGAGCTTTGCAAGTTGCGAGTAAAAGAGGGGACGGCCCAGATAATGCCGCACTGTTAGTAAGTGAGAGTGCTTGAGCTAGTGCCTTGTGTAGCGCACGTGCAATATAAAAAGCCATTGGTGCAGCCAAAAGTCCCATAAGTCCCATTGTTGCAACACGAGTTTTCGTAACAGCAGTACCAACAGCTAGGCCCATGCATACAAAGAATGACCAAGAAACTTTTTGCACAAGATCAACGATAACAGGTTTGGAATTTCCCAATGATTGTGAAACGCCAGCGATGACAACTAAGATAATTTCAAGCAAAATTCCTAATATGATCGAAAGCCATGCAACGTGTATCAGTCGTCTAAAAACAGTTTGAGAATCGTTGTTTATTTTATTGTTTTCTTCAACATCTTCTTTCATCAAACCAGGATTATCATCTGTTTCTGCAATTGGAACTAAAGAAGGTTCTACTGAACTCATATAGTGTTTTTCAAAAGTCTTTGCCGAATCACAAGATAAAGCAATGGAGACTAAGTTAAATCTTGTTTCTTGTTAACCCTTTGGGTTAGCTATGATTTTTGAAAATGAAAAACACTATTTATTATCCCTCCGGGGGATAGTAACTTTCTAAAGCCTTTGCTTTTCGGCAAAGACTTTTGAAAGTTACTATAATAGTATCCACTGCACCATAGAATTACCACAGTTGCCAAGTAGCAGTAAAATACCTTTCCAGAAGGGGTTTTTATAAAGTTCTTGTGGGATCTTACTACTCTCGAATGGAAACTTTGAATCTGTTCCCTCTGCTAGCTTCAATAAAAACAGGAGCACTAGGGTTGCCTCGTAATATAAGCTTCTCTCCAGTATCTAAATTTTCAATTTCAATGGGGAAAGAGCTCAAATCTATTTGTGGAGAGAACAATGAACTATCTACTGAAATTCTATACGCCAGTACAGCAATTAGAACTTGGGAATTGTCAAATTGAATCGAGATACTTAGATCAACATTCCCGTCTGATTCTTCTATTTTTCTTTTGCCTCGCTCCTCAACTTCTCTTTCGGTAACTTCTATCTCTCTTTCATGCAGTAACTTAATGATTGAGATTCTCTCCGTTTCATTGGGTTGCTCTAAAGGATCCTCAGTTACATCTAGGATCCGATCTAGCAATAGCCTTTTACCACTTTCAAATTTTACTTTCATAAAAAAATCTATCCTATCTAGATTACTAAAATATTTTAAAGCTTCGGCCTCTCCAAAAGGGGTGCCTAATTTGGAAGTATCTAATACTGATTCAACGATTCTTGCTCCTATACTCAAATCTGTAAAAGAGGGATAAGAAGTTAAAAGTTCAACATTACTTTCAGAGATTTTAAGTGAGAAAAATGAATTATCATCTGAAAAGTGGCAATGAATGGTTCCCTCGCGCTTATCTAAAGAACGAACTCCAAAAGTGCCTTGGCTATCCGGCAATGTTATGAGAGTAGGATCTTGTGAATTTAAAAGATCATAGAGTCTAGATAGTTTCTCTGGAGAGATTAATAGAGTCGGATTTGTTTTTTGAAAATCCATCATTTCGATTATGTCGCAGTTAGTTTAGCAAGCATAGTTATCCCTCCGAGGGATGGTAATTCCAAATAAAGATTTTCTTTAGGAAGTTCTTTTTGGACTTACTATATAATTGTTATAAGCTTTTTGGCTCATTTGGTGAGATTGTCTGGATATCTTCAAATATTATATTTTGCTATGCATTTTCCCTTTGTTAACAAGCCTTTAGGGTAGTACAATACTTAGTCATAGCAAGTTTTAAGTAAGAAAATTCTCTTAGTAATGGCATTTAGGAGTTCTCATATGTTGCAAGGAAGCGGTCGTACAGTTTTAAGATATACAGAAGGTGGCACCGCCATTATTGAACTTGGTTCCAATGATGAGTCAGTTATAACTTTCACGGCTGCTCGCATGGAGTCTTTAAGAACCCACATCGCAGAAGTAAGAGCCAAGAATCCAAAAGGACTTGTCATTACAGGTGTCAGCGAGAACATGTATGCTGCTGGAGCTGATATTAATTTAATTAATAGTGTGAAAGAAGCTGAAGAAGGTGCCCGCATGGCCGAATTCGGACAAACTCTTTTTGATGAGATTGAATCTTTACCATTTACAACTGTAGCTGCAATCAGCGGTCCCTGTGTTGGTGGCGGTTGTGAAATGGTTATGGCTTGCAACTACAGAATCATTTCAAACTCAAACAAAAGCATAATTGGTCTTCCCGAAACTAAACTTGGTATTATTCCTGGATTTGGTGGAACTCAAAGGATGCCGCGCCTTATCGGATTACCCGCTGCTCTTGATATTATTCTCTCTGGTAAAACCCTGCGTGCCAAAAAAGCTAAAGACGTAGGTCTTGTAGATGAGATGGTAGCCTACGATAGATTACTTGATACTGCTATTAAAGTAGCTTCGGGAGCCATGAATCTTAAACGAAAACCTATTAAATTTATCAACAAACTCCTGACCTTTACTGCGCTTGGTCGTTCAATTGTAAATAACCAAACTACAAAGTTGTTAGCAAAACAAACTAAAGGTTTCTATCCGGCTCCGCCCACTGCTTTAGCAACAGCAATCTATGGACTTGGACATGGAATGAAAGCCGGTCTACAGCTAGAGGCTAAAGAACTCGGCAGAATGATCGTAACTCCGGAATGTAAAGCCTTAGTGAATTTATTTTTCTTAACTGAAGGCGCAAAGGGTCTTGGCAAGTCTGCGCGTGGTGAATTGAAGGGTCTCTATGGAGTTGTGATTGGAGCGGGCACAATGGGTGCTGGTATTGCTGGACTATTTGCACAAAATGAACATCGAGTAATCTTACAAGATAGAAGCGAAGCTGCAATTGATAAAGGCATAGCTCAGATCAAAAAGGATCTCAGCCGAGCTAGCCACCTTTCTGAGCAAGATAAAAATCTTATTCTTAATCGAGTTGAAAAACGAGAATCAGATGCACCGGCTTTTGGCTCTGTTAATTTTGCCATTGAAGCAGCATTTGAAGACATGAAGGTTAAAAAGAAAATCTTGGGGGATATTTCAAAAAGGATTGAACCTGATGCTATTGTCGCCACAAATACTTCATCATTATCTGTTACTGAAATTGCATCTTCTATTGAACGTCCAGAACGCGTAATCGGCATGCATTTCTTTAATCCAGTACCTAAAATGCCTTTGGTTGAAATTGTACGCGGTGCAAAATCGAGTGATAAAACTGTTGTTTTAACAGCAGCTCTTTCAACCAAGCTTGGTAAATACCCGATCATTGTAAATGATGTTCCAGGATTTTTAGTTAATAGAATTTTATTTCCATATCTTAATGAAGCCATGTACATGGTTATGGATGGCTATAAAATTACAGACATTGATAAGGCCGCTTTAAAATTTGGCATGCCAATGGGACCAATTAGACTTTTAGATGAAGTTGGTCTCGATGTTGGTGCACATGTTGCAGAAGTAATTCATAACGGTTACGGAGATAGAATGGCCGCTCCTCCACTTGCTGAAAAAATGCACAAAGCCGGACGATTAGGTCGTAAAAACGGAAAAGGTTTTTATGATTTTAGTGGCAAAACCGAAACTCCTTTTACAGATTTAAGAACACTTTTAGGAGTTACAAAACCTGAAGTTGAAGTTAGCTCTTACGAACCTCTTGCTGACCGCCTTCTATCAAATCTTTTAAATGAAGCTGTTCGCTGTCTTGATGAAGGTGTGGCTGGGGCTCCCGGTAAAGAAGCCGCAAATCAGATCGACTTAGGATCTGTTATGGGCATTGGATTTCCTCCTTTTAGAGGTGGCGTAATTTATTACGCAAACGCGATTGGCGCTGCAAAATTACTAGAGAATCTTGAGAAATTAGAGGCTGCTCATGGTCCACGTTTTAAAGCCTGTGATGGTATTAAAGTTCGAGCAAAAATGGGCAAGGGATTTTATAATTAATTAGGTAAAGCTGCCTCAACAAGAGCTTTTGCCGATCGCTGCCAAGAGAATCTCTCTTCAGTTAACTGAGCACATCTTTGCGACATATATTTAAGTTTTGCAGGATCTGAAAGTAATTGTGCAATTGCAGTTACTAGAGCTGTACTTGAAATTTCTGGAACAATTACTCCAGTTTCTGAAGGTATAATTCCTTCTGCTAAACCACCAACATTGAAAGCAACTACGGGACAACCACAAGATTGAGCTTCCACTGAACCAAGCCCAAAAGTTTCAAACCAAATTGATGGAGCAATACATAATCCGGCACCTTGAAAAGCTTGGGCCATACGAGTTGGCGAAACTTTACCATGATATCGAAGACCTGGAATCTTTGTTTGATAATCTTCTAAATTTAAATATTCTTGCCTACTCCACATGGCAGCACTTCCAAAAATATCAAGAGTAAGTTCAGGAAAATTTGACTTTAAAATCATAAAGGCTTCAAGCAAAAGATGCACACCTTTATCGGGAACAATTGCACCACTAAAAACCAGATTCATTGGATTATGCATCTCAGATGGAGTAGCAGAAAATATAGCTCGATCAACTCCATGCGACACTACTGTCGTTAAGGAATTCGAAATTCCTTCAGATATAAGTTTTTGCTGATGCGCTTTTGATACGCATACAATTTTATCTACATGATTTGCAAAAACTTCCGGTCGAAGTCCAATATCACCAATACTTCCAACATGTGAAATAAGTCCGCGGAATTTGCATTGCTTTATGTCTTTTGAAAGTACTAATGGCAAAGATTTTCCAGTTGAATAAAGTGCAAACTCTCCTTGTTGCGCTACTTTTTTTAATAACTTTTCAACATCATAATTCAAAGTTAGATCTTGAAACTCAACACCTTGATCGATCTTATTGCCATTAGGCAAAATCGCTCCAACAATGACTTTAAATCCAAGTTTTGCAATATTTCGTGCTTGATAGATTGTTGCCATCTCCGCTCCACCATTTGAGCCAAGAGGATCGATAGGATGATCGGTATGAACAAAAAGAAAAGTAGGCTTACTTGAATCGTTTGATAAAACCGAGCTTTGATTGACAATCTTTCTTACAGTTTTCTTTGGAATTAATTCTGGTGGTAACACTGCACGAGCCTTTTCAAAAAGTTCAGCACTAAACTGAGGAGCTTGTCCATTTTCTGCTTTAAATCTTAAGAAAGGATCTGATTCATATTCATTTGCAATACTTACAATAATTCTTGTAGAAACTAATTCTTTCTGAGCTTTTAAATCAGCATTTTCTTTTGAAAGATCGATCTTGCCTGGCTTAATTCTTAAATCCTCTGCTGCCAAAACATGCCAACCTTTTAAAAGTAATCTGGCATACATCTCTTTGGCTGAAAAAACAGGTTCATTTGTTTCCGAAAATCCTGCGATTTCTTTTAGCGCAATTCTGCGAGCAACAAAGTGAGGGAAGAAATGCTGACTTTGAAGAACTCCATCAAGAGTTATATATGGCGATCCTTGTGAACACATCTGAGAAGGCATGTCACTGACTCCTTCCAAACGCGGCATTAACATTCCAACCCAATCAATTGCAAATGTTTTTAAAGAGAATTCAACAAAATTTTGTGTTGGGATATCACCCGGATTCAAAAAAGAAACTATGGAACCACGGGATTCATCTATTCCACAGTTTAATGCATCAAGTATGTTCTTACCTGCACATTTCTCAAAACGAAATGGCACATAAGATTGTGATTCCCAAAGTGTCCAAGCCAAATCTTGAATGGCTTTACCAACGGCTCTATCACCACTGTAATCTACAATTACAATTTCAAAATCAAGAGCTGTCTGTTTTAATAAATTCTCCAGGGTAACTTTTAATTCTGCTGAACAAGCATTTGCTGGAATAATAAAGGAAAGCTCATGTTCACGAACAATATCACAATCTAAATATCTTCTAAAAACTCTTGAATTTTCCTTTTGTGCCATTAGAGCATGCGCACCAGTCTTATTTTGATCAGACATTCTATAAAATGAAAGATTCTGATTGATGCATTTTGTAAAAGATGTTTTTTGGGCAAAGCGCATCCACAGATCGTAATCCATGCAAAAATATAAACTCTTATCTAAGAAAGTCCCATCAGCTCGCTTAACTTCTTCAATAAATTCACGTCGAAAAAATACTGAGACTTGTGCCAGCCATGCGTATGGGATCCAATAGCGCAACATATCGTAAAAAGTTCGGGCAGTATTTTTAATCTCTTGCTTTGGATTTCCGACTTCATCTGTTTCGGTAGCTCGACCAAGTACAATCTTGGCATTTTTTAGTTCTGGTACTACCGCATGAAAGGCTCCAGGTGCCAGCCAGTCATCTGAATTAAGCCAGCAAATAATCTCACCCTCCGCCCGATTAAATCCTTGCGTTAATGCATCGGATTGACCGTTATCTTTTTGGGAAGTCCACTTCAAATGAGGATATTGTTTTAAGATTGATACGGTCTCATCAGTTGAGCCTCCATCTACAATAATATGTTCAAAATTTGGATATTCTTGGGCTAAGACAGAATCAATAGTCTGCTTTATGTACTTACCTTGATTGTAAGATACAGTAATGACTGAAATTAGTGGAAATTTTGCATTTAAATTTGATGGCATCTTAGTAAGATGCTTTTACACTGACTTTGGACACAAGAAAGATTAAGCCGCTTGAGCTTGATTTAATTGCCATTTTTTCTCAAGACGGGAAACTACGGCACCGGGGTACATCTGCTCAACTCGGTCTACTGTTTGGGCTAATGTATAAAGTTGATCTTCTGTTTTTAGCTCACTTGGACACGGCAATTGAGCCAAGATATTAAATGCCAATTCCTTTTCAGGAACTAGATATTTAGCTGCCGCTGAAAATTTTTCTGTTATCAGCATCACATCCACTAAAATATTACATTGTATTGCTAGTTGGATATCTGTTCGAAGTTCTCTTACAACGCGATAAACTAATTCAGGATAAATTTCACCAGGATATTGCTTAATACCATATGCCCAGCCATCAATTACTATCCAAAATAGTTCTTCTAAGGATTTTTTAGACATAAAACCTAAGGTAAAAAATCAGAATGCTAGGACCTCTCTAAAAATGCATGAGCTTGCGCTCGAAAAGTTCCGTTCTCTATTCCTAAGCTTCTTTCAAAATCTTTTCTAGCAGTTGCCAACGCGAAATCAGCAATTTCCTTATCGCCAAACAGGCTTCTCTGGGCTGCAAAGGCATCATGATATGCTAGACTTATTAGAAATTCGTTATTTGGATCATTATCTAAATTTGGAGCCTCGGGAAGGTCACTTCTTTCCCGACTTGGAACAACTTCATTTTCTAATCCTCGATCCGGAGCTATCTCTGTTGATCTGGTGCTAAGCAACTCCATAGAAGCGATGCCACTACCTAAACCAACAGCAGATTCCATTCCATCTCTATTATCGACCATACTACTACTTCCACGCTAAAATTTCTTAAGCTCACTTTGATAATTTAGAGCTTTTTGTTTCTTACACTTTGTTATGAACAATCTTAGCCTTACCGTTTCATAGAAGAAAACCTCTTAAAAAACGCATTAAACACCGATAATGGATAATAATTTTCCTTTAAGTTAAGATAAATTTTCTATAATGTTTTCAGTGGCTTCAACGTGAGTAGTGAAAAAATCCAAGCAGAATTAGCTAATAACATTGCCTCCTTATCCGGCCTTGAGCTGGAGGTAGTTATAAAAGCTTTAACTAAGCCTTCCCAAAGAGAACACGGAGATATCGCCTTTCCTTGCTTCTTACTTGCAAAATCTTGGAAATTATCTCCGCCTGAATGTGCAAAAAAACTCACTCTTGAGCTTAAGCTCCCAGATGGAATAAGTGAAGCAACACCCACAGGCCCATATATAAATTTCAAATTTGATCGAAAGCAGATTATTGAAAGCATCGTTCCAAAAATCTTACAAGAACAACACTGCTTTGCAAGAAAAAAACTTAATAATAAAAATTTAATTGTTGAGTATTCCTCTCCAAATATCGCCAAAACATTTCATGTTGGACATCTTCGTACAACGTTGATTGGACATTCACTGGCCCAGATTTATAAACATTTAGGTTACAATGTTATTAGCATTAATCATTTAGGTGATTGGGGTACACAATTTGGTTTTGTCTGGGCTGGCTGCAAACTTTGGGATGTTCCTAATAATGCAAATGTTGATGATTTAGTTGAACTTTATAGAAAAGCTTCTAATTTACGAAAAGCTCAGGATGAGGGAAAAGTTGCGAGCCAAGATGCTGGAAAGCCTGATGTAAATCAGATGGCCCGCGACTATTTTATAAAGCTTGAAGCTGCGGATCCAGAAGCAACAAAGTTCTGGCAATGGTGTCTCGATATTTCGATGGATTATTTCAAGGCTATGTATGATCGACTTGGTATCAAGTTTGATCATTATACTGGCGAATCATTTTTTAGAGATCAACTTGCGACTGTTGAGCAAAAAATTCGAGATAGTGGCGTTTTAGAAGAATCTCGTGGGGCCTTGGGTGTTGATTGTGGCAAGAAATTAGGCTTTGCTAGGGTGTTTACCGAAGACGGTAGATCTCTATATATCACTAGAGATATTGCAACTGCTATTTACCGTGAAGAAACTTTCCATCCTGAAAAAATTCTTTACGTTGTTGCTAATCAACAAAGTCTTCATTTTGCTCAATTGATAGATATCCTTCATAAAATGAGACACCCCGTGGCTGAGAAAATGGCACATGTGGCTTTTGGATTTGTGCCCGGCATGAAGACACGGGAAGGTGGCGGTATTTCTCTTAAGGAATTCATAAACGAAGCTAAAGAACGTGCTCTGGAAGCTTATAAAACTGAAGTACAAAAACGCCCCGAAGGTACAGATGAAAATCTAATTGCCGAGGCTGTGGCGATTGGCTCAACGTATTTTTACTTTTTAAGTAACAGCAATATTAAAGACTTTCAATTTAGCTGGACTGAGGCATTAAATTTCCAAGGAGATTCTGGTCCTTATCTTCAGTACGCATTTGCAAGACTAAATAGCATCGAAGCAAATGCAAAAAAAGCTGGGATTGATACTTCTCTCTTTGATGCATCTTTATTAAAAGAAGAAAGTGCTTATGAATTAGCTCTTTTATTAACTGAATTTGCAAAAGTTGTAGAAAAAGCTGGGATTGATTACGAGCCTTATTACATAGCTCACTACCTAGTTGATTTGGCTAAGGCGTTTTCACGCTCATATAGAGATCTATTTGTTGTTAGCGAAAATGTTGCAAACCCGTTAGCTTCATCTCGACTAGCTTTGTTCATGGCAGTCAAGCATGTTTTAGGATCGGGATTAAAATTATTGGGCGTGCCCCTTGTAGAAAAAATGTAATTGTCAGAAGAATAATCGGAGAAAAAATATAACAATGAATTCTGTTACTACCATTCAAAATCTGACTCTAGCTCAAGTTTTAAAAATGTTTTCGGCAGGACCAAATACTGGAACATTTACTGACGGATCTTGCTATGGCAATCCTGGCCCGGGAGGTTGGGGTGCTGTCTTTGTTAAAGATGGTAAGGTAGTGGAGCAAGCACATGGTCATGATAAACAAACTACAAATAATCGCATGGAATTAACTGCTTTGATTGCAGCACTTAAAATGGTTCCAGCTAATGAGGAAGTTATTGTTTATACTGATAGTAATCTCTGTGTACAAACCATTAATGACTGGGCACCAGCTTGGAAAGCTCGGGGTTGGAAAAGAAAAACTGGTCCGATTGCAAACCTTGAGCTTGTACAAGAACTTTTCGAACTTTCTCAAAGTAAACCAAAAGCCAAGCTAACCTGGATCAAAGCGCATAATCACAATCTTTGGAATGAATATGCAGATTCTTTAGCAAATGCATGGGCTCGCGAAATACTATAAAATTATGAACGACACGGTAGCAACTCAAAAATCAAAACTTGATCGTAAGAATCTAAGCCTACGATTAATTGGTCTTGCAAAACCATTCAGCAAAGAAATCTTAATTGGAATGATCTTTCTTGTAGGTGGCAGTTTTATTAACCTTCTATTTCCTGAAGTTATAAGAAGGTTATTAAATGCTGAGAACCTTACTTATATTAGTCAGAATACGACAACAGTCATCCTAGGCTTAGTTTTATTAATTACACTTCAAGGATTTTGTTTTTACTGGCGTTCCTATATTTTCGGAATGGTAGGTCATAAGGCGGTTGCTAAACTTAGGAAAGATCTTTTTAAATCACTAGTCACTCAAGATGTCGAATTTTTCGATACCCAAAGAGCTGGTGATTTAGTTTCGCGTCTGGCAACTGATACTGTACAGGTTCAAACCGCAGTCAGTCTAAACATCTCAGTACTACTCCGATACGGAATACAAGTCATTGTTGGAATTATTCTAATGGCTTTTATGTCGGTTCGCCTAACCTTAGTTATTATAATTTTGCTACCGATCTTAATTGGCATCTCTATTTTCCTGGGTAAAAAACTCAAAGCAGCATCCAAAGCTATGCAAGCTGAGTTGGGTAAAGCTAACATTGTTGCTGAAGAAACATTATACGGAGTTAGAACTGTTAAAGCATTTACTCAGGAATTCTTTGAGCAAGGACGATACGGATCGGCGATCGATAATACCTTGGCTTTGGCAAGATTTCGAACCTGGGTTGCTGCCTTCTTTGCTTCCTTCACTAGCGTATTGATGAATGGAGCTATTGTTGCGATTTTAGCAATCGGAATTTCCTTAATGAATCAAGGAAATTTAAGTATTGGGGACCTTACCGCTTTTCTCCTTTATGGAATTTTAGTTGCAATCTCCTTTGCTTTTCTTTCTAGTACCTTTGCCGAATTTTCTCAGGCTTTAGGAGCTGCTGATAGAATATTTGAAATCATTGATCGTGATACAAAAGTAGAAAGAATTGGTAATCAAGCCAAAACAAATATCAATAACGGCGAAATAATTTTTGATAACATAAGCTTTGCCTATCCCAGCCGGCCAGATCATGAAGTTTTACGCTCGATCTCCTTTACTGCATTGCCTGGTCAATCTGTTGCCTTGGTTGGACCTTCCGGCGGCGGAAAGTCAACAATAGTAAGCTTAATTTTGAGATACTACGATCCTAATTCTGGGGAGATTATTATCGATGGCAATAAAATTAAAGATATTGATCCATCAATTTTAAGATCCTCAATGGCAATAGTTGCTCAAGATCCAGAAATATTTTCTGTAACTATTGAAGAGATTCTACGCTATGGAAAAAATGAGGCTTCACAAAGTGAGATGGAACAGGCTTGTAGAGATGCAAATCTTTTAGAATTTATTGAAAGTCTACCAAAGAAATTTGCCACACATGTTGGCGATAAAGGTATTCAACTAAGTGGTGGTCAAAAGCAACGCCTTGCAATCGCCAGAGCAGTTCTTAAAAATCCTAAAATCTTAATATTAGATGAAGCAACTTCAGCGCTCGATAGTGCCAATGAATCTTTGGTCCAAGAAGCAATACATAGAGTAATGAAAGGTCGAACCACAATAGCGATTGCTCATAGACTTTCAACGGTTAAAAATTCTGATCAAATCTTAGTCATCAAAGATGGCCAGATCGTCGAACGCGGAAATCATTCTGAATTAATTTCTAAAAATGGAGTGTATTTCGAACTTGTAACTAAGCAGGAATTAAGACCAAGCGAGATTTCTATCCAACCTTGAAGAGGGCTACTATATTTATCCCTGACGGGGATCATAAGTCCAAAAAATATTTTCTTTCGGAAAGTTCTCTTTGGACTTACGATATGATTAAAACCAGATTGTTTGAATAATAAAGAGTTGCTTTGTTTTCAATTTGTTAATTCAATACGTCTCTTGAAAATATATATTCTGCATTGTACCTTCCCTAGCTATGGCTCTTGAAGTCCTAATTATTGATGATGACGCTTCTTTTAGACACTTAGTCGAATTACGTCTAAAAAAAATTGATCCGAATCTTAAATCTACAATTTTTGATAATCTTAAAGACGCTCGTATTTTTCTTAAATCAAATACAATTGATTTTGACCTTGTACTTCTAGATCAACATCTTCCAGATGGTCGGGGACTTGAACTTTTGAAAGAGGGCTGCCTAGCCGATTTGGCTGTCTTAGCAGTAAGCTCAGATGATAATCCACAAATCCCTGGCGCTACAATTCAAGCTGGAGCAACTTTCTTTCTGAATAAAGTTCATATCTCAGAACCCTTATTTGAACCTTTAGTGCGCGGAGTGATCGATCGGAATCGCCTCTATCGTGAACTAACAACTGCAAAGATACAATCAGCTCGTCTTGAAACAATTCAAACTTTAGTTTCAACTTTACGACATGAAATTAATAATCCTCTTGGCGCAGTAATGGGAGCAGCCTTTTTGGTTAAAACTTCTGAGAATAATACTGAAGAACAAAAGCAAGCCGCTGAAATTATCGAATCGAGTGGGCATCGAATTAAACATGTATTAAAGCAGATCTGTGATGCTGCAATGCTTGATGAAGTTGAAAAAGGCCAGGGAAAAGTATTTCACGTGCCTGGAGATAAAATTTGGAATAAGAAAAAATAATAATCTAAAAAGTAATTTAACCTTTTAAATTTTGTTCTGAATCGAGGTATATTCAATTTCTTCTACTTGCTGGGTACGATAATACTCAGCAGGAGAAATTGAATATAACCAAAATGTATAAAATAAAAGGTCAGGACAAACTGAATGTTTAAACAGCTCCAGAGAATCCTAATAGACCCACATTCTGAGAACGCTTAATAGCTTTTGCTATACGTCTTTGATTGTAAGCACTGAGACCAGTTAGTCTACGTGGAAGAATGCGACCACGATCACTTAGGTAGCGGGAAAGTATTCTTATATCTCGGAAATCAATTTGCAATTTTGGATTTTCTTCGAAAGGATCCAACTTACTTTTCTTTTTAAAGAAAAGAACTCTTTGCATTGGTTGTAAAAACTGAGGTGCCTCTTGTGTTACAGCTTTTTTACCACGATCCTCAGCAACACTGATTGGACGACCATTAAAAACTTTAGTGTTCAAAGCATCAATTGCTTTTAGAGCATCTTCTGGAACTGCCATCTCAATAAAACAGTATCCACGTGACTTACCTGTCTCTCTATCTGCAACGAGGGTAATATTTACGACAGGTCCAAACTCAGAAAAGATCTTTTTTAGATCATCCATCTTAAGTTCGAAATCAAGATTACTAACGAAAAGCTTACTATTGCTCATTAAAAAAATCCCTAAAAATACTAACGAATTACGAGGTCGCGATACTAAGAAACCTCATATAAAATGTCAAGCTTGTCTGATTTAAACCATCGTTACTATATCACTGTTTACCGGTATAGAACCATTTTAAACGCCTAACCCCCTTATAGATTATTTAAGTATCCGAGTCGTGATTCAACATAGCTATTATATTGACTCTTTTATCTTAACTCGCTACAAGCTTTAGGTGAGTTAAAGCTAAGTGGTTTTACCTGTCGAAATCGTTAGTTTTTTTCAACATAGTCGGAGGTAGTTAGGAATCTATGAGTAACACATCAGCAGCTGGTAATTTCTTCTCTTCAAATAGTTCCGATAGTCAATTATCTCTTTCCCCTGTTAAACCGGAAAGAAACCTGTTAGCGGCGGTATTAGCTAGGGCTATCTGTGATGCCTTTGGCTCAGCCCAATGCGACCGCCATGAAGTACGTAGTGCTCGCCAATGGCTTTTTGGACAACTTACACCGAAACTACCATTCAGCTTCGCCTGGGTAGCTATTCACTTAGATCTCGACCCTGTGTCATTGCAAGAAACCCTAAGGAATTATGAGGGTAATCCAGCAATGATTGAAGAAAGATTGAATTTTCTTCGATAATCTTAGAATTAAAGAAATAATTCATGAGCTTATTTTATCCAATGTGACAACTCCAATACAAACTTTTAATCGTAATCTCTCTCTATCAATAACCTTAATTGGATTAGCTCTCGTCCTTCGTTTAATCTTGGCAGCCGCCGAGCACAACAACTGGCGCGGTATGATTATTAGCACGATTCATATTCTGATTGTGGGAGTTGGAAGTTATTTTGTAATTAGAAAGAAGTGATGACCAATTATCTGGCCACCACTTCTAATTTTTGCCTATCTTTTCTACCTTCGCCGAATATTCCTAAAAAATCTTGGCCTTGGTAAACAATTTCTCAATTTACCAAAGACAATTCTTGCATTCGGGGCGCTAATATTACCGGATTGAACATTTTGAATTAACAATTGTGTATGCTCAATCAAGTCAAATAACGTCACCTCCCCTGGTACACATTGATCAGCAAGTTGCTGAAGCAATGAAAGAGGATCTGACGGGCTTCCTGGATCACAGTCTGGATCTAACGGATCGCATATTGGCGGTCCGCAATTCTCAGTTTCTGGATCACAAGTTACCTGTGCGTAAACAATGCCGGATGATGTTGCAGCTAATGCGAATACCAAGAACAACACCCACTCAAGGTGAATGCTCTTGTTAATAATCATAGTTAATTTTCTCCTTATCATATTAAGTTAAAATTCCTGCTAAAGATGGTCCACTTGTTTCCCCAATAATTTTTTCAGGATCCAAATCCATCTTAGCCAAAATTTGCGAATAAACTTCAGAAACATTATATTTTGGATCTAACCAGCTATTACTTGTTAAATCAGAAGAAGTAAGTTCTCCAACTATGTTTCCGCCATTTACTGGTCCACCAGCTAGGAAAAAAGTATTTGCTCCACCGTGCTCTGTTCCTTGAGAACCATTTTCCTTATTTCTTCTACCAAATTCAGACATTACAAGGATAATAAGATTGTTCCATAATCCTCTGGTTTTCATATTGGAAACAAATACAGAAAGTGCGGCTTCAACACGATTGAGATTGCTTAAAAGAACGTTGGCTTGATTTGAGTGGGTGTCGTATCCAGGATACCGTAGATTTACTACTCTTGAATTAAATGAGGTGGCACTTAAAAGAACTTCGGCATCTTTAAAAAGTCTTCCAAGAGAACTATTTGGATACGCTTGAGAAAAAGTAGCCTCACTTAATGCAGCTTGAACTAAATCAGAATTGTTGGAAGCTAAATCAATAGATTTAATTAATTCTTGAAATTTTGGCTTGTTTTCAGAAGTTGGCCATTCTTTAGATAACTCATAAATCTGATCTGACCTATAACTATTCTCATGAGTACTTTGAGTCGTATCTCCAATAAATTTTAAATTATTTAAACCATTAACTTGCATTGCTGAAAAACTAGTGCCACTAAAAGCCAAATCAGTTCCGGTAATGCTAACTGCTTCTAAGCCAGACCAATTCTTTTCTTTGCCAATTCTGGAGATAAATCCACTTGCCGTTGGAGTCAATCTATCTTTGACACCACGCGCAATTCCTACTTCGGCATCAGCATGTGACAAAGATCCATTCTCAATGCCAACACCGAGAATGCTTAAAAGATCACCAGAATCGTATAGCGATTTAAATGTTGTTAATGAAGGATGAAAACCATAACCATCAGCAGTTTGTGAAAGGGAGATCGGATCGACGCACAGTGTAGGCCTTAAGGAATTTAACGTATCATAAACACCACCGCTGGTGGGCTGGAATAAACTTAGACCATCACAACCGCCTTGCAGATTTAGGATCAGTAACTTTGTATTATCGCTGGCCCATGCGGATCCAACTCCAACCTTTGGCATCATATTGAAAGTCAGAGCTGCACATCCAAACATGCCAGCTTTTTTTAAAAAATTTCTTCTATCAAATCTATTGTTCATTTCATACCTACTTTAAATGAAATTGCGGCATACTTGAGAGTAGGAAATAAACTCCCATTCCCTTTCGTCGGCGGTCCGTCAGGTCAGTATTGTCATATTGCTTTGAAGTAAAAATTCCATTCCACTGCTTTACGGTATTCATATATATCTCTATGGAACTCAAAACTTCCTCAGAGATTGATCCAATTCCTAGATGATCAGCTGCGAAACTAGCGACTGTAGTTGGCGTAGCTACTCCAACCGGTAATATATTTTGCGGAACCCAATCTGGATCAGGTAAAGCTAAGGCCGTGGTGTCACTGATTATGTAACTGATTAAATTTGCTTTACCTAAAAATGAAGCTGGTGTTCCCCAGGCTTCATTTGGATACCAAAAAACTGAAGGCGACGCATTGAACTCCATTCCAACTGTGGCAATTTTTTTCTGAATCTCATTTGGATTAATAGCTTTTTCTAATCCCAATAGTCTTACAAACTCAACTCCAAACTCAATTGGATTTTTAATTGCAGTATCACGATAAGCATGATCATAAAATGCTTTCGATTTAAATAAAGTCGCCATGGCAGGACGTAAGTTATAATTATTTGTAGCAATTATTTTGCCGAAATTTTCGACTAATTCTTTTGGAGGATTTGGAGTCAAATATTCTTTAAGAATTTCTTTTGAGTAATAATTTTTTACACTTGGATGTTTCTCGACAATGCCATTAATAAGACCTTCGGCTGAATTTCCAGTAAACTTATATGATTTAGTAGGAAACATTGTCAGCATCGTAAAATCGTGCTTGGAATCTGTAAATTTATAATCTAATTTTTCAGCACTCCAATTTTGAGTAACTCCCATGCCTGTTAACATTCGTGCGGAAGTTGGAATATCACCACTGCCATCAAGTTGAGTTTCTGAATAATTAAGTATGCCCTCTAAATCAGTGGGCCCTAAGAGAAAAAGCTCCATCAATTCTCGAGCGTAATTTTCATTCGGATTTCCTTTTATGTTTAGATCATTACTAAGGTAAATCAACATTAAAGGATTTTTTGTAATCTCTATCGCTAAGGCTTTTATGTCAGTTTGATCATAAGCATAATCTCTTAAACGTTTGTAATAATCCCATAACTCATGTCTAAAAGCCTCAGCACTAATTACATCACCTGAAACAGTCCAAATGCTCAGCAGAAAAAAAGCGAATTTTTCTGCATATGGATTCTTAGTATTGGCTAAAAGATAGAACTGAGCTGCTCGTTGCCCAGCAGGTGATTGAGTAGTGCTTGAATCTAACTGATTATCTAAATAATCATCTACTTTATTTAAAACCGAGGAATCCTCAGCTCTAGTTTGCATAAAGGAAGAAACCAAAGCATCTAAACCTTGATCTATGCCTATAGATACAAAACTCTCTTCAGATGGACTAAGCCCAAAGCCTGCTTTCTCGAATAAATATCGAACATCCTCCCTAGTTAACGCCCGATCTAATCGATCAAATGAAATACTGCCAATTGGTGTCTTTGAACCCTCGCCATTTTTACAAAATATTGCATTATCTTTAATTGAAGATTTCTTAATTTTGATTTGTGCTGAAAGTTTTTTTTGAGATTTTTTATTACCTAGATCTTTTGCTTGAGTTAATTTTATTTTTAGTTTTTTTAGATCTTCACTTTCGGGTTTAAAAAAATTTCCTTTCTTGTCTAAGTTCCCTGATTTATAATCTCCCTTATTAGATTGATAACAAGTTATTGTCTTTCCTGTTGGAGTTGTAATTGAATATGCTTCACTACTTGGAATTTTTTTTGACGATGGTTTTGTAAATGCTACCTGTGGAATCAAAATAATAATAAATAAATAAAGTGTCCCAACAAAATAAAACCTTAGACCTCTAACCACTATAAATCTCCTTAAGAGATCGCATCCAATTACTAGTTATTATTCGCAAATGCGAAAATTAACTAATCAGGTTCAGTGCCATTGCACAGATCGATCTCAAAACCTCACTCATATTTAGTTATCCCAATAAGTAATTTCCGAATACTTTTCTATTGAAAACCTTCGGTTTACTTAAAACATTTAGTTGGGATAACTATTTATCATCCCTCCGGGGGATAGTAAGTCCAAAAAAAGATTTTCTTTAGGAAAGTTCTTTTTGGACTTACTATATTAAAGCAACCTTTGTGCCTATAGAGACAATCTATAGGCAGGAACCTGCCTATAGCTTCTTAGGGTCAAACTAAGATTTATTCTGAAATAGTTTTGGGAAGCTTGCTTCTTAAACTATGAAAAAATGTGCAGACTTATCAGTTTTTGTTTTGCTGTATAGCCCAAGTTGCCTTCAATCTTAAAACAAAGACGACTTAAATGCCCGTTTTTACAAAACTTTTACGATCTTTATACGCCTAGATGACAACTGGATTCAGTCAGAATGCAACAAAAGCATACCAGGAAATTGAAAATTTAATTCGAAATACTCTTTCAGACTGGCAAAAAGATTATTGGGGACAAGAGGTCACCAAAACATCTGAAAAGATAAAGTAGCGATTCAAGGAGGAATTAAACATGACAAAGAAAGTTAAGAAAGTAATTTCAAAAGAAGTAACAGATTTAGAACTTGTTGAGCAAATTAAGAAAGGTTCAGAAGATGCTTTTGATACGATAGTTAATAAATATGAAAGTAAACTTTTCAACCTGGCTATGAGTTTCACAAGGAACCAAGAAGACGCCGAAGAAGTTATTCAAGATGTTTTTGTAACTCTTTTTAGAAAAATTGGAAGCTTCCAAGGAAAGTCGGCTTTCTCAAGTTGGTTATATAGAATAACTGTTAATGCCGCATTCATGCGCTTAAGAAAAAACCGCCAAGAGAAAAGTACTCCTGTTGAAGATATTACTCCGGCAATGGAGATGGAAAATGGCGAGCTTGATAAAAATTCTTTCCCTTCAAGTGAAACAATAACCTTAAATGATGAACTTAAAACAATTCTTTACGGAGCCGTGAGCAGACTCCCTGATGAGTACAGAAATGTATTTATCCTAAGAGATGTTGATGGACTGTCAAATAAAGAGACGGGCAAAATCTTAACTCTATCAATTCCAGCTGTAAAATCACGTCTTCATAGGGCTAGATTAATGCTCAGAAAGAAATTACAGCGTTACTATGATGAGTATTCAAATCCATCTAAGATTGTTGGTATTGCTCCGAGGTATATGCAGGAACTTGGCTAAAAAAAAACAATGTAGTGGATGAAATACTCCCATCCACTACATGTTTTATAAATTAACTAGGTGTAAATTAACTAGGTGCGACTTCCAGTTCATTAACAATAGTATACCTGGTAGCTACTCTTGATGTAGCATTTTGAATCCAAGTTTTTTCTCCTATTGAAGCAACCGGACCTCGTAAAACCACATTCCCATTTTCCACTATGATCTTAACATTCTGAGCACTAATGGAGAGGTTGTCATTAGACATTATTTCCCGACGAATGCGTGCCAATACTTCTAGATCAGTTCCTGCAAGTTTCTGATCATCGGCAGTTATTCTCGTATCATTTCTATCTCGAGTATTCTTGCCGGTGTTATCAGCATTATACTCCATAGCTTTATTTTCGTTATCTACTCTATCGGCATTAGTCTCGCTCACAGCCGTAGAGCTAAAATAACCTGAAAGCATAAGACAACTAAATAGACCAAATAACCTAGTTGCGGTCCCTGGCCTCTTTGAAGTTGGATCTTGCCTTCTTCCCGACTTCGTCGAAGGTTCATCTAGATCTTCCATCTCTGATGAACTATTAGCTTCTTTAAGAACTTCGTTTACAGAAATAGTAGTTAGCTTTTTATCAGCTTCTTTCTCTTCTTGAAGGGTCTCTTCCAGAAGTTTTACTATTTTTGTTTCTCCAAGCTCTTTAGCAAAAGCACAGACAGTTCCATAAGCGGCCATTTCATAATGTTCCACTCTTTGAGCGGCAGCAATCAATAGAGCATCAATAAGAGCGTCATTCTCACTCTCCTCTTGCAATATCTCTTTACCTTCCTCAATTAATCCTTTCATTGCTAGGCAAGTTTTACCGGAAAGTTTTTCTCCAATAATCTCTGCAATTTTCTCAAGTCGTTGTACTTGGTCTTCTGTTTCTGACAAATGAGAGGTAAAGGCTTCTTTCAAATTCTCATTTGTAGCTTTCTTAGCCATTTTCGGTAGCGCTTTGAGAAGTTGATTCTCGGCACTATATAGATCCTTTAACTGATCTATCAAACCATCTTTTAGTTCTTTTAATTCAGACATAGTCCTACTCCTTATATAATTTTAAACGTTATCTCATTGAAGGGCGGTTATCGTTATCACTGTCTCGATCTTCAGCTGAAGATTCATTCTTTTTGCTAATGTCTTCGGCACCTGTTTTTTTCAAAATGTCCCAAGCTTTCTGAGCCCAGACACTGTCATCAGCATGAACAGATAACAGAATTCCACCGTCATTGATTCTTCCTTCATATCTCTTAGCTTCATATTCAGGAATTCCAAGACCAATCAGTGCTCCAGTTAGACCACCAAGGGCTCCACCCACACCAACTCCAGCTAATGTTGCCATGATCGGTCCAGCAGCAATGAGCGGTCCTACGCCTGGGATTGCTAGAGTACCGATACCAGCAAGAAGTCCTAAAACTCCTCCTATCGTAGCTCCTGATAAAGTTCCAGTAGCTGCTCCTTCTGGTGCTTTAGTACTATTTTCATGAGCAAATGTTTTGCTGCTATTGGAAGAAGAAAAAAGAACAGAAACATCTGAATTATCAAATCCAATTGTTTTTAATTTCTCAACTGCACTTTCTGCTGCTAAACGAGTAGAATAAATTCCGTAAACTGCTATATTTTTCATAAATATTACCAATTAAAAATTAAGTTAATTTTAACGACCTTCTTATGACTTGTACTTATTGCATTTGATTCAGGTGGAAAGTATGTCCATAGTCATGTTATGTAGAGGTTCTTAATGAGTTAAGTATGCGAGTCCTGATTTAGCATCATGAAAATTTTGTGGTTTTTTTTAAATGTCTAGATTGAAGAATGATTCATTACTGGTTAATCACTCAACATGACATAAATCATATATTTATGGGATATTTTAGTTGTTGACGTATTTAGCATTATATATGTTCTGTCTCTTATACACATCTCCGAGCCCACGAGACTAAGGCGAATCTC
>ENA-ORBV01005032-ORBV01005032.1-microbial-mat-metagenome-genome-assembly--contig:-NODE-5032-length-24698-cov-6.146217_pt1 | contig 24698 bp, 13 predicted proteins | sample MGYA00237777_ERZ505514 | MGnify/ENA primary metagenome ERZ505514 (study PRJEB26160, sample SAMN06269048) | microbial mat metagenome | isolation source: Oligotrophic lake microbial mat | place... | reverse complement strand
GTGCCAATTGCAGTACCGGGTCAGTCGCTGTGCACTTGAAGCATGCACTTAACCGTGCACTTTTTGGCGTTTTGCCCGTCCCAACAAACAGTCGGACTGCTGTGCCCTAATAGTAGACTAGCTATTAGCCTCACAACCGCATCCATTGATAGATTCAAATAAAAACCAAATCCAGAAAACGGCAACAGCCCGCTAAAACCCACCTGCTGCTTTATTCGACCACCTCTCCTACAGACGACAGTCGACAAAAGTTAGTGCCCCCCGCCAATACCATCGACCAGAGCAATTGAATAGTACAAAGTTGACAAAGTCACGAATTTTGGAGTTCCATGTAGCTTGTACTTGCACACAGTACACACAGAACTAAAATTGAAAAAGGGAAAACCATGAAGGGAAGAAATTCAGGCCATGTCATGTTGGTGGCACTCCTCATCCTATATGTATATGCACTGATAACACCATCTGCCTACAGCTTTGTGCCATTAGTATCGTTTTGCGAAAAAACTGCGACAGATCGACACTCATTGAGAAGAAGACGGCGGCACGGGCATCCATTCTTGAGTACGACTGGGTCTTTGCAGAAAAACAATAATTTTCAACTTGGTAGCAAAAACGGCAATGAAGATGAAAGAGAGTTGAATGGTATTCGTCTCAACAAGGTTTTCAAGGCCAATTATTCTCGTCGCCAAGCGGATGCCCTGATTGAAAGTGGCCGGGTTTCTGTCAATGGGAGACCTGTCGAGGAAAAGGGAGGATTTAGAGTCATTCCCTTTGTGGACACAGTCGCCTTGGATGGAGTTGTGATTGAAGGGTGGGAAGCCATGAATGGAATTGTGGATGCAGCCAAGAGAGGGGCCGATTCAATACCAGTAAAATCTCCTCCTCCAAAGACGAGCAGTGAAAATTCTAGAGAAATTCCAACCATTATCACCCCAACCAAAACAATCACCAAAACAACCGACAACTTTGAATACATCAAATTCTGGAAACCTCGTGGAGTCACCTGCACGACAGACCGGTCCATTCGATCCAATATTATGGATGAGTTGATGCAACGCCGCGGATATCAGCCCAAACATCGGGTATACCCCGTTGGAAGATTGGATCGAGACACATCCGGTTTGATTCTACTAACCTCCGATGGTCGCCTGCCCAATTCCGCTTTGCGCGGCCAATTCAAACAACCCAAAGTCTACCAAGTCCTCGTGGACAAGCCTATTTCCGACCAAGATTTACAGCAATTGCGAAATGGCGTGGTCATTACCACCATTGCCCAACGTACTGGCACGAGTCGCGGCAAAACCTTGACGGCGTCTACCTTGCCTTGTGATGTGGAGCGCATTCCTGGTGCCAAGCAACGGGGTGTCACCATGACTTTGGTGGAAGGACGCAATCGACAAATTCGCAAAATGATGGCGGCTCTGGAGTACGAAGTTGTGGAACTTCATCGCATTCAATTCATGGGCATTACCTTAGATCCACTCCAGCAAGAGGGTGACTGGAAAGATTTGGATAGTGCCGAGCTGCAGTTGGTCGACGATGTTTTGCTGAGGGCAGCCGCAAGTACGAATACCGCAAATGATGGAGTGAAACAGCTATAATGTTGATGACTGCAAATGAAATCTCAGGATAGGACGGGCTTCGAAGTCCATCCGCACAAAACGTTTCCAATCGGAAGTGCCACTTGAAATTCAGCGGCAGCTAGCGTCGTCACCCCGATCTTTTTACGCTGTTCAACTTGCCCCAATTTCAAATCTTAGTTTACTTTTGCGGGAACAAACACAATTCTCCGGGCCATCCATGAGCTACATGACAAGTAAATGGCCATCGAAACTCTTGTTCTGCTTCTTTTGCGACCCAAGAACCAATGACAACATTATTAACGTTGATAAAAACCTACTTGTCCTCCTTGATAGCAAAAGTGGTGAAAAGACCAGGCTTTTGTTTCCTTAACAAAGAACTGGAAATCTTCTTCTAGTAGCAGGCAGAATTTTTAGGCGTTTGCAGTTGACTGTTGCTTACTTACTATTCGCTATAATGCATTCATTGCCGAGAGAAAAAATCTAGGCTAAAAATACATAAAATATGCAGCAAATAAAAAAACGTTGGGTTTGGATTTCTTTCTATTCTTAGCTACCAGTAGTAGTAGTAGCAGCAGCAGCAGCAGCACTTTTCCGCCGCCGTTTTCGAATTTCATCTCGGGCCAGTCGCAACAAGAGTTCATAGGTCATGAAGGTGATGCAACAATTGGGAATGACGCGTATCAATGCCACGGGCAATCCCGAATAAAATCCCATCATGCCGTCTTGGGCATAGACGCGAGAAATGGTGGCCATGAGGGTGGTCCCCGAGGCCCCCCGCGCATCCATCATGCGGGATCGAATCACTTCGTGCGGATACGACAAGAGGGACGCACACATTTTACTCATGCCACTGGCCATGAACAATTCCAAGGCCGTGGGTTCAAAAAAGGAATCCATATAATCTTCGTCATTGGTATTGACATATTGCCGAAACTGCCGTTGGGTTCGTTGTTGTACTAGAAAGGTTTTGAGATATTCGTAGACTGGAAATTGTACGGCCACATGCGAGAGTCCCATTAAATTGGCCGTCATGCCCCGCCAAAAAATGGGATATCCTCCTTCTTTGTACAGTGACTTGATGGTCCGTATAATCCCGGAGGGTTCTCGTTGGGTGGTATGTTCGACAATGTGATGCAAAGCTTCCGTTTGCAATCGCGTCCGAACGACAAACATGGGATTGCAAATCAAATCGGAAACGCCTCCCGCCAGTACGGCGGATCCACAATGAACCACACTGGGATTGGTGGTGGGCGAGACGGAACTCCATCGTCGTTTGAGATCATCGTAGAGAGGAAAATAGACGCCCCAAAAGGCCGGGACCGTCAACAGGGACGCCCCCAAACCACGAAAATACCCCGTCCAACCTTCGGTCTTGTAAATATCGACAAAGGCGGTCCGGAGTGTCGCGGATGGCATTTTCAATTCACTCCAGACTTGCAACCGTGTTCGTAGCAAATCGAGAGGAGCACAAAAGACGGACGACAAGGCTCCACTGCCCACACCTGCTACCAAGGAGGACCCAATATAGACGGGATCGCGGCGTTGTAATTGCGTTTGCTGTCTTTGTAGTGGCTGTTGTTGCGTAGTCGTGATAGTCGTTGGGGATGGTTGTGGTACCTCGACATGTTGATTGTGTTGCGTAATTTTACGACTCATTCTGGTGGTTGCTGTTGTGGTTTGATTATTGGGGCTCTGATTGTTCTTGTCGATTGGATTGGGTGTTTTATATTTTGGATGTGTGTCACGTGATCTGAGAGAAGACTCTTTAGTGGTTCCCACAAAATTCGCTGCTGCTCTTTTTGCAGTGAATTTGGAGACCAATGTGGTGATTCCTGTTCCTCTGGCTGTTTGGTCCTTGCCGTTGTTGATTCTTTGAATGGGAATGGGCCTTGCTGAAAGTGTAGATGCCAAGCAGGAGCTCGCCAAAAAGGACCCAAAAATCACAAGTAGGAAAGCCTTATTACAGACTTTATGCAGTGAATAAGAAGAATGATGGGTGTTCGAAAACTTGGCACTGCCCACCAATTGCATCAGATGGACTACACTACGTGAGTGAGTGAGTCTCCACAACCGGACTGTGCAGTGCAGTGCTGGAGAAAAAAAAATGAGTTGGCTCTGGTTCAATGTTGAGCGTTCGTATTGTTGTTCGTCTCAAGCGATTACACTTCCAACATGTACAGCGACTTCCATTACTATTAGCACAGACGACACCTGTGGTAAGCGAATACAATAGTAGCTACTGGTAGAGTGGTGGGCTAATCAAAATAATGGTCACAACCAACAGCTAACCGTCTTGTTTTGTTTGCTGATGTCGCATACATGTCGCTGGGTTTTTGCGGCGCTCGATTTGGTCGTCGTTGTTATTGATGAATGAATGAGTCACGAACGGGGTGAGTTTCATTGACTGACTGACGACAGACAGACTTGCAATCCCCAAGAACCACGAAAAAGTGAGATCGGATTCATTGATTCAAATTGCGCAACACGCCAAACGACCGTCAACCCAATTAATTCTTGACAACCACCTCTAGAGTAGTAGCTAGTAGCTAGCTGAGGAATTACAAGAAACCAACTGGATACTCACTGGCAGCAGTAGTTCAATTTATTGGAGGCATTCAGACCAAACTTGTAGCAAATCCAACTCTAGTAAAGTAGTTCGTGCCCCATCAAGCTTTTGAATTCACTACCTATAATTATCGAAGAAAAATGGACCAAGAAAACCCCATCGAACAACCGGATGGAACGGTGGCCAACGGCGAATCAGACACCAAAGCTCCTCCTCCTCCTACTGCTAGTGGTGGCCCCATTACGGAGGATGGTTCCATGCCACAAAAAAAGTTTTATCGACAACGAGCCCATTGCAATCCACTTGCGCACAATGATTCCTTTCTGTACCCCTCCACACTCGACGACACGGCTTGGATTCAAGATCATTTTCCCAATGTACCACAGCAAAGACGACCGACCGTCTTGGATGTCGGTTGTGGTTTTGGAGGTCTGACCGTAGCACTGGCCAAAATGCTTCCGGACGAACTCGTGTTGGGACTGGAAATTCGTGCCAAAGTGACCGAATACGTGCGACTCCGGATTGTGGCCTTGCGACAAGAACACTCTGGTCAATACGAAAATGCCAGTGTCATGAGAACCAACAGCATGAAATTTCTACCCAATTTCTTTCCCAAGGCGTCGTTGCAAAAGATGTTTTTTTGTTTTCCCGATCCTCACTTCAAACGAAAAAATCATCCTCGGAGGATCATTTCCGAACGACTCTTGGCGGAATATGCCTATTTGTTACAACCCGGAAGTGGACGATTGTATTGCATTACCGATGTCCAAGAATTGCATGCCTGGCATTTGGCCAAATGCAATGCGCATCCCCTCTTTCGCAAATTGTCCGAGGAAGACATGAAAAAGGATCCCTGTGTGGAAGCCATGAAGGAAGAAACCGAAGAAGCCAAAAAAGTAGAACGACAAGGTGGGGACAACAAAAAGGGAGAAAAGTATTATGCCGTCTATGAACGAATTTTGGATGAAGATGTGGAACGAGTGCATGCAGGAAATTTCTTTCTGGAAAACAGCCATGAAAACATAGGAGGAGAGGAACAAGAATGCGGAAAAGAGGCGTCTGGTGGGGAAGGACAAGACAGTTAGGCTTGCCCCGTATCTAGAGCTTGTTTATTTTATTTATTTAAGTGAATTGCGCCAAACACGACAAAGCAGTAGCTGGCCTTGTTCGTACCCGCTGATAGCCCCATTTTTTTTGGATCTTGAATTTGGTTTTATTGCTCCTATTTTCTAGGATTCATGCGACCTGTGAATTTCTAGGCTGGGGAGAATAGGCAGGCGCCGATGCTGGAGCTTTTTTTAACGAAGTAGACTAGTAGACTGCTGGACTATTCCTCAAATGTACAATGATGCATACTTTTGTTGGCTAACAAGTATACAGTCCTTATTTATTTTCTATGATTTTCGTTTGTACAAAACACTCTCTCATAAGAAAGAATATTCGGAAGAGCCGTCCACAACCAACAATTCGCCACCGTCATTCTTGGCGGATAAGGCATCGGCGGCAAGAGAGGCGGCTCCGGTTAAGGCATGGGTACCTTTGGTGGCAAGGGAAGCTGCCGTCGCCGTTCCTTTGGCCGCAACGTGAACGGCCGAGGTGGCAGTTCCTTTGGCCACTGCAGCGGTGTAATGAGCGGCCGTGGATGCCGAACTGGCAGTTCCCTTGGCGACAATGGCAGCGACACCCATCGTGGCTTTGGCTGCACCCAACAGTGCCATGCGAGGACGGGAATGACGGTGGCACTTGTCGTCTTCTAGTTCGCTCAAGTCTTCACAAAGACCATCGTCTTCTTCGTCGTCATCATCATCCTCTGGCAAATCATCTTCTATCATCAGCTTTTGTTGCAACGCCTTTCGCTGAAGATCTACACCATCATGATGATAGGATCCAGGGCAAAGCTTACGATGACGAGGACACGAAGCATCATGCTGAAGTTGTGGTCGAGATTTTTCTTTCTGTATCAAATACACGGAATCCGAGACAAACCTCCTTAGTTCTGGCTTTGCGAGGTCCCCGGCGTCATCATTTCGTGATTCTAACAGGCCACGGCAGCTCTGCATCGACAGAGCATTTTGCGTGCCACCGGAAGCAGCAGTGTTATCGAATTGGTCTTTTTGAGGAGGAGACTTGCTGCGCACGCGGCGACTTGAGCCCTGGCCTTTGGGAGTCCTCGTGGGAGACAGGGATTTTGGGCATCGCCGCCTTCCAGTATTATTCCCTGCTTTTTGCTTCTTCTGGTGATGGTCAGAGTTGCCATGTCCACTGCTTGGTGATATACCACAGTCTTTTGGGGTCCTTTGGGGAGAGGATGATCTTGGGAGTTCTTTACCAGTATCCTTCACAGTATGTTGATTCTTAATGTGGCGGTCAGAGCGGCCAAGTCTGTTGTTGGGTGATAGAGATGCACCGCTACCTAATGACCTTGTACTTGCGGGAGAAGATGATTTTTGGCGTCCTCTACTAGTATCTGTCGTTGTGTGTTGATTCTTCTTGTGACTGTCAGAGCAGCCAAGTCTACTGTTGGGTGATAGAGATGCACCACGTCCTTCCGTCCGAGCACTTGTACGAGAAGATGATTTTTTGCGTCCTCGACTAGTATCATTCCCTGCATCATTCACTGCCTTTTGCTTGTTGTGGTGATGGTCAGAGTGGCCAAGTCTGTTGTTGGGTGATAGGGATGCACCACAGCCTGTTGACCGTGTATTTGTGGGAGAAGTTGATTTCTTGCGTCCTCTACTAGTATCCGTCGTTGCGTGTTGATTCTTCTTGTGACTGTCAGAGCGGCCAAGTCTACTGTTGGGTGATAGAGATGCACCACGTCCTTCCGCCCGGGCACTTGTACGAGAAGATGATTTTGTGCGTCCTCTACTGGTATCAATCCCTGCCTTTTTTGGAGATAAAGATCGGTTGGCACGACGAAGGCGTTCTTGTGTCGAAGTTCGCATTGCAGAGCGACGATCCCGCTTGTCACCATGGGACGGATCCGTGTGGGCGTGATGAGGACCACTACGACGAGCATGACTGCTACATGGCTTTTCTCCTTGTCTCTCGGGTTTTCCTCCATTCTTCAAAACCACATGGCCTGTGCTCTCCTTGTCTGCTGCAATATTTTCCACGTCAATTTTGGCATGATCACCATACGCGTCATTTGCGGCAATATCCTCCTTTTCAGCAGGAGCAGTGTTGCTACAGGAAGAAGGAATCACGTTCTTGTCCTCCATCAAAAAGGAGGCGCCATGGTTACCCTCCTGGTCAGGCAAGTGAGTCGCCTCCGAAATTTCTGGGTTCATGTGCATGATATCTTCCCTATGATTTGATTCTTTTTCAATACAAATTCACAACCTTGAGTAGTATAATGAGAGCGACGAACTGGCTGTGAACCGAATGAATGTTAATATTTGCAGTTCCAAATTACTATTGAGGCAAATTCTGGTGTAGACGGCTCCAATTTCATCTGAAAGAAACAAAAGTAACTGGTCTGCTTCAGTGCCACGCCAGTGAGTGTGTGATCATTATTTTATTACCTGGTATGACGTACTATTAGCTAGAACCGGCAACCGTCAAAAAGTGCATGGCAAAAGTGTGCTTACTGCTTAGTGCATTTTCAACTAATTGGTCGATAGTAAATGCAAACTTCAAGTGCGTCTTGGAGTCCTTGATGATTATTTAAGGGAACAGGAAGATCTATCGTGAAATGGAACACAAAGGAACACTGTCTCATTGGGGACAATAAAACCCCTAGTAGCACAGCTGATCACTATAAAAATCAATTCGACAGCCCAGTCCCCTCTCGTTTCCCATCTGCTGGCATGCCGGCAGTTGCCCTCCCATGCATCAGCTCATTCCCATCAGCTCATTTCCAGTAATCGAGTATCCATTTTGACAGCTTAATATTAAAGATGATGAATGCCCGTTCCAAGATCATCTTCGCGACAGTGGCGGCTGCCGTCTTGTTCCTTGTGGTTGGTACCACGACGACGAGTTGGTCGTCATATCTACGACAAGGAGTCCAGGTGGACCCCGACAAGAATTGCCGGGCCGTCTACCAGAAAGATCCTACCAAGGCGACGTGCTTGGCGACGAACGATGACAAGGGTCAGCCCTGTCAGTACTGTGACATTGGAGATAAAAACTTTATTTGTGCCGACAAGCATGAAGCCTTTTGGGCCAAACTCTTTGGGGGCACGTGCGAGAAACGAGAAGAAGTAGAAGAAGCTTCGTTATTTCAAGCTGTCGTCGTCGAGTAAATGACAGCGCAGGTATATAGTTGCCCGCCCTACAAATTTAGCATCACACAGCGAGTAGTTGCAGTTTGCACTATAATAATTTTCAGTTTTGTTTTTCCATTAATTAATGTTCTTACTGCTACTGTCTCATGAATTATTTCATGTCCTTGATTCTTCTTCTCCTTTGTTTGATCATTCTTGTTTGTCAAAAATCAAGACACATCGTACTTCAATACTCTGTCGTGGTGGGGCATCCTCCGGACTGGTTGGATCTTGAAAGGCGGAATGCAAGGAAAAGGTACTTTTGAAATCACCATTGGATGGTTTCGCATTCGGTGGTTGCGCCAAACTTCCTTCACTATCCCATTGTTTGATCAACAGTGCTTCGTCATGGACCATATGAGGAAAGTAATTCCATTGATGTTGATTCTTTTGACCCTCGGCCGGAGGCACGCGACTAAAATAATTTTCACCAATTCGATCGGCATAAATGATTTGAAAGGTCAACAACTCTTCGAGGGATTGGGTCGTGGCATCGACACACGCTAAAGGAAATTGCTGAATGCTGGACGTTGTATCCATGCTCCGCCAGACATTGCAAAAGACAAACCTGCGTTTCCCCTCCAAAACTTCTTGTACCAAACCTGGATCCAACAAGGATTTTGAAATTATAACGGGTTGTGAGTTGTCTTCTTGTGGATTATCACCGCTACTCTGTTCGGATTGCAATTTGGATACAAAGGCATCATTGGCTTTGGGGGGTTGCCCCAATTGTTCCAATCGCCGTGGCGCCGACACGACCGTGTAATCATTGTGCACCACTCCAATGGGTTGTTGCAGCACCGTATTGCCTTGTTGATCATGCAGTTTCGAACCACTGACACGCACATTGTGATCAAAGGCTACCACCATGGCCGCACCCGTATGTGCCTTTAAAAGCTCTTCACAATGAGGATAATAGTGTTCCACCACCGCTTCCTTGTTGGTAAAGTCAACGTTCGTAGAAGAAGTAGGTGGGGGATAATGAAGGAGTTCAAAGCCTTGTTGATCCAAGGTTGGTTTGTGGGCCCGCAATCTCGCATTGTGAATTTGAACGCGCGGGGAAACCCACGAGGCACCTTCCAATCCACTGTCGGTCCCTCCCAAATCACGACGTGTATGCATTTGTCGCACCGAGTCGTGACAATAATTCATGGTGGAATCCACGGCTTGCACCATTTTGGTATTGTCGCTGTTGCTTGCATAGTGAATTTTGGGATGGGAAGGCAATTGAATGACAGGCCAGACGGATGTGGGACCTGTATCCGTACTTTTGTCAGCTGTGTCGGCACTGATATTGCCGTTGTTGTTGTTTCTGGAGGTCGACATGGTGAAAGCAAATACGAGGCGCAAAAATGGAGGACTTCCAAACCACATGGGTTCTTGTTGGAACCAAATTAATGAAGGACGGATATATGAAACAAGAAGTTCGTCTCGCTCTGAACGTGTTTTCTTTTGACGAGTGAAGTTCCGGCGGCTAATCTCGAGGTAACAGCTACACTTCTAACTTATTGCAATAGCTATATAGCTAGCTGCTAGCTAGTAGAAGGTCGCTGTATGTGGCGGCTATTAATTGTTCCGGCGAAATTAATCACTTCATTTTTGTATCGACTCAACTTCCGGTTCAGAACACTGGTACTATCAGTCTTAATTATTCATTGTAGATAGATGCTATGATACATACGTGGTGGCGTCGCCGTTTCACCTCGCCGTATTTGGTCGTTCATGCCAATACTAACATGATTGTTGATGTCTCGCAAGAACGAAGACGCATAATAAAATTTGCCTAAGCACCACACTTGCCCCTAAATTCAAATGACTCTTCATCCATCAACGAAGAGCGCTGAACAGAAACAACCACAACAGATAGACCACAACAACAACAACCATCACCTGAAGACAAGACACTACTAACTCTGCAAACTAGTACAAATACTCTCAAATACACATACCTTTACAAGAGCATGACCTGACCAAAACCATGTCCACACCTAAATTCACAGCGACCTTGCTGTTGGTGTATTTGCTTCTTCTTTGTCAATCCTTTCCTGCTGCACTGGCACAAAACGAATCGGACGCAAGCTACGGGACCGTTTCCTTTGGCAACAGCCTCAGCGGCAGTGACAACGACGACGACGACGTTCATGATGGCAGCAATGTCCAATGGGCGTTTTTTGAATTTCTTCCTGGGGATTGTGGGTCTTCCAAAATATCGCTGGACAGTCTGCACTGGAGTCAAGATCCCTTTGTTCGCTACGTCGTGACCAAGAATGGAACCGTACGTCGCATTCATCAAGTTGGTACTACCACTGACAATGCCACTGCCACTGACAATGCCAGTAATCCAATCATAAGAAACGAGACGGCAGCTTTGACCTGCAGCACGGAGTCCATTCATGACATGTTTGGACCAACCCTGCAGGAGTGGAGAATTGTTCAGCTGCAAGTCCTTTTATCACCGCAAGTGGGATGTCACAATTATTGTTCGGGACGGATTGAATTTGTTCCCAAAGATCCTCTTCAAAAAATGCAATTCTATTCGGCCGTCTACGATAAGGGATCGCTCTTGTGCAACAATGGGGATTTGTTTTTATTGGCAGGGAATTTGGCGTATCACCCCGAAGCACCGAATGTCAAGTTCTTTATGATGGCTCGCAGCAAATCGACCGGAAATCAAACGCTGGACTCACAACTCAATTTCAAAGGCTTGGCGGGAACCTTTCCTTCCATGACCACCCGCTATTGCAGTCTCCCGTTTTACAATAGTATGGAGGTATTGCACAGTGAATTATTCAACGAAGCATTGTTAGAAGCGTCACTGCAAGACGAAGTATTCAAAAATGAATCATCCTCTTCCCTGCGACCGCCCTTGCCGCCCAAGATGTGGAGATGGGGATGTGGTCTGGAAGTATCCCGTCCCGTACAAGCGGTCGAGTGTCCCAACAATGAGTGTCGTTTGAGAGATGGAACAGATTTCTTCAAAAAGGGTGGTGCCGAGTATCCCAATTTGCCGCAGTGGGCCTTTTTGAATTTTCAAGTCGGCAGTTGCGACCTGGATTTGGAGGGCCTACAGCCAGAATCTCTCTATGTCTTTCAATGGGATCCCAATGCTGCGTCCACGGTCCGTCCACGATCGTATAGTGTCGAACGAAATTCTACCAAATGTTCCGGAATCTTTGGATATATGAGTATAGCCCGAGATACGGCCACGAATTTGAAACAGGTCGACTTTACTATGGATTTTGAAACGTGTCAGGGACGAGCTACGGTTGTGGAAACCATTCGTAGCAATGCCGTCGTGGAGGAATCGACACAAACACAATCCACCGAGTTTCGAGATGCCATTTTATTGTGCAATGACGGAATTACATTTTCACTCCTTGCCAAACGACCAGCACCAGCAAAAGAAGGAGCAAATGCTACAACGACAACAACTGCAGATACAAACACAAATACAACGTCTCTTCCTCTCCCGGGTCACTATTTTCTCAATTATGCCGCCACCAGTGGAGACGCCTGGGATGACAATGCGAATGGCTTCACGGCGGCACGATCTTTCTTTCCCTGTGAAAGCAACCAAATCTTTTGCCAGATGGATCTCTTTGAAACCATGACCACACTACAGAGTGTGTTGCAAAATCCCAAATATTTTGTGGAAAATCTTTGGGGTTGTTCGGGTCAAATAATGGTGCCTCCCAACTTTTACAATAACAGCACATCCTTTGATAACACTGCCAACAACTACAACAGCAATGTGACAAAACCTCCCATTGCTGGCGATCCAACCACCATTGCTCCCAGCGCTACCAGTATGACGAAACCATCCTCCACCTCCGATACTTCACCCTCACCTACTCCAGAATTTTCTTATAGCATTACGATCCAAAAAGCGCAATCTGCACCGGCGTCTGCGAACAACAACCTAGCTCCCGAGGTAAGTTCCTCGAATACCTTAGTTTAAGGTGACGTTTCGAGGTTGTCGAAACTGTAATTGTGTTTTGGCATGAATGTGTTGGCTTATGTATTTGTCCTGTTTCCGACCAACCACTCATGGGGCTTGTATTACAGGATCCTTTTGATTGATGGAATAAATGAGCTGTCCGAGTAAAGAGGGGCATGCGAATATCGAGCTAGGTTGATTCCTTCGGTACGATTTATGGCGCTCTGCCTTGGACGCCTTTTGCCCTTTTCAAATTGATCGTTGACGTCTCCCCTCTAGTGGTCTTGCGATTCAATTGAGGACTTTGCCATCCATGACCGAGCCATGGAGGTGATAGTCTCTTCACCGATCAGTGCGAGTCGGCTGTTGCAATCAAAGAAAAGTAGCGGATGTTCCCTCCCTTCAGCAAGTGCGGCAAACAAGATGAGTACACAGCCTAGCTAGTAGGACACATGAAACGGCGACCTTTGAGATTATAAAAAAGACACGCATAGAATGATAGACATCGCACAATTTTGATATGACTTATTTCTTATTATAGAAAATCAGAAAGTCCTTCCAATCGATCATCGTTCCTTCCTCTAAGCCTTGGCCAACACAATCGATTTGATTTTTCCGTCGTCTGTGAAATCAAAAGTTTGAAGAACTGACATGGTCACAATGGCCACTTTCTTGGAACCCTTGCGCCTGGCTTGCTTATCATGGTCACCCGGTTCAAAGGCTTCAAAACTGGGCTGGCTTCCCTTTTTCGCCTCGGGAACAAATTCTGTCATCCATTGCTCTTTCGAGTCGCAATTTTTCTTGGGCGTTTTCATGGTAAAGGAATCATCGAGAAGGTTGTACGCATCATCAAATCTCTGTTCGTCGATGCACTTGGCGTAGTTGTTCGCCCATTCCACAGCAAGAGACATTTTGAATATTTTGTTTGGTTTGGTTTGGTTTGGTGTGGTTTCGTGGATGTAACGGAGGACCAGAAAATATTATTTTGTGACCATCAGCCAAGCCTTTCTGAAACCATGGACTGTCGATCGCCATTACGGAGCGGCCTTAGCTTCAAACATCTTTAGGCCCAGCTGAAATCGGGCCCGAATGGAATAGGGTTCGCAAAACCGTGACATATGACTGCAACTATGACCTCAAATGAGATCTTCGATTGCAACGTCTATTTTTCCCAATCTGGAAGCCAATGGTTTTCCTCAAAGCCTTGACCAATGACTGCAACAATGACTATCTTCCAATGGGGTCCTACTACTGCTATTGCTACCTACTATCTGTCCCACCAGACCTTACAAAATGGCTCCCTTTTGGGACTGGTTGGATCCTGCTAGCACCTTGCTGGCACAGCAAGGATGGATCAACAGAAGCAGAAGAACAAAGCCATCATCATCTCGAAAGTTGAGCCACAACATTTAACAATTCTTTGCAATCTGAAAATGAACATGCCATTTTTTGTCAAATGGCAAACATTTGTCTGTTTTGGATGATGATTTATTGACATGTGTTTTAACTAATTTCCCACTATCTTTTGATTCAAACATTGGCATTAATTGCTCCATGCAGAAGCTAGCAAGTGAAGAGCAGCACAGCACATGTTGTCAATTTGAGGACTTGCTGAATGATCACTGCAAATGAGAACAATGTCACTTGTGTGCAGTCTGTGTGGTTGGAGATCATGCATCAATGCATCATTCTGTCACAAGTGGTGAATCCCTCATGAGTGATAAGACACATTTTGTGCCCACAGAGCCCGGATGTGTTCCTTTGGAGTCGTCGGATGCAAAAATCTGTTTGCTGTTTCATCATGAAAAAAAACACGACATTGGTCTTAGCAAGTTTGACCTGAAGTTCCACAATTTTTTTAGCTCTGCAATTTTTTACTCACTCACAACATTGCATGGAGACATGGCGCAATCGACAACTTGTCATTGGCAACAATCACATTGTCAATGCAAGTGTTGCCAATGTTGTTTTGCCAAACTTTGTGGACAGTTGTTGTTGTTGTTTGGATGCCGTTTCAGATTTGCAGGGAGATGATCAGAACCAGTTGTGTGTCTGTCACACCCACTGCTGTTGGAAGACCTCGACTACTAGTAATGCTACTAGAGGTAATGCACCTACTGCTCTACTGTAGCTGGCTAGCTACTCTAGCTAGCTAGCTAGACAGCACAGTGGCACTACTGGTAGTCTTCTGTAGGGTTTTTGATGATGAACGCTAGTGTGCGTCTAGCTTGCTGCGTTGCTCGGTAAGAAACAATTTCGCGCCATTTCTCAGATGACGGAATTGGTACAACTCTACGCGAGTCTACGAGTGACAACGGATGGAAGTTTTCTGCTTTCCTCCGATTTGAACAAGGGCAAGTAGGTGGCTGTGCTTAGTCAGCATGCAATATTCATTGTCAGCGATGGTGCACTATCACGACAGTGCGGCGAAAAGAAAAGCACAAGAAAGCTGGACAAAGGACAACAACAAAAAAGCAAAGCACTTCCGTACAATTGACCCTACAATAATAGCTTGGTAGCTATAGCACAGCACCAAATAGAAGATGAGCGACATACAACATGAACACTCGCTTCTCAATAGCTGCGGCAAGATGAGCGACAAGACGACCAATGACGATGATGTTGATGCCGGCGAAAGCAACAAGCAAGGTAGTGACGCCATTGCCAGTGATCTCGCCGCAGCATCCGCCACTGCATCCATGACAGTAGCGACCACCTCCAACGAGACTACGGCTGCTGCCACTGCCAAAGAAGAACACGTTTCCATGGGCACTCTATGGGACACACTACAGCACGAATTTACACAAATGGGACGCGCCTTGTCGTGTCCCTTGTGTTTATCCACCTATACAGATGCTGTCATTTTGCCGTGTGTGCATGCCTATTGTCGTGAGTGTCTCTGCGACGCCTTCAAGAACGGACAGCCCCGGTGTCCCACGTGTTTGACGCGTGCGACCAAACGCAGCATGGTCGCGGCACCCCAACTGCAACGACTCGTGCGCACCTACAAATTAGCCCTCCGACAATTTGGCTTGGTCCCCGTCACGTACGATCCATCCTACCAAGCCATGACACAACTGGCACCCGGCGATAACGCGACTGCTTTTGGTGGCGATGGCGAGGGCCTCACCGTGCAAATCAGAGAAGGAGGAGGAGGACGGCGCAAGAGCTCGGACTTGGTGGAGCATCACATTCAATTGCAAGTCTCACGGACCTGGCAAAGAGTGTTACAAGAACGCCAAGAAGAAGACCAAGCAAGGGCAGAACGGTTCGCGGCTGCCAGGGAAAGACAGCAACGACAATCACGGCACTCCATCGGCAAGGGCAATGCCAAAAGTACAACCACCGCTGCCTCTACTGCCTCTGCCAAATTTGGAGCTGAATGGTACCAACAACAACAAGCCTCCGTCATTGCCAGCCACGAACGGGCCTTGATCGATGCCGCCAGACGAAAGGCCCCACCCACTACCAGTCAACAAATGGAAGGCAATATGGAAAATGCATTGGAACAAGAAATGGCCAATCAACAAATGGAGGATGACGACGACAATGACAGTGACGAGAACCATGATGATAATCTTGACAGCAATGAACAAGAAAATGAGCAAAATGAAGAGGAAGACACGACCCAACATCATCTAGATTTTGTCACCACAAGACCGCATCGGGGTGATCTTTCTGTCACGACGACCATGGATGGCAGTGCCAACGGCAATGACAACAATCTTGGTGCCACTGCTGCTACTACTAATACTATTAGGGGTGGAGATGAGACGCAAGAAAGTGGTGTATTTTTTACTGCTTCGGAGTCCCAACAAACAAACAACACCGCAGCAACTACTGCCACAACTACTGCCGCTACTTCTGCCGCTACTGCCATTGCTGCTGATCAAAACAAACAAAAGGAAAGTCAGCGGCCCTTTTTGTCAACGGCCGAGTCATTTGATACGGCCATGTCAAGTACCGGGGGCGGGGAAACAGAAAGCAAGACTGTGCACATCGTCAACAACAACGTTGACACTTATGGTGATGATGGCGACGAAACGGAGGATGGACCGTCTGCCGTGGATACTGTTACCGCCAAGAATGACAAGGCAGAGGAAAGCGAAAAAGAAACTCTACTTCAAGAAGAACAAGCCCAGCAGTTCTCCACATCAGCAAGCAGAGCTGTTTCCAGCACTCGACAAAATGCCTCCTTCGAGACTGCTACGCCCCTTCAATCCAACACGGGCTCACGTGTCTTCCATTTCTCCAATACTGTCGGCGCCAACAACAATAATCATCGAGTTGCTCATACCGCTCCAAGCAACAGCTCTGGCGATACTGAGCAAGAGGTCACAAGGGACCATGCTACCTCTACGAATGAGTCGTCAGATACAACCTCGTCAAACACCTCTGCAAGGGCTGAATTCAAAGTTGGCGACATTGTCCAGGTCCAGTCTCGTACATGGCCTGGAGTCAACAAACCGGGAGGCATTGCAAGAATATCCAAATTCTTCGAAAATACATCGTCCTATCATGTCAATTACATTCTAGGAGGAAAAGAGAAGAACGTGGATTCCATTTTCTTATCGCTTCCTCCGGAAGAAATGAATTTGCTAGAAGACGCCAAGGACGACAGCAACAATGCAGCTGCTTCCGCCTCAACCACAGACAACAACAGCAACAAAGACAAGCGAGAGCGCAAATCGAGACGGATTTCCAAGTTCGATGCCAAAGTCAAAATGGAAGCCATGGAAAGTAGTCCTGTACATAAAAACGTCTTGCCACCGGATTTGATGAAGCAATTAGCTGCCGAAGGCTTTGACGTGGCACCATTGGCCATCAAAACAGCCAGTAGCAAGAGTCGCAGCCGTTATTCCACTGCTAGAGTAACCTTCAAGACAGAAGCATCAGAAGGACCCAAGAATGCCAAACGATCTAGATCGGCTCCTCGTAGTGGCACTGCCGCTGCTTCTGGTGCTTCATCGACAACCAAACGAGCGCGCCAAACAGCAAAGACGAATCCTCCGCTTCAGGAACAAAATCCAACCGTCCAAGCCAAGAAAGATGCGCAGAAGCGAAATGCTCCCACAGATGATAACGTTGAGTCGGAAAATGGAAAACCTGCAGCAAAGAAGAGTGCACCAAGCAAGCGGCGAAAAAAGGCACCATCTGCTTCTTCTGGCCAGCAGGACATCGCTTTAGTACCTCCACTACCAGAAACAAATCCGGAAATCTGCGCGTTGGCAGACAAGTACTACCAAGAACGAGTTCAAAGAGCTTTGGACAACAATTCCCTTTGTGTCGTCTCCACGGGCCTGTCAGACAGCGAAAAGAAGGCACTGAAAGCCCTTATTAGAGAAGCGAAGCAGTGTGGGGACGGTGAGTCAGAACCAGTAGTCAAATTTGTGTACCTTATCTTCTCGCTTTCGCTAAACTCAAAATTACTTTTCTATTCTACCACATGAAGTTCAAATCAAGCAAACTGAAGTCTTTCACGCAAAGAAGACAACACTTTGCATTCTTCCAGCTTCAGCAGCTAACAGAGACGACCCGGACAACGTTGTTGGGCAGTGTCGAACACTCAAGGCCATGAGGGCCGCTTTGGCTGGGATCCCTCTAGTTTCCTCTTCGTGGATAGCTGCTTGCCGGGACCAGAGTAAGATAATCATGCCCTCTGATTTTTGGGTGCGGTCCCTTCCTGTGAGGAATGAGGACAACAGCAGCAAAATTGAAGCTGATTACGGTGTTGCAAGGATCGCCGCCCAGCCTCATCGAGTAAACAAGTGTTTAGATACCTGTGCAATCCATTTATCTGGAGATTTTGCTCGCCCTCCTAGGGCTGATGTGATGCTGCTGGCGCGAGAAGCAGGCGCCACGCTGACTCTAGAGACTGTTGCTGCGGAAGCGTTCCTGCGCAAATCGGATATGAAAAGCAGGCTCGTCCTTATTTGTGACGATACTTGCACAAGCATTTCAGACTCACTTAAAAATGCCTTGCTTGATGGCGACAAAGAGCGCGTTCTGTGTGTGAACCCCAGTTGGCTGTTTGATTCAATCGCTGCCGGTGCACCCATGTTATCAAAAGATGCTTATCCGCCAGCCAAAGCAAAGCTATTTTAATTCGCCTATTTGTCATTTCTTGCGTTGTTTCATAAGTTCTAGCGAGGCAGGCATAATCATTTTCATAACCAGAATTGTTGTGCTTTGCCAGATGTAGCAAAAGAGGTACAATGCACCCCGTCGGTAGACGGATGCCTTCTTGAGAGGCGCTCGGCACCAAAACCAATGGCTTCGTAGTTGCTTTACCCTGAAAAGGAATGCGTCGGTTACGAATCGTTTGACTTGATTTGTTGCTGATGCATAATGACGAGCGCTTTCACAGCCTTTCCATTACTAAATTCTTTTGCCGATTTCATTGCTCGATCTGGGTTGGCGGAAATAAAAGTGAAGACCGTAGAGACAACCATACGAGATCGTTTGACGCCTTGAAGAAGCAATCCTCGATCGATTTCTTGGCCGCTTTGGACAGAAGCAATTTTAGCGCCAGCAGATGAAAGCTCAAAATCGATCAACGTCAAAGCAGCACTCGCAGCAAAGGTGTAGACCAAGGTTACCAATTCAGTAGAGGCAATAATTCGAAGCCGCTGCCGTCGCTGCCGGCTTGATAATGCCGGACTATCTGCATCGCCTTGTTCCGTGGAAGCTGCCTCGAGTGTTTCTCTGAACGAGGAGCACGCATCTGCTACTTCCAAGAGCAACAGTCGAGCTGCTCCTGAAGAGATCAGAATTCGGTTGCTTTCATGTTCCAGAAAGACATCCTGACTAGCCCACACCCCTTCTCTTGGTGCAGAGTAACCGCACATTTGCTTTGTTCTGGTAGCTTGCTGCCTCAATTCATCAAAATCTATTTGCAAATTTTGTAGGGTTTCCAATGGAAGCTTAGTCGATGCTTTCGCCACACGCAGGAGCTCTTTGCTTTCGGTTGTCTTGAAATGCTGGTGTAGTTGATCAAGCTCCTGGATAGCACTGTCCAGGTTTCTGCATGTAGCCGACGTGTAGGAAAAGAGAGGAAAGTAGTTTTTGAGAGGAGACGCTGACAGCTGCGCCTTGCTGTCTGAATTAATTGCAGTTGCTTCTTGAGAGGACGGTAGTTTGCCCAGCTCTTCGAACAATGTCAGTAGAATTCGAACCATATCCCCTGAAGATTCTTGTGGGAAATTCGACTGAGGTGTTCCAAATTTGGCGCTTGTTAGTAATTCCTTTTGCAAGGATTGATCCCACAAACCGTGGGCCAGGCTCGCTCGCAGATTAGGCCCACCACAAGGCGAACAGTACAAGTCTGCCAACAAGGCTGCCAAGGGGCCATCCAAGTACTCAATGAGTTGGTTTTTAACTTCGGCGTCTGTATTGTTGCAGCTGCCAATACCAGTAGCACCATCAGCAGTAGCTTTTTTAGCATCATCGGCGACGCCGACATATGGATGAAGCAAAACATCATGTTGATGGCGTTGACCGTGGCCATCCAATGTCACATAAAATGCACCAGGGCGGGCCATTTGATCCTCAGGGCGATTATTGAGTTGGCACCAGACTTGCCGCAATCCATGTTCCAGAATGCATGTCAAGAGAATACAAGTACAAAGCGGATAACAACCTTGGTGCTGTTGCTTCTCTTGCTGATCCAGTGTCAACGATGTTTCCCTTGGTCGTTGGTTCCAGGATTTGATCAATTCCCACCACGGGTGAAAGTGCGGCGATATCCAAGCCATATCAATCTGGTACAACATATTTCCTTGCAAAAGATTGTCCCCATGCCGTATCAAAGGTTCCCATTGAGAATATTTCGTCAATGTTTGTAGATTGGTTTGTTCGTCTTGCCCAGCCAGCTCGTTCGCGAGGGCAACAGAAGTAGAAGCAGACCCTACTTCTGCGCCATTTCCCTGTTGTTCCAAACGGACAATCAAAACCAACACCAGAGCCAGCCACGGTCGCGGCAAGGAAGCCACAAAACCGTGCCATAGCAAGTTTCGCAAATTCAAACCTGGATTGGGGAGCAGCAAGGTCTGTAAAACTTGCGCTATCTTACCACAGCTGCTACCCCTACTATTCACAGCAGTTGAAGATGTATTATCAGCTGCAGTATGGTTGCTGTTTTTATGCTGCTGCTGCAATTCTCCAATCATGGTCTTTAACAAAGGTGCTCTCCCAGCGCTGGTGTACCCCGTGGCAAGACGAATGGCAGCCTCCAGACGATTTAACGCCAAGAGAGACGCCAAGAGGCACTGGGCATTCTTGATATCATCATCTGCCGGGCTAGCACTGTCAGTACCGTCATGGTCTCTGTCGCCGCGGCCCCATTCGATCAATTTGTAAAAGGTATTCTTACTATCATCATTGCAGTTGTTTGCCTCTTGTTGAGAAATAAATTTGCTCAAACCTGATGGTTGTTTACAAAAGACAAAGTCGTCACACTCGTGTGTCAATTGTATCAAGGCATTTTTTTGGTCTTGTGACAACACGTGAACATTTGATGGGCTGGAAGAATTATCTTGGCTAGCTGCTGCTTGGTTGGGCCAGGCTAGAATATCCAGAGAATTAGTATCTAACAAGCCATTTGCCTTTGCAGTAGTGTCTCCACTACCAGTTGCCTTATTTTCTGTGTTCGGCCTATGGCATTTCAGAGTATCGGCAATCAAAGGGTGCACAAAAGGAAATTGTGGTTCCTCCTGTACCTGACCCAACGACGAAGAGGAATGATGTTGCTGGTTTATGAGTGCCATGGCGATAGAAACCTGCACAACTGAACACAGCAGTGCAAGCTTACGGCAATCTACGAGCAGCATGCCATCGTCTGTGTCTCACAGCCCAGCTACTACTGTCTACTGTGCACACAAAGTAAATTGTTTGTAGCGACAATTAGTCGATACTCTAGCTAGTAGTAGGGTTGAGATGGATGAATAATGAAACTCTCTCTACTAGCTGGCTAGCTATCATCTATTAGATGATAGTATTCATTGGATCGATATCTTGTTGACAATTTAGTTGGATCTTTCGAGTGAATTGAGAAGCGTGGCACCAGTCCCGCGCGACTGAGGCAGCCCGGCGGATCGAACCGTTGTGTGATGGATTACACGTGAAGATCGAGCGGGGCATTTCAGAAAATCCAAGTCGTCTGCGCACAAAACCAATCGAATAAATCTTTTGCTGATAATGGTGTTTGCTGCTGGTTAGTGTTACTTATCCTTTTTCGAAGATAAGTATGGCTTTGTACTGTGATAAATGATTGAATTGATTCGTTCGACCATGACACTTTCCAATCGTAAAAGTAACCAGCAAAAAACGAGGCAAAACGCACACCACAGCAGCAGCAGCGGAGGCATGCGCAAGATCACGGTGCAGACTCCTCGCCCTTTCGCGTCGTCCTCGAAACGACGATATCAACATGCCACGCCCCATAAGCACCATCACCATCGTCATCATTACCGCTATACAGGTGCTGTGACGCCCTCTCCCGATCCACGCTTCATTCCAAATCGTTCCAAGATGACGGTATCCACGCAACCTCGAAGTTTGCCCGTACTACTAAATGCATCTTCCACGCACACAGAACAACGATCGCACAGTTTTTCGCAGTCCTCTTCTTCCACGCCCTCCACTTCCACTAGTAGACCCTCTCGTAATGCCCCTTGTAGTATGACGACGATTACTGCCTCTACTATTGGAGGCAAGCGTAGATATGATCAGCAACTTCGACAAGCCTTGTTCGGCACTGGCGTGGGTGATCACAATGAGCATCGCGGTGACTCCCTTCTGGCATTTGGGTCTTCGGATCATAAGCGAACGCGTTGTGTATCACCCACGAAGCTCTTTTCAAGTACAGGTACAGGTACCCGTCATAGCAGCAGTGATAACACCAGGATGCTCTTTCTGCTGGACAATCCCTTCCGACACGACGTGCTGCGGTCGATGATACGGGGTGACGAAGGAAATCATCCTTACAACCACCGTAGTAGCTGCAACGACAGCTACCGAAACTACCGTCGTCATCCACGCTGTACACTCGAGTGTACGACGGCATTGGACGCTCCTTTGCTCAACGCATCAGCGACCCTCGCCGGTGGCACTTCTACGAATTGTCGTCAGTTGCTACAATGCGGCAAAGACTACCTAGGAATCCTTTTGCATCAATGTGCGTATCTTTGGAGATCAGGACAGGTCCAAAAGTTGGCACAGAATGAATCCACGCCATGGACATGTTTATGTTGGAATGAAGACGGAACATCCCTTGCCTTGGGAACATTGGATGCCATTTGGGTCTTTGCCATGCAACCTCTGTCATCATCATCGACATCAGCATCGCGGAACCAGCAGACCCAGGATGATGGTGCTGGCAGTGGTACCAATGGCCAGCGGCAGCAGCAGCAGCATCAACGTCAAACCAAATCCATCATTAGTGTCAATGGCAATGTTACAGCTTTGGCATGGAAAGGGTGTGACTTGTTGATTGCTTTGGAAAACACGGATTGGATCCTTCGAAAAAATGCTGAGAAAGATACGGTCGTGGCGTTCTATATGATGCCCCCCATTCCTCGCCAGGACGGCAACGGAGATGACGATAGTTATGACCAATCGATTACTTGTATTCAACACCGGGACAACATCCTCGCAGTCGCGGGAGGTGATCGCATTGTGCTTTGGGATTTTCATGACGAGAGTGCGTCTAGTTGTAGAAGCAGTATGGCAACAGCAACTACTAGGGACAATCATGATGGTGAACCCTCGTACTTTCCTCCACGTCGGCTCTTGCACCACGAAGGAGTCCAGTCACTCGAGTTTATCCCGAAACAGAACTTGATTGCCACCAGTGGGAAGGGAGGAGTCCACGTTTGGAATACACGGAACGGCGAGCTGAGAGGAAGCATTGCCACCACCGAACGAGCGTCGGGTACACTCTGCAGTTCCACGTGTTCTCAAATCATGGTAACGCATGGGAAAATGATTACATTGTGGAATTTAGAATCGACGCGAGAGCACCTGTTGGAAAAAAAGTCGTCCGCCGGGAATATTTTGGGCCTTGTGCGCTGCTACGATGACCGTATTGTCTGTGCTCATGACGATGAGACGTTGTCCATTTATACGTTTCGAAGGGAAGTGCCAAAAGACAAAGCGAGAGCGTCTACCAGTAGTTTTGGACTCCTGAACACGTCTACGTTACGATGAGGTGCCAAAGGCAACACGATGGGTGGATGGATTAGTTTCCTACTGACAGCGAAGTACACTAGATCAGGATACCAAAACAAAGCTGAGGAAAGTGTAAAGAGGGCACATAAAATTAAACAGCGTTACGAATACTACAAAGCGTGAACTGACGTTTTGATGCGATGTGTTGATGCAAAACAATCTTCAGTATGGTGTGGATTGTGTGATGTGAAGTATTACTAGCATGGCACAGCAAGGATTGAGTGGAAGTATCATTTATCCTTCTGTGTACGTACTAACTACTAGTACTTTAGATCCTGCAGGCTCTTGACTGCAGCGGGGCCATGCTACAAGGCCACTGTTCCATCGTGGCTCGTGGAAATGTCTCCGGCTGAGTATCTTTGAGGTTGATGGCACATCGGCGGGATCGCATTAGCGGTCAGTGACCTACTGCAGGCCTTTCTGAAGGCTTAGGGGACCCGCGCAAGCTGGAGGCTAGCTAGCTACTACGGTAGGGGAGACATTTGAAGCAGCCGGGAGTGGTTTGATGCCGAAAAACAAAGTGGTAGCTAGCTAGCCAGCCAATCAACCATTACTACGACATTAAATAAGAAGCGCCCTTAAGCTAGTGTTTTTTCTCTCTTTTTTTGTCTACTTCTTTAAAATCAAGCTCCACGATCCAAAAGGGAAGTTGTGTTGATTTTTATTCGTTGAGCTATCGACGAAGTGTTCTATGAACGAAGGTGGCGAGGCGATCCCTCATAATCTGACGAAGTTACGACTTATTGTTCTTTGTTTACTTTTGATCAAACTATCAGAGATGTAAGCAGTTTTGGGGTTCCACTCAAGCCTTCCAAGCGTTCTGAATGCGAAGTCCCACTGTGTTGATTGAACATCCCGTTGCGTCGCTCAGACATCTTCGTTCTTTGTGTTCTATATCTGTGCTGGATTTAGTGGTACGTCCCCATACAGTACTGGCCATCGATACTGGCAACCGGTACTCGGGACGTCGTAATAGACTAATAGTCTCTATCGCGCAAACGAACGTACTCGTAGGGAACACCAGCGCATCGTTAATCACGATTTAATGATTTCCCCTCCAGTTCTGGAGGAGTAGATTTTTAGGCTGTCTCTTATACACATCTCCGAGCCCACGAGAC
>ENA-ORBV01005030-ORBV01005030.1-microbial-mat-metagenome-genome-assembly--contig:-NODE-5030-length-24699-cov-10.211599_pt1 | contig 24699 bp, 16 predicted proteins | sample MGYA00237777_ERZ505514 | MGnify/ENA primary metagenome ERZ505514 (study PRJEB26160, sample SAMN06269048) | microbial mat metagenome | isolation source: Oligotrophic lake microbial mat | place... | reverse complement strand
TCCGCAGCCCGCCCCGCGCGAGCCGACTCCCCGTGAGAAGCGACTGGAGTATGCCAAGCAGCTCGCGCAGCTGCTCATCCCCGACGGTGCCGACACACGCAGCCCCCTTCGCTCAGTTCTTCCGCTCATTGCGCTCGAGACAATCCAGCCCGGCGTCGCCACCGCGGAGCTCAACCGCCTTCTCGCCACGCTCAACGACGGTGAACGCAGCACCGTGGAAACCGTCCGGCGCCTCATGGCCCAGCTCGAAGCCCAGGCCGACACCGGCGCGGACCCCAAGGCCCTGGCCGAAGCCGTGCGATCCGAAGTTGATCGTGCCCAGCCCAAGCCTTCCCCCCCTGCCATGCTCGCTCTTGGCAACGTCGCCCTCTGCCGCAAGGTCGAGGCGTTCGGCCGATTCACCGCCTACCCCGGCAGCAGCTATGTCGCCGGTCGCAAAGTCCCGATGATTGTGTACACCGAGGTCGAGAACTACGCACAGGCCCGCGATGCCGATCTCCCGTCCGCCGGAGCAGCACGTCGGCCCTCGGGTGAACGCTGGGCCCTTGAACTCAGCCAGGAGATCCATCTTTACTCCTCAGATGGAACGCTTTGCTGGTTCGTCAAGGAACAGACGCACCGCGACACATCCCAGAGCAAGCGCCGCGACTTCTTCCTCGTACAGCGGATTGATCTCCCCGCCACCCTCTCGCTCGGGCGCTACACCCTCAAGGTCATCGTCCGCGACAAAGCGGCCGCCGCCCTCGGTGGCACCAGCGAACCCCACGCCGAAGTCAACATCCCCATCAGCATCGTGGCCGACAACGCGGTCGCCGCGGCGGACTCCATCCGCCCGATCGCGGCGGGAACCGTGACTGAGACGACCGCCGTTCCAGAAAGCCGTTGATGCGACTGGCCAGGCTTGGCCAGCCTGAGGTAGAGGGGTCCTGCCATTCTGTCACCGCCAGCCAGGTAAGGCCTCAGTTGGCACCACCGTATCAAGGGAGTACACATTCTGTTTTCCCTTCCGAGCGGATTTATTGCGATCTTGGAGGAGTTGGCGTTATCCAGCACAGCGGCACGCTTTGTGCTGTCGATACTGTAACTCTCTCTCCCGAATAGACGCCCCAAACGCGCAAGTTCTGACAGATCTGACTCCAAGTACCGCCAGCTGCGAAGTGATTGCCGGGGAATCCTACTGAGAGAGAGAGCAAGTACCCGCCCGGCCTTGAGGCCGGACTGGTGTTTGTCGATGCAACCGGCTTGGAATGGGGATTTGTTCCCTGTTGAGCCGGTTCCGAACGACCCGACCTCCTCGGCGGTATGTACACCGGAGGGCGGGGCAAGAGTCGGAAGCACGCCGGCAAGCCGCCGGCCACGAGCTTCCGTAAGGAGTGTGTGCGATGTTTGAACGCTTTACCGATCGCGCCCGCAAAGTCATGGCCCTGGCCAACCAGGAAGCCCAGCGGTTCAACCACGAGTACATCGGGACCGAGCACATCCTGCTCGGCCTTGTCAAAGAAGGCTCGGGCGTCGGCGCCAATGTCCTCAAGAACCTCGACGTCGACCTGCGCAAAGTCAGGCTCGAAGTCGAGAAGCTCGTCAAGAGCGGCCCGGACATGGTGACCATGGGCAAGCTGCCCCAGACGCCGCGCGCCAAGAAGGTCATCGAGTACGCCATTGAAGAGGCCCGGAACCTCAACCACAACTACGTCGGCACCGAGCACCTGCTGCTCGGCCTCCTTCGCGAGCACGACGGCGTCGCCGCGCAGGTGCTGATGAATCTCAACCTCAAGCTCGAAGAAGTCCGCGAAGAGGTGCTCAACCTCCTCGGCGCGGGCGGTGAGAGCGAGGAATCCACCAGCGGCGGCGGCGGGGAGCCGAGCGGCGCGGGTGGCCCGAGCATGGGCAGCGGCGGCGGGGCGGGCCCCGCCGAGGCTCGCGCCAAGGGCAAGAGCAAGACCCCTGCGCTCGACAGCTTCGGCCGCGATCTGACCGAACTGGCACGCGAAAATCAGCTCGACCCCGTCATCGGGCGGGCCAACGAGATCGAACGCCTGGTCCAGGTCCTGTGCCGCCGCACGAAGAACAACCCCGTCCTCCTGGGTGAGGCCGGTGTCGGCAAGACCGCCATCGTCGAGGGCATGGCCCAGCGCATCATCTCCGGCGATGTCCCCGACATCCTCCACGATCGCCGCCTGGTCGTCCTTGATCTGGCGATGATGGTCGCAGGCACCAAGTATCGCGGCCAGTTCGAGGAGCGCATCAAGGCTGTCATGAACGAAGTCCGCAAGGCGGGCAACGTCATCCTCTTCATTGACGAACTCCACACCCTCGTCGGCGCAGGCGGGGCCGAGGGCGCGATCGATGCGTCCAACGTCCTCAAGCCCGCGCTCGCACGCGGCGAGATCCAGTGCATCGGCGCCACCACCTTCGATGAGTATCGCAAGTACATCGAGAAGGACTCCGCGCTCGCACGCCGCTTCCAGTCGATCGTCGTCGACCCGCCCAACGATGAGCAGGCCGTCGAGATCCTCAAGGGTCTGCGCGACAGGTACGAGAAGCACCACAGGGTCCAGATCACCGATGCCGCCGTCAAGGCCGCCGTCGAGCTCTCGGGCCGCTACATCTCCGGCCGCGTCCAGCCCGACAAGGCGATCGACGTGATCGACGAGGCCGGCGCACGCGTCCGCATCAAAAGCATGACCAAGCCGCCGAACCTGGCGGACCTGGAAGGCGAGATCGAGCGTCTCAGCGTTGCCAAGGACGAGGCAGTCAAGGCCGCGGACTACGAGAAGGCGGCGGAGCTCCGCGACAAGGCCGAGCAGATGCGCCGCGAGAAGGAAACCATTCAGCGTCAGTGGCGCGAGAAGGCCAAGGAAGTCTCCGGCATCGTCGATGAGGACGTCATCGCCGAGGTCGTCAGCAAGATGACCGGTGTGCCCCTCCAGCGTCTTGAGAAGGAAGAGGCCCAGCGCCTGCTCGAACTCGAGAAGGAGCTGCACAAGAAGGTCATCTCGCAGGACGAGGCCATCACGGCCATCGCCAAAGCGATCCGCCGCGCCCGCGCAGGGCTCAAGGACCCAAAGCGGCCGATGGGCTCGTTCATCTTCGTCGGCCCCTCGGGCGTCGGCAAGACCATGGTCGCCAAGACCCTCGCCGAGTTCATGTTCGGTGATGAGGATGCATTGATCACCCTCGACATGTCCGAGTACATGGAGAAGCACAACGTCAGCCGTCTGGTTGGCGCCCCCCCCGGCTACGTCGGCTACGAAGAAGGCGGCCAGCTCACCGAGCGCGTCCGCCGTCGTCCCTACAGCGTGATCCTCCTCGACGAAGTCGAGAAGGCCCACCCCGACGTGTTCAACATGCTCTTGCAGATCATGGAAGAAGGCCGTCTGACCGACTCCTTCGGCCGTAACGTCGACTTCCGCAACTGCGTCCTGATCATGACTTCCAACATCGGCGCTGACCTCATCAAGGGCGGCGGCGGGTTTGGCTTCTCCAAGCGCAGCGAAACGGTCGACTTCGACAACATCAAGACGATCCTGATGAAGGAGATCGAGCGGTTCTTCCGCCCCGAGTTCATCAACCGTCTCGATGACGTCATCGTTTTCCGTCCTCTCACCAAGGAGGATCTCGTGTCGATCGTCGAATTCGAAGTCTCCAAGGTCGCGGCGCGGCTCACCGCACAGGGCATCTACCTCACCCTCGACCAGAAGGCCAAGGACTTCCTCATCGAGAAGGGCTACAACCCCGACTTCGGCGCCCGGCCCCTTCGCCGCGCAGTCGGCTCCTTCATCGAGGACCCGCTCTCCGAGATGCTGCTGCAGCAGGGCATCAAGCGGCCGTGCAACATCGCTGTGACCCGCAAGGACACCAGCGACGGCAAGCCCGCCGAGATGCTCTTCTTCGAGACCACCGACGCCCCCGTCGAGAAAGTCCCCCCCATTCCCGAGAAGGCCGGCAAAGCCGACTCCGGCTCGGGCAAAGGCGGCGGCGGCGAAACCGTTGCTGCGAGCTGAGCCTCGTTGAATCTGACACACTCCAGGGCCTCGGGCATTCTCGCCCGGGGCTCTTTTGCTTTCCCGCGGCCATTCGCGCGTGCGCCTGCGCTCCACCCCGCGCGCAAAAGCACAACCGCCCGGCGTCTTGGCCGGGCGGTCGCTTGCAATCAGGTTGTCAAAGTCGATCGCGACTCAGGCGCGACGACGACGAGCCGCGGCCAAGCCGCCGAGGCCCAGGAGAGCGAAAGCGCCGGGCGCCGGAACGACCGTGAACTCCGCCCACACAATGTCAAAGCCGTTGACCTTCGTCGCAGCCGTCTGCAGCGAGTTGCCAAAGGCATCCGAAATCGTGAACGCAACGTTCAGGTTCGCCGTGGTGGAGCTGTTCACCACCATGTCCGGGAAGTCCAGGATCGTGCCCGTGCGGAAGTTGTCGTCCGACGGGGAAGCCTGGTTGTTGGCCATGTTGAAGTTGGTGAGAGCCAGGTAGTAGGTGCCGGGAGCATAGTTGCGGACCAGGAAGGCCTGCGCCCCGGCCGTAACGCTGCCGCCGCTGTTGACGCCAGCATCGTCGTTGCCGTAACCGACGATCGCGTTGAAGTTGCTGTCATACACCCAAACTTCAGTGTCAGTCGTGTGGCCCTGCCCGTTGGTGTTGATCGTAATCGCACCCGGCTGGAACGAACCAGCGTTCACGGGCGTGACGGCCGACGAAGTAAACGTCGTCGTGTACGGCGAAGTCGTCGCGATTCCGCCCGTCACGCGGTAGTACATCGAATGCGGACGCCCGAACGAGTACCACGCGTTCTGGCGCGTGGTGCTGCCCGCCACCGTCAAGCCAGTCTGCGCCGTGCTGTCAGCAGCGGTCGGCGTGCCCACGGTCATGCCGGGCAGCCAGGGTGCGGCGGCAGCAGCAGTCTGGCCAAGGCCGCGAATCGTCGCCGTGTGGCCGGCGGTCTGCGTGTTCAGACCCGCTGTCCAGCGATAGATCCCCGGAGCCGATGCCCCGAAGTCCAGACGGAAGTAGTCCGCGCTGCCCACGCCGGGAACCGTCACGCTCGTGCCCGTGCTCGTGCCCGAGACGGTGCTCGCCACGCCAATGGGCCCGAAGATGTTCGCCGTCGCCTTAGAGTCGTTTGCCTCCGACTCCGTAAACTGGGCCGAGGCCGCGCTGGCCAGGCCCGTCACTGCAAGAACTGCAAGAATCCTGTTCATCTCTCTCATCTCCCAAGCGCCCTGCCGCACGTTGGAACTCTGCGCGAGGGTTGAACGTCAACCCCATACGCTGCGTTGTGGTCCGCGCGGCAAGGCGCAACGACATCCACAACCGCCCAAATGCATCTCTGCTCGGAGAAGATCGCCGGAAGAACTCCGGGTCTGATCCTCTCTCCATCCAACAACGAGATTACCCTCGGTTCCCTGCAAACGCAATAAAAATCGCCCCGCACAGGGGCGAGAAAACGCGAACCGAACGCTCAGGGCGGCATCCGTATGGATCGCCCGCCTCTCGACCCGCGGCGTCAAAAACACAACCGCCCGTGAGGAGTTCGCGGTGATCACGCCTCGCCGGATCTTCCCCATGTTCACAGCAGCAGCCGCGGAGCTCGCCACCTCACTCCGCAGACGGGCGTTGGTCGGCGATCCCCTGCCTCCGCGTCCACACCTCCGGACCCATCGGCGGCTCGACAAGGAAGTCGGCAAGGTGCGATCCTCCAGCACTCCGCTTCTCGATGAGCTGTTCGGCGGCCTTGCGGTGCACAGGGGCGTTCTGGAAATCACCGCGCATGCGATAAATGCTCGCAAGATAGCGATGCGCGTCGATCAGTCCCGGCTGCATGGACAGGGCGATCTGAAAGCACTTGATCGCGCTGTCATAATCCTTCAGCCACGTGAGCGCGACGCCCAGCGTGTAGTGAGCGTCCGGGAAGAGATGCTGGATCTCCACCGCTCGCAGGGCGTGATCGGCCGCCTCGTCGAACTGCTCCTGCTGGATCGCGATCATCGCCATCGCGTGATGGGCCTTGGCATGATGCGGATCGATCGTCAGCGCCCGCTGCACCGTCTGGCGCGCCTCGGCCAGCTTCCGGAGGTTGAGCTGAATCCAGCCCATCATGTACAGCAGGTCCGGATTGTCGGGAGTGTGCTTCTGGGCCTCCGTCAGTACCGCGGCGGCTTCGACAAGGCGATTCTGCTGCAGCAGCGCGACCGCCAGGTGCATCCGCGCTCCCGGGTGCGACGGGTTTGTCGCGCTGAATGCCTGAAGCACGGTCGAGGCGTCGGCGTACCGGCCGCGCTCGTGATAGCACTGAGCGAGATTGAGCGCAAACCGCTCATCAGCCGGAAATCCGGCGTGCAACTGCTCAAACAGCGGCAAGGCCTCTGGAGTTCGCCGTGTCGTCATGTAGACCACAGCGAGGTTGAAGGTGGTTTCCCGCCGCAGAAGATCGAGCTGCGACTGCGCATCCCCCGAGAGCGGCGCGATGTACCCAAGGTCCGCAAGCTGCTTCATCGCCGCCTGAGCCTCGATCGGATCCGTACGAAGATCCGCCGGGTGCATCCCGCTCTCGCCCTCCAGCGCATCCCATGTGAACACTCGCTCGATCTCAACCGGCAGGGCGAATGTCTCGATCAGCACCCTTCCATTCATGTCCGCGCCAACAGGCTGACCCAGCAGCGCGAGGCCCGTTGGCGCGATGTCCAGCAGGTTCGCGCCATACACCTCCTCCCCCTGCTTGATCCCCGGCCCGGCGATCGCCAGCATGCCCAGCGGCCGATGCCAGCTCGCATCCATGGCCGCGTGCTGATCATCCAGCGCTGGCGGGACCGCCGGCCGCAGATGATCCGAGTGGAACCCGTGATCCGAAAGCAGAATCACGGTCGTCTGCGGACCGACCAGATGCAGCAGCACCCCGAGCATCGCATCGTGCACCTCGTACACCGCATCCATCACTCCGCCAAACAGCTCTTGATCCCGTTGCGAAACGTGCTGCATCCGAGGCTGCCGATACTGCATGAAGTGGTGGCCCACCACATCAATCGTGTCATAGAACACCATCGCGCAGTCCCACCCCTTCCCCTCCTCGATCGATACCTCCGCGCCCTCGCTCAGCAGCGCGGTCGCCATATTGTGGATCGACGAGCATTGCGCCAGCAGTTTCCTCAGCAGCTCAACGCGCGGGTCCGCAAGCTCGGCCTCCGTCAGCCGCGGCAGCAACCCCGCAAGCTCCGCACCGGTGATCTCCCCTGGGTGCAGCCGCAGTTCGCCAACCCGATCGCGGATCGCCTCCGGGTGCACCGCGCCCGCAGGGACCGGCCACGCATCCCCCGCGTTCCGCGGCATCCCCTCCTGAACCAGGTTGGAGACACAGCATCCGCGGATCGGCTCCGCCGGGTGCGACGCGTACCACGAGATCACATTCATCTTCAGCCCCGCCTGCGTCAGAATGTTCCAGAGCGCCTTCGTCTTGCGGCTCGTCGAACTGCTCACCCGAAGCAATCCGGTCGCCGGATCAGGCTCGATGAAGTGCAGGATCCCGTGCCGATCCGCCGTCTTGCCCGTCGCCACCGATGTCCAAAGCAACGGCGACAGCTTCGGATCAAGCGAGGTCATCTCCCCACGGACCCCGCGCTTCAGGAACGCCTGCAGGTTCGGCATCCGCCCCTGCTCAATTAGCGGATCGATGATCTTCCAATCCGCGGCATCCCACCCGAGAATCAGCAGACGTTGCGTGAGCCGTTGCGACATAGGTGCCATCTTATCGGCAAACGCGCACCCAAAAAGAACACGGGCGGCCCTTTCGAGCCGCCCGTGAGAATCAAATCGAATCGATCGGGTCGCGGATCACTTGCGACGACGACCAGCGAGGCCGAGCGCGCCAAGGGCGAGCAGTGCGGCGGAGGCCGGAGCGGGGATCACGCCGGCTTCGATGCCGCGGCCAGCTTCATTGTCGTAGGCGAACTCAACCAGGGTGCGGGGCTGGCCCTGAAGGGTCGCATCGAGGCTGACGCGGAACCAGCCGTAGTGGACGAGGTTCGCGTTGGCTTCGTTCTGGAAACGGAAGCCGATGATGTTGGAGCTGCTGCTGAGCACATGGGGCTCGCTGCCGGTCGTCGAGGCTGGCGATGAGCCGTAAACGCTGGCGGGCCCGATCAGCGTGCCGAAGGGCAGGTTTGCCGTCGCGCCGCCGCCGGTGCGCTGAACGTAGACACCGCCCGCGGGAGCTGCCGGGTTGAAGTAGTTCAGGGCGCTAGAGCTCCAAGGATTGATGTCCCAACCCGGAACGGATGCGCCGCCGGTGTTGCCGGGCTCATTGATCACGCCCGTCACCACGTTCAGGTACAGGCCGTTGGTGGAGGAAGCGATGGTGAGGTTCACGGTGCCGCTGTGAACGATCGCCGCGTCGGCGTTCTCAACAAAGCCGACCGCCGCGCCAGCCGCTGCAACAGCGGAGAACGCCACAAAGTGCCGATCCAACCGGGTCTTGATGCTCATGGAAAAAATCCTCTCTCTTGTACATTCCAAAGACGAGGCACCTTCTCTCGGAGTGCTCGCCAACCCTCCACGCACACCGTGAAGAGCGAATCGTCGCGTACCCCGGCTGGAGTACGCTCCGAAGCGTCTTCACACCATATCGCTTTTTGCCCTGCACGCAAGCAGAAACTCATGCGTCCTTCACATTCCATCGCCATTTGGACAACTTCTCTCGCCATCGCCTAGTTTGCGGACCTCGAATCGCTTCACGCGACACGCGATCGCTTCATGAGGGATTGTCCTCATCTCCATCCCAAGCTTCCGCTGATCCATCGCCCACTCCTGTCGATACAGTCGCTGGCGATGGAGTCTTCAATGCACCCACAAGAGATCATCATCGTTTCCGGACTTCCTCGGTCGGGCACATCCATGATGATGCGCATGATTGTGGCGGGGGGAATCCCCGCACTCGCGGACGATCACCGCGCGCCCGACCAAGACAACCCCCTGGGCTACTACGAGTTCGCGGCGGCCAAGGCCACCCAGTCCGATTCCACCTGGCTGGCCCTCGCCAAAGGCAAGGTCGTCAAGCTTGTCCACGTCCTGCTGCCCAGCCTGCCGAAAACGCACTCCTATCGCGTCGTCATGCTGCACCGCAATCTCGATGAAGTCGTCGCATCGCAGCACAAAATGCTCATCCGCAGCGGCCGCGAGGGGGCGCAACTGCCCGATGCCACCCTCAAGAACCTCTTCGCCGCACAGATGGAAACCACCCGCAAGTGGCTTGAGCAGCAGCCTAACTTCCAAAGACTCGATGTCCACTACGACCGTGTGATTAGCGATCCGATCGGCGAGGCTACCCGCGTCGCGAACTTCCTCGGCATCGCAGACGCCGCCCCGCAAATGGCCGCGGCAGTGGATCAATCGCTCTACCGCAACCGGCGATGAGCCTTCACCGCGTCAAGATCGCAGTTGGTCTCAGCGTTCCCATCACGCTTATCAATGCACAACCGCCCGGCGACAGCGCCAGGCGGTTGCGTTGAAATCAGATGGCCGAACCCGATCTCGGATCAGCGGCGACGACGGGCCGCGGCCAGACCGCCCAGACCCATGAGCGCCAAAGCGCCGGGCGCGGGAATGTTCGTCACGCCAAAGCCCCAGGCCCGCAGCACGCCGGAGTCACCAGCAGCGCTGTCGGTAATGGTCAGAGTCCACTCGCCCTGCTTCTGCGTATTGAAGAAGCGGCTGAAGTTGTCCGCCGGGGCATAGATGTCCGGAGCAACGATGCCGCCCGCGCCGCCAACCAGCTCGGGGAACACCAATCCACCCATCTCGAAGAAATACACACCGTTGAGGTCGTCGCTGTTCCCGAAGAAGCTCTGTGGCACACCAGGACGGTCGATCAGAGACACCGAAGCCCCGCCCGGACCCGAAAGGGTGATCTGCAGGTCGCCGACCCACGTGTGGGTGATGTCGACATACACATAGTCCATCGTCGCGATCAGGCCGATGTCGTTGACCGTCAGGTTCGACGTCGTCACGCCGGGGGCCGCGGCCGCATCGGCAAGCGGAAGCGGAACTTCGTAAGACCGTGAATAGTTCTTATCTACGGGAACGGCCAGAGCCGACGATGCCACGGCAAGCCCAGCCACAGCAGCCAATGCAAATGCGCGATTCATTCTCTCTCCTCGAAGTAAGCTCGAAGCGACCACACGACCGCCGCGGCGACAACGAATGGCCGACGGCAGCATGCCCTGCCGGTGCGATCAAATCGCGGAAGGCAGCAGCACGGTTCACCAAGTTGATGAGGAGCCCCGAGCTATCGGGAGGACCTCTCTCTATCCATTCATGAAGATACACCTTCCCCCCTGTTCGTGCAAGAGATACTCAAAATTTCCCCTGTTCAAGTTGCCTGTACTCACGTCTTTCTCCGTGGAAACCCTTGCATTAAGTACTTGTTTGGTAAGGCTTTGCAGCGAAACATCTGCCCCTGACTGAACCGCCTCAAACCACATTTCGGGCCGCCAAGGACACCGCTGGGAATCCCGGAAGCATAAATCACTGAAGCGCTCCCCCACTCATTCGGTACGATGCTCCACATGCCCATCTTTCTGCGCTGGCTCCTCCGACTTGGCCCGATCAATCCGATCGCCGTTCGCCTTGTTCAGGGCGGCTCCCGCCGCTCACGCCACCTCTACATCCGCACCATCTACCTCGGCGCGCTGATCGTCACGCTCCTCTACCTCCTTCTCACGATGCAGGGCGGCGGACCACTCTCCCAGCTCAAGCTCGCCGCCGCGGCCTCGGGCAGCTTCGCCATCGTCGCCTATCTCCAGATCGCGCTCATCTGCGTCCTTGCACCCGTCTTCATGGCCGGTGCCATCGCGCAGGAGGCCAACCCACGCACCTGGGACATCCTCCTCACCACCCCCATGTCCGCCGGCGAGATCGTTCTTGGAAACCTCTTCGGCCGCCTCTTCTTCATCCTCGCCCTGCTCTTTTCCAGCCTCCCCCTCTTCGCCCTCACCCAGTATTTTGGCGGCGTGCCGGGCAGATCGATCTTCGCCAGCTACCTCATCGCCGCGTGTGCTGCGCTGCTCGTGGGCTCGATGGCCATCGCACTCTCCGTCAGCCGCCTCGTCGGCAAGCGAGCCGTGTTCGCCTTCTACGTTTCGGTCATCAGCTATCTGGCCGTCACCTACGGAGTCGATCAGCTTGTCGGCGGCGGATCGCTCGTCACCTGGATGACGGCGATCAACCCCTTCCTCGCCCTCACCGCGCTCCTCAATCCATCTGGATACCTCGCCTACACCGAAGGCTCCCAGACCGGTCTTGCAAGTTGGTTCCTCGAAAGGCCCGTCCACACCTGGTGCTGGCTCTCCGCGGGCCTCAGCGCCATCCTCATGGTCACCTCCACCTTCACCGTCCGAATCGGCGGCCTCGCCGGACTCGGCGGGATGGGGGGTCGCGGCGGGATCCCCTGGTACCGGCGCATTTTCGGCCTCGGCGCAAGGGGTGCAAACTCCCGACCCGCGCGGCAGGTCTGGCACAACCCCATCGCCTGGCGCGAAGCGGCGGCCCGAAACGCCACGTTCGCCCGAATGCTCGCCCGATGGTCCTTCATCCTTCTCGGTGGCCTCTGGGCGCTCGGGCTCGTGCTGTACTTCCACGGCGGCGGAATCGTGCTACCCGACACCTACCGCGATGTCGTCTTCTACACCGTCATCGGCGAGGTCGCCGTCATCTCGCTGGTCGCGGTGAATATGGCCGCGACCTCTGTCGCCCGCGAACGCGAGGACGGCACGCTCGACCTCCTGCTCACCACACCCATCACACCCGCTTCCTATCTCGGCGGCAAAATGCGCGGCATGGTTGCCTATCTCCTCCCGCTCATCGCCGTGCCGGTCGGCACGCTCCTGCTCGCAGGGCTCTATGTGCTTGTCGTGCAGGTCGGCCTCATCACCCGCGAGGGTGGAGTGATTTACAACCACTCTCTGCCCGGTGCCGCGGCCGGTGTCATGCTGCCCATCCCGGCCATCCTGCCGGAGGCCGCGCTCGTGGTTGCCGTGGTCATGGTGCCCTTCATCGCCTTCTGCGTCATGGTCGGAATGCAGTGGTCTCTCAAGAGCAAGGGCTCTCTCTCGGCAGTCGTCGCGACCGTTGGCGTGGTCGGCGTGGTCGGCGGCATCGTCGGCCTCTGCGCCTATAAGAGCGGCACCGACTTCCAGTTCGTCGGTTCCGCCATCGCCGCGCTCTCCCCCATCACCGCCGTCACCGCGACCATCTATCCCGAAACTGCGCTCGCGGTCACGGTCAACAGCCACGGCCTCGCATCGGCCCGCATCGGCCTGCTCATCGGCTGTGCAATTGCCGCCATGGCCTATCTGGCCGTCGTCTACGGCCTGCGCGCCAACATGGTCCACAACTTCGACATGACCGTGCGCCGGCTCGCGGGCGTCGCCTGACGCCACTGCCATTCATGCATCCAACGCCGCGGCGGCATTTCCGCAAACGTTGGCCAGTGAAGGTGCTATAGTCGTTGCAACAACTTCTTGGGACCGCTCATCAACATGGCACCTGACCTCAGCATCGAGATCGGAAAGAAGAAGCCCTTCGACCTCCCCGAGGAAGAAGCACACCTCAACATCCTCCGCACCGGAAGCATGCTCGACGCCGCGTTTGCCAAGCTCTTCCGCCCGCACGGCCTGACCGATGCGACCTACAACGCACTCCGCATCCTCCGCGGCCACCACCCCACCGGCGTCCCGTCGCAGACAATCGGCACGCAGATGGTCGCCCGCGTTCCCGATGTCACGCGCCTGGTCGACCGGCTGGTCGATGCAGGCTTGGCCGCACGCGAACGCACGGTGCAGGATCGCCGCATCGTCATCGTCCGCATCACCCGCGCGGGCCTCGAGATGCTCACCCGCCTCGATGGCCCTGTTCGCGAGTTGAGCAAGAGGCAGCTCGGCCACATGTCCCGCGCCGACCTCGCCGAGCTCAGCCGTTTGCTGGCCAAGGCACGCGAGAACTGCCTGTCTGCCGAGGACTGATCCTTTCAGACACTTCCGCGATCCTTCCTGCTCGCCCCCCACCCCCCCTGCGCAGGCTTTCGGCCCGCTGTCATCCTTTGCCCGCGAACCTTGACACAGCCGAGATCATAGGTTATACTTGTTATCACAAGTATCGTTAAGACTGCCTTCGCGATCGGGAGTGTCGACCATGATCCGCATCCGAAAATCCGATGACCGTGGCCGCGGCGAGCACGGCTGGCTCTCCGCACGACACACCTTCTCCTTTGGGGATTACTACGACCCCTCCAACATCCGCTTCCGCTCGATGCGTGTCATGAATGAAGACCGTGTCGCCGGTGGGTTCGGCTTCGACGCCCACCCCCACCACGACATGGAAATCATCACGTACATGGTTTCGGGCGCACTCGCCCACAAGGACGGCATCGGCGCCGGTGGTCACTCCGCCGTGCTCAAGCCCGGCGAAGTCCAGCGCATCTCCGCAGGCACCGGGATCGTTCACAGCGAGCACAACGCCTCGCCCGCCGAGACCGCCCACCTCCTGCAGATCTGGCTCATGCCCGACCGCAAGGGCCACGAGCCGCGCTACGACCAGAAGCCTTTCCCCGACAGCGAGCGCCGCGATGCGCTCCGACTCGTCGCCTCGACCGATGGAACCGCCGGCTCCATGCCCATACACCAGGATGCCCGCATCTACGCCTCTCTGCTCTCGGCAGGAACCTCCCTTGAGCACACCACCACCCCCGATCGCGGCGTCTGGGTGCAGCTCATCCGTGGCGAGCTGTCTGTCAACGGCCAGACACTCTCCCCCGGCGACGGTGCCGCGATCGAGAACGAGTCGACCGTTCAACTCGCCGCTTCCGCCGCCAGCGAGTTCCTGCTCTTTGACCTGGCCTGACCCCCCACTCGCACACCACACACTCACGGAGACTCTTCATGAACATCACCCGACGTGTCAAACAACCAGCAGGACAAGCCTGTCCGCCTTGAACAGGTGTCCTCACAAACCTGGAAGGATGGCAAAATCACACGCGAGCGGTTCTACTATGATGCGTCAAAGAACTGATCGCTTCCCCGTCCACTTCCCCTGAGCCTTTTCTCACCCCTGCCCCCCTACTCCTCTCGTGCGCCCGCCACGACTGCGTGCGGCACATGCGGGGAAAGGGGGCGGGGGTTTTTCATTTGATGCAGCGATACACGAACGCCGGCGGCATGTTGCGCCACACAACGCGTCCGACCTGCACTTCGCCAAACGTGCTCCGCAGCATCTTGCGGAAAACCCAGGCGCTCCGCACCAGCATCGACGCCTGATACGTGAACGTGCGGAACTCGCCGCCGGGTTTCAGCACACGATGCGTCGCCTCAAGTATGCGGTTCCGCGGCTGCTCAGGAATGCTCGTCCACGCAAGCCCGCTGATGATCGCATCCACCGTTCCCGGCTGGATTCCTTCCTTGCGGCAGATCGTCTCAACATTCCCGGCGTCGTCGTGATAAACCGTCGCCTCCGGATACTGCCGACTCACCGTCGACGCCATCGCCTCGTTGAACTCGATGGCGATAAAACGTCCCTTCCCCGCCCCCGGCCGGTGGCTCTGCCGCGGGTCCAGCCAGTCGTGCGGCATCGCGTCGAGCATGGCTTTCGTGAACACTCCCGTGCCGGGCCCGAACTCGAGAATCGAACGCGTCTGCGAAAAATCAATTCCCCTCACCATCGCCGCGGCGAGCGCGCGGCCACTCGGCGCAATCGCGCCGATCCGCCCCGGGTGCAAAATGAACTCCCGCATGAACGCCACCGAATCACGCTTTCGCGGCGGACGGCGACCGGTCATCCTGTTCGTTGCGGTGCTGCTCGACATGTGGTTCAAACCTCTCCTTGGGAGAGCGTAGACTAGCGTTCCAGCCGACCCCGCGAAGCCTGCCAACCCCTCCAAACCCAGCCACCCCGGTCGTCCCGATTCCGAGAACGAGCAAACCTCCTACGCATTCACAGCGCCCGCGACTGCTCGGGTGAACCCGTACGCGACGCGGCGGTTGCCGACGGGTCGATCCGCTGGCCATCGGCGGGCAACACCACGCTGAACGTCGCGCCCCCTCCCTGCGTGGATTCCAGCCGGATCCTTCCCCCGTGCTCCTCGATGATCCGCTTGGTCACCGCCAGGCCCAGGCCCGTCCCGCGGAGCCCCTTGGAAGTCTGAAACGGCTGGAAGATCGACTGGTGCCGGTCTTCCGAGATGCCCGGGCCGTTGTCGATCACATCGATGCGGACCATCGCCCGCGCCGCCCCCTGCGCCGGGAGATAGATCGCCTTCACCGTCACCGCCCCGGTCTGCGGCTCTACCGCCTCAACCGCGTTCCCCATGAGGTTCACCATCGCCTGATGCATCAGGCTGGGATCAAGCTGCACCGGCGGCATCTCCGGGTCGGCATCGATGATCAGCGCGACGCCGCGCGCGATACATTGGTCGTGCAGCAGCTGCGCGCAGTCCTCGATCAGCGTGCTCACCTTGGTCAGTTCATACTCGAGCGTCCGCCGCGCCGAATACGCCAGCATGTTCAGCGTGAGCCCCATGATCCGGTCGATGTTCCGCTTGAGGATCGCCCACCCCCCGCGCGCGATCTTCAGGTCCTCTTTCTTCAGCCCCATCTCGACAACATCCGCCCCGCCGCGCAACCCCTGCAGAATGTTCTTGATGGAGTGCGACAGGCTCGCGACGGTCTCGCCGATCGCCGCAAGCCGCTCGGTCTGCAGCCTCTTGGCAAACCCCTCCGCATTCGCCAGCGCAAGGCCGGTGTGCCGCGCAATCGCATTGAGCAGCGCAAGCTGCTCCGGAGTAAACGTGTAGTTCGCGATCGACGAATCCACGTAGATCGCCCCGAACTTCCGGTCGCCAAACTCGATCGGCGAGCACAGCGCCGAGCGGATATGGAACTGCTGCACGCTGTCGCCCTTGGCAAACCGCGGGTCGCTCATCGCGTTGCTGCTGAGCACGCCCTCGCTCCCCGTCATCGCGTGCTGCAGAATGGTCTTGGAGACGTGGATCCGCGCATCCTTCTTGTCCTTGGGCGCGGTGCGATACTTCACAACCACCGGCCGCGGCGTCTGTGGAATCGCCGCCGCACCCTTCCCCTTCGCCGTCGGCTCCGCGGGGCCGGCAGGATCATCGTTGAGCAGGATGAACCCGCGCTCGGGCTGAAACTCGTTGAACACCAGTTCCATCACCCCCGCGAGCAGTTCCTCCCGGATCATCGTCTGAGCAGTGAGCGCAGTCAGGCGGTAGATCACCTGCAGGTGGTGGACGGCGGCGGTCCGCGGCTCGGGTTCGGCAAGAATCACCGAGTCGTCGTTGCTGGCCAGCGTCCGCTCGACCTGCGTGTCCATCTGATCCGGCCGGACTACGCGGATGACATCGCGCGCTTCATCGTCGTCGCGGCGGCCGAACATCCAGAGCGTCGAGCCGGTGCGGATCTGGTCGCCGAGGCGGAGACGGGTCCGCTCGGGGATGCGCACGCCGTTGACGTAGGTGCCGTTCTGGGAGTCGAGGTCGCGGATGTACCACTCGCCCTCATCGGGCGTGAGCTCGGCGTGGCGGCGCGAGACCGTTGTGTCGGTGGTGGGCAGGGCCTCGCTGGAGCGGCCGATGAGCTGCGGCTCGTTGAGCGGCAGGGCAAACGTTTTGCCCTTGTCAGGACCCTGGATGACCGTGAGCGTCAGCACGGGTGACGGTACGCACGCGGGCTCGAACCGAACTCCGCAAAGCAGCAGATAGAGCAGCGGAAAAGGCGAGATCGCCCCCCGTCAGTCGCTGTGCCGCCCGGTCTCACCGCCGCCTTCTCCGCATCGCCGCCACCCCGCCCGCCATCACCATCACCGCCGCGGCACAGGGGGAAGGGATGGGGACAACACTGATTGTGTCAATGTGGAACTCGCCCGGAAAGGTCGTCTGACCAAACTCAAGGAACGAGCCGGTGATATTGGCGTGCAGGGGAACAATAAACCTCGTCCACGGAATAGGTCCCTCTCCGGCCACGAACTCCGCGAAGACAACCTGACCCTCCCACCGGACAGTAAACGTCTCATTGGGTGCCGGGAGTTCACTCCGCACCCAGAAGTTCAATTCATAGTCCTGACCGGCTTGGGTAGGGAGGGTCTGGGAGACGAACTGGAGGGAGGAGGAGGAAAGCTGAGCGTAATAGGTGCCGCTGTGCGGCTCACCCAATTGATTGACCGTGAATTGATTCTGCATCGACATCGGCGCCGGGACGTTCCACCCCGAAAAATTCCCAGTCTCGAACCCACCGTTGAAGACGAGGTTGCCTGCGCTAGCAGGCTGTCCGATAACCGCGGTAAGGCAGACACCAGTCGCGATTGTACATGAAAGGTTCTTCATAATGGTGTCCGTTCAGTCATTCAGGGCTGTCTGTGCAGCCCAGCATATCACGTGATATGCCCTGCCGCAACAAGCCGGGATCGAACTCCGCGGACTTGCATGCAAGCTCTCGCGATTTGCACGAAGGGCCTGACGGTCAAGAGTGTATGAAGGGCGTTCCGCGACTTGCAGATGCCGTGACATCTTGTTACGTTGCATCCTCACCGTCGCTTTGTACGCGCCCAAGACCGGCGTGCGTCCGCGGCACTCCGGTTTCACTTCGTTTTCCCTGGAGATTCAATGAACGTCTTTCTTAGAAGACTCAGCGCTGTCATTGCCGGCGCAGCCGGTGCCTGCACAGTCGCAGCCGCGGCAAGAGGCCAAGCGCTGCCAGTAGCCGGGGCGTGCTGCGTACCCAACGGTAGTTGCACCATAACGACGCTCCATGCGTGTACGCTCCTCGGTGGGGTCTATTCCGAGAGTTCCCCCTGCCCGACGCCCTCGACGCCTCCAACACTGTGCGACCCACGTGCGCCGGGCGTCGCGATGAGTCGGACTGCGGCCAAGCGGCTGCTGCAAGAGAGTGTCATCCATTCGCTCTGGACTGCGGGCGAACCTCTCGATCTCTACAACTCCACTGCTTCACCGATCGCTGAGATGTGGGGGCTGATCGACACGGGCGCGATCATCGCTCCGCACATCGCCCTTGATGTGCGGAGCTACCCAGATCCGGAGGTGGCGGCGCAATATGTGATCGACAAGGTGCAGGAGGCAAAGAATGCCTGGAGCATCGGTGATTATGTCGGCAAGCCGTTCTACTGGGCACTGCGGCTGGATGCAATCGGGCAGAGCACCGACTGGCATGTTGGGCCTGGCGCCTTGCCCCCCCTTCACGAACCATGAGGACGACGTTGTGCCGGGCAAGCTCAGTTCGCAGCGGTACATCTATTCCGACAACGATTGGGGTCACCTGGGCCCGATGAACGCGGTCGCCGCGAACGCCGACACATTCACCGTTGTTACCACCGGGGAGTACGACCACGATGGATTCTTTGCGCAGTACAGCGAAGAGTACTACCTCGAACCTTGGGAGGCGACGGTTCAGGTACAAGGCGAGACCGATAGGATCATCACCGGATATCACAAGGTGGCGGATGGCGATGATTGGATCGTCACGTTCACCGTGGACCCCCCGTTCAGCCAGTCGCATATCGCAGGAACGACATTCCGGATCAAACGGGGGCACCTCAACGATTACAAGCCATGCTACTTCTTCAAGAACGGGTCCAAGGCACTGGAAGTCTGGATGGTCGCGTTCTGCGCCTACCTGGATGGAGCGATCGACTTTCCCCACCCGGTCGCGGTGATCGTCGGGACCGAGGATGTCGGAGCGGTGCCCGTGGACTGGGAGAACTACTTGCATTACTGGGATGACGATCGAGCTGTCGCGAGCGCTGAGGAGGACCCGAATGACATTGAGAACACGGGCTACACGATTGATGGTGTGAATAATCTACGTGATTGGCACACAGCGTTTGCCCCATCGAGTTTCACCCCATTGGGACCTGACTGGAGCCCGGTCAACGAGGAGCTTCACTCCTATCTGGGCGCGACATTCATCACCGCGTACAACTACCATCGCGAGAAGTCGACATGGATTCCATTGCGGGAGATCTGGCCCGATGCCAAACTGTCGCAGTACCTGATCGGTGACGGTTATGGCGTGACATACTCAGGAGAAACGGAGCCACGCGATGTGCCCGTCGGCCCCGGCGAGTCTGTCTACCACGGCATCCCAACGTGGTATGCGCATGTGAACTGGGACGCCTACAACTGTGTCACAAACCCGCGATTTCCGGAGACATTTGACCCTCACAGCGGGGGCGTGATCCCGATCTGGCAGAACTCAGCGGTTAGCACCACGGGAACTGCGGATGACGGGTCCACGCTCAACGGTCTGAACGAGTTCCCTGTGCAAGCGTTTGGATTGCCTCATGGTGAAGACTCTGGTCCTTCGTTTAGCCCAGCATACTACCTGTCAAACGGAATGTCCGTGTTCATCGAGTTTACGGACGGCCCGAACGACAATCTGGTCGTAGAGGCCACTGCGTACGCAGACGGCATCCTCACACTAACATCTAACCTGACTGCGCCAACGGATCCGGGCGATCCGTTCATTATCTACTATCCTTCATATCCTGCATATGTCGAGTACTTCCAGAGCGACGTCCCGTGGCCGCTGATCGAGACCTTCTGCGCCTACTACGAGGAACCTGTGACGGCCGCGGGGTTTTTGGAGACGGGAAAGAAGTGGGCGATGGAGCAGGCGCGGGCACAGACACGAGCGCTGCCGGAGAACCCATACACGCTCACCATCGGCCCCGGCGCGTACGACGGGAACCCGGAGGTTGTCTCACGGTGGGCGACGTATCCGAACGAGCCGTTTACCAGCAAGGACGGCTGGCTTGACGGTGATGACTGGGGCGAGGTGGGCGCGCAAGCGATCGACTACGGCGTGAACCACTTCGACTGGTTCATACCAGGGATCGTCGCCACGGGTGGGACGCCTCATGCCCAACTCGCCGACCATCTATTTACGGCGATGGAAGCGATGCATGAGCATCATCGGGCCAGTCGGCTGCGCTACCGCACAGTGTGGTGCCTGGCGGACTGGAACCTTGACAACGTCATCAGTTTTACTGATCAATCCGCTTTCTATCAAGACTATCTGGATCAGCACCCGGATGCGGACCTCAACGGGGACATGGATTTCACCGAAGACGACATTGACATTTTTTACAACTCCGGAGATTGCGGACTCGATCACATCGTTGATTGCAATGCGAACGATCGCGATGATGCACTCGATATCGCCGAGGGTGATGCGGACCCGCAGGACGAGTTCCCCGACCTCGACACCAACGACAACGGCATCATCGACTTGTGCGAACCCTGCGATGCTGACTGGGACGGCGACCTTGAGGTCGGCGTACCGGATATCTTCGCCTTCCTCAGCGACTGGATGGCTGACACCAACGGAGCGAAGTGCTACGGTGGAACCTGCGGCGTTCCCGCGATCTTCGCGTTCCTGAGTACATGGTTCTCCTACGGGCAAAATCCATGCTATGAATGAACGATGGTGGCGACACTGAGTTGAGCAGCTTCATCGAAGGGGTCCTCGCGCATGCGGGGGCCCCTTTTCATTGCCGTCAGCGCGCTCACTCCATATCCGAACAAATGCCTTGCATTAGCCCTTCTCTCCGGGTACACTTTGCCCCGCTCAGCCGCCAGCCTCAACCCCTCTTCTGCAACGGGTTGGAGGGGGGGCACAGGGCCGAGGCTTCGAGCAGTGCGTGGAGTGCCGGGAGGGAGGGGCGCGCGTGATCACAGTTTGCAAGAGCTCCGCCGCCGCATCAGTGATGCGTCCCCAAAACAGGGTGGTCTTGCGCGCAGCTTTGCGAGTTCACTTTACGCTCGCGCAAACACCTAACCTGCGCACCCGCCGTCAGTTCTGCTCCATCTGGGAGCGGATTCTCAGGTGGCCACAACACCACTCCCTGACGCTCGCGGTTCGTTACCCGATCTCATCCGGCCGGCGATACAGCCGCGCGATGCGGGCCGAGTTGCCCACTTCCGCGCCCCAGTCGTGGCGGAACTCGACGATCGGGTCCATGCCGGGGTTGGCCTCATCGCGCATGAACAGTGAGAAGCTATCCAGCCACAGGCCCGCGCCCGTCCACGGGACGATCTCCTGGCTCAGGCAGCGGAGGCCGAACTCCTTGCAGTCGTTGCGGAACTTCTCGGCCGTCATGCTCGGGCGGCGGCCGCCGAGGATGTGCGGGCCCTCATCGCCCTTGAGGTCTTTGGCATGAACGCCGAGGTTGGAGTGGTGGATGAACCCGATCGCGCCGGGCTTGAGCTTGGTCTTGAGCTGCCGCACATACTCGCGGACGGTTTCGTGCTCTACGTGCACCAGCGAGTCCCACGAGATCGCAAAGTCAACCGAGTTGTCCGGCACAGCTTCCAGCGAGCGGCCGTCGTTCACCACATAGTTGATGTGCTTGTCATCCTTGAAGCGCTCGCGGCAGGCATCCACGCACTTCTCAACCAGATCGACGATCGTCAGCTTGTTGCAGTGCCGCCGGAGGTAGTTGGTCACGCGGCCGAAGCCGGGGGCGATCTCAAGGATGTGGCCCGCGGGGAGGAAGCTGTGAATCCGCGGCAGGATGCCGCCGTACCAGAGCGACTCGGACCCGCCCCAGGGCTTGGACCACTCATCGCCCGCTTCCGGCCAGTCGTACTGGGACCAGTAGTTGCGGTTGCCGTGGACGTTTGCGTCCTTGATCTTCTCGAGGCTGGGGCCGCCGGCGATGCTCATGGCTTGTCCTCGCGTGAGGGGGGTATGCGTTCGGGCGAGTATAGGGGGATGTGGGATGTGGGATGTGGCTTCGTCCGGAGCACTCGCTCCCCCGCTCACAGCAACGGGGAGAGAGGGCGCTCAAACAAAACAGTTCCCCTACACCCGGAAGATGGATCCGAGTTTTTTGCCCATCAGGGCCGCCGCGCCGACGAGCGTGACTGTGAGGAGGGCCATGCCCCAGACGCCCATCGCGCTGGCGATGTATGGGCCATCACCGAGGCGGTTGAGGAACATGAAGATCGCCTTGGTGATCGGGAAATCTTCCTGCTGCTGCGCGAGGATCAGCGAGTCCGACACTTCCAGCATGCAGAAGCTGAACGCCAGGAGCGCACCGGCGGTGAGGTTTGCCGCAATGAGCGGGAGGATGACCTTTCGGACGGCGTAGCTCCGCGTCGCGCCCAGGTTCATCGCGGCCTCTTCGAGCTCGCCGGAGGTCTGCTCCAGTCCCGCGACCGTCGCGCGGACGATGTAGGGCAATCGGCGCACCGCGTAGGCGATGATCAGCAGGGGCACCGGGTTGGGGTCGACACCCGTCACCGACACCAGGCCCTCCAGCGGTTGCCCCTTGCCAAACGGCCAGCCGAGCGAGATGGCGACGAACCCGAAGGCCATCACCAGCCCCGGCACGGCGAGCGGGAGCATGCAGAGCGCATCGAGCACGCCGCGGCCGCGGATCTTGGTGCGCACCAGCACGTAGCCGATGAGGATCCCGAGGAAGAGATCGATGATGACCGCCGCGGTCGCGAGCTTGAGCGAGTTGACGATCGACCCGAAGCTCTCGGGGTGTCCGAGCGCGACGCCGAAATGATCCAGCGTGTAGGAGGTGGGCAGAACTGTGCCGTACCACTGCCCGGGGGAGGAGAGCGCGAGCAGGATCACCCCCGCGTGCGGCAGCAGCGCGAGCGTTGTGACGGCGGTGAAGAGGCCGGTGACGGCCCACGCCCCGGTGCCGGTCAGCCGCCGTTCGCCGCCTGCGCGGGATGCCTTGGAATACATCGCATACGCCCGGCCGCCAAAGACTGTCCGGCCGAGGAAGTAGATCGAGATCGCGGCTACGAGCATGACGAGCGTGAGTGCATAGGGCTCGGCGCTGGTTTCGACTTCCTTCAGGCGGGTGTAGATCTGCACCGGCGTCACGTTCGCGTAGTCAAAGACGAGCGGTGTGCCGAGTTCTGTGAACGACCAGATGAACACGATCGTGGAGCCTGCGAAGAGCCCGGGACGAATCAGCGGGAGCGTGATCGTACAGAACCGGCGGATCGGCCCGCAGCCCAGATTCTCGGCGGCCTCTTCGAGCGCGGGGTCGAGGTTGGCCAGCGCGGCGGTTGCGTTGAGATAGATGATGGGATATAGCGCGAGTGCCTGCAGCGTCACCACGCCCCAGAACTTGGCATTGCCGAGAAAGTCGAACTCGGACCCGAAGAGCGCGTTGATCGCGCCTTCGCGCCCGAGCAGCACCTGCATCCCCAGCGCGCCGACAAACGGTGGGAGGATGAGCGGGACGAGGATGAGAGATCCGAACACTGCTTTGAATGGGAAGGCGTACTTCGCCGCGCACACCGCCAGGGGCAACGCGATCAGGATTGTCAGCGTCGTCGTCGACACTGCAATCTTGAACGAGTTCATCAATCCCTGCACCAGCTTCGGGTCCTCAAAGACCAGACTCAAGTGCCGCAGCGTGAACTCGCGACCTTCGGGCGTCACGTTTACAAACGCGCCGCCGATCATCAGAAAGATCGGGTAGAGCAGCGTCACCGCGAGCAGCCCGAGCAGTGCCGCCAGCAGCGCGTACTGCGGCACGACACGCGGGACCCGGAACCCTTGCTTTGGTGCAATGACCGCCATGGGCGGCAGTGTACACGCCGCGCGACCCACCGACCTTGACCGCCACCCCCACTCAACCCAAGCTTGACAGTTCCCGGATCACCCGCTCAAAGTGCTCGCACGATGCATCCAGGCCTCCGGGCCGGTTCCGCATCCCCCAGAGCCTTCGATGCTCGTTCAGTACTCCCCTCGCCTGATCAAGCAGCCCCGCCTGCTCCTCCCACGTCATGCCCTTCCCGCTCACCACGTGCTCCCGCCGCAACACCGACCCGTGCTCGGCCGCGAACCGCGCATACCGCACGGTCTGCGCCACTTCATCGCGCAGCAATGGCTCGCTCAGCACCGGCGACCGCTCCGCAAGTTCGCCAATCCGCTCCAACGCCCGCTCAAACGCCTCCGCCGGCGCAGCCACATACCTCCCCCGTTGCTCTTCATTCCAACCTTCGGGAACGGGCACCGGCGGCATCAGGTCCGTGAAAATTGCCGTCGCATTGCGCACCCCCGGCTCTTCCCTTCGCGGCACCCGGCACGTCCGCCGAAGTTCCAGATCCGCGTCCCCCAGCTCCTCGAGCCACGGCCCCAACCGCAGCGACTCATCGCCAAACACGTGCAGCGATGCCGCCCGCGCATCCCACCCCCGCGCACCCGCCGGGTTCCACGCCGCCTCCGCAGCGTGCGCAAGCCCGATCATCGCCACCGGCCACTGCTGATGATGCCCGGCATCTCCCCAATCCGTGATCAAAAATCCCGGCGCACGCCGCGCACTCCCCACGCCCTCACCCGCGCTCGCAAACCCCTGCTCCGCCGCGGCCGAAATGTTCTCGCGCCGCTCCGTCGTCCGACCCACAATGGATCGCCAGCTCGATGTGCCCGGACACACCCACGGCTCCATTCCCGCCGCGCGCAGTTCATTACACCACTTGCCAAACACCGCATCTGGCTCGTATCCCCACGCAAGCCCGATCAGATCCCGCGGCAGGTCTTTCAACGATGCCGGATGCGAGAGCGCGATATCCGCCCAGAACATCGGCCTTCGCCCAAGGCCCTGCACGATCCGGCAGGTCTTGTTCACAAACTCGACATACACCGACACCCGCCC
>ENA-ORBV01005029-ORBV01005029.1-microbial-mat-metagenome-genome-assembly--contig:-NODE-5029-length-24702-cov-6.179330_pt1 | contig 24702 bp, 19 predicted proteins | sample MGYA00237777_ERZ505514 | MGnify/ENA primary metagenome ERZ505514 (study PRJEB26160, sample SAMN06269048) | microbial mat metagenome | isolation source: Oligotrophic lake microbial mat | place... | reverse complement strand
CGTGTGACGTTCCAGATGGCCGAGGTGGCCGTACCGCGCTCGCGCTTCACGGCGATCCTTCAACGCATCGGGCGGCTGCGGGTGTCGCCGAATCCAGCGGGGGGGCGGGTTCGAGATGAACGCCATCCATTGCCTGAACCAGGAGCAGACACGGGGGGAATGGGGGCACGCTGCCGGTGCGCTCACGCTTGGTCCAGCACGGGGCAATCATGCGAACGAACGTCGATCACGCCGTCAGATGATGCGTCTCTGCGAGGATTCAACGATGCGGAGCGCTGCAATCGGGTTTCATGCGCTGCCGCGAGGGGGCCTCGTGGCTCGCCGAAGATGGTTTGGAGAATGTCGGGTAAATGGGGCACCGTCCGCAAGCTGAAAGGAAGTCTATCAATGGAATCCGAATCCGGTCCAATTCATCAACAGATCCCCGCCCTCACCATTAGGCTCGACGCCTTTGACAACCACCCAGTCGTCTTGCGTGCTGGGATTATCCAGCAAGCGGGCAACTGGGCTTCGACAAGCGTCTCTGGCTACGTCAGCGGTAGCACATACCAAGGCACCGGCTCAGTCTCGGGCAATATCAAATCTGAGACCATCCAGCACCAACGCATCTTCGTCCGTCTCATGGATGACGAGAGTGAGATGGCCATCAAAATGGACAACTGGAACCTCCCGGTACGTCCCGGTCACATCGTCGTTTTCGCCGTGGGCCCGCGCTCGACGCCGAGTGATGACGGCGTCTTCGCTATGCAAAACTGCACCACTGGTCAAGTCGGCCCGACCGACGACTTGGCCCTCGGATACAGTACGTGGCACTTCATGAAAACACCGTTGCGCACTGTGATCATCCGCGCTCTCGGGGTCCTCCTCGGCCCTGTAGGATTGGCCATTTGGGAATTCTCAGTCAGTGATGGGAGTGGATTTATTTTACTGGCCTTGTATTTTTTCTTCTTCCACTCCATATACTGGTCGGGGGGAAAAGGAGTCGGTGCCCTAGCCGTTGGCCGTCGCGTCCGCGCCGTAATCGAGCCACAGTTGGCGGAATACGGTTTGGCGGTCAAGAAGCTCACAAGCAATTAGCGCAGTTGGTGGTAACTGGTCCGACGGTGCTGTGCACTGCAGGCCGAGTGCCACCAACCGTTGTCGTGCCATAACATGACTCGTTACAGGACCCTGCCGCTGCGGCTGCTTGTGTTTGCGTTGCGGTCTACGTTGATTCGTTCACCATCACGATGCATCCGGAGCCACCGGTGCCGTGCCGCCGGAACCGTCGGCAAGGTGAATCCCGGCCGCCGCGGCAATGCGGCCAGCGAGCCCTTCAGACCCTCGCGGCCACGGCCGGAGCGCATCAAGCAGCAACTGCGTGGCGCTCGCATACCGCCGCCGCTTCTCAGCGGGCCAGCCGACCATGCCCGTTATGTTGTCGAGCCGGTCGGCGAGCTTGATCCACTTGGCACCGTCGCTCATCGTGCGGGCGTGCTCACGCAGACGGGCCTGCTTCTCTTCCATACTCGCTTCCGGTCCGAAGAAGTTGGTCACCTCAGCCACGAGCGCCGCGACCTCGGGACCGAAGTCGGTGGCGAATCGGGCGAGCAGTTTGAGGGACCCGGCTCTGTCGGACGGGCAGTCTTCTGCGGTGTCGTGGAGCCATGCCGCCGCAAGCACCTCGGGCGGCTGCCCGTGAGCGGCCAACGTCTCGGCGACACGCCGCGGATGCGTCCAGTAGGGCGTGCCATCGGAGCGCTTATGCCCGCAAGTATCGTGCATCGCGGTCGCGGCGTCGCGGGCCTGAGCGACAATGGAGTGGTTCATGGCGGAAGAGAGATCGTGTTTACCGGCGCTGTCCATGGTCGTGGTCTCTCCTGCGTCGTCAGGCAGTGAACGCGATTGATCACTGGCCATCCGGCACAGTACCCGATTCGCACCTCGCGTGCCCGAGTTCGGAGGGCCATTGTTTGGTGTCGGCGTGCCCATGGCGGATCATACGACTCAGCCCGGCGAACGGGTCGCCAATGACCGGGCCAGGACTGGGGTTCGGTCTCGTGTGGGAGATGGAACCGCACGAAGCGGGTTCGCCAATCTCGCGTCGGGCAGTCCTGCCGCCTCGGAGGTCGTGGTCGGGGCTCGCCACGCGAGGGCCCCCGACGATGAGCGTAGAGACGACTATCCCACGCCCACAACACAGGTCGGGCAATCGTCCGTAGGCCCGTAGCTCGCCGTGGAGGTCGGCGGTGCACAGAAAGCGAGACATACAAAGATCGTCCCGCAGGTCCCTGACCCGGCCCTGATTCTCAGTCCTGTTCGCCCAGCAACTTGCCTAGGGCTCGGTACGCAAGCCCGAGGGCGCCTTCATCGGTTTCTCGGTGAGTCCGGCAGTCCATGCACCGAGCCTCGGTCGTCGCAACCTCGTCGGCCTGAGCGACCTTCACGGCGTAGACCTTGACACCACCAACCCCTTCCCCTGTATTGGTAAGGGTGATGCGAATGATCGTTCGCCGCCGCGTCGAATCACCGCCGGGCAGTCTGTCGAGTGTCAACTCCATCATCACCATCTGATACCGAGTCCGCCTCGGAGCGGTTCCAGTTTTTTGTCAGCTTGCCTAGGCCGCAGACGTGACCATGCTGGGGAGATTCGAGTTGGCTGAGCATGTCGTCGGACAAGTGGCACGGTACCGGCTCGCCGTGGTTGTGGACCGACTTCATTAGCGGCCAGTGCCGTGGCACCCTGGGCGATTCTGTTCGTTTTCTACAACGATGGTTGGGTAGATGGTGAGGCTGTGTGGCACGGCGTGGGTCCTCCTTCGCCCTACCGCACGGTCGTACTTTCTTAGGTTCTATCCAGACCCACTGACCACGCCCGCGTGGTCTCGCGGTCGGCCTGTTTTTCCAGACTTTTGGCTCATTCGTTTGGCCGGCACGTTGCCGATGCGATGTCCCATTTCCCGTCCTCAGAAGGAGTCGCTCATGAAGGTTCTCTCGAAAGTTCCGAAGGTCCGCAGTCTCGTCCGCATGGTCGCCATCGACAAGTTGATGCCGACGCCCGACAACCTCCGGCGTCCCATTACCCGGGAGTCGGTGGAGTCGCTGGCCAAGTCCCTCACTCGCGAGGGCGTACTCCAGCACATCGTCGTCCGGCCCCATCCCGAGAAGGAGGGTTGTTTCGAGATCCGGGCCGGGGAGCGTCGCTGGCGGGCCGCCAAGCTTGCTAGGCTGACGGAACTCCCCACGATTGTCCGACCGCTCGACGACGAGTCGGCGCTCTCGGTCACGATCGCGGAGAATCTCCAACGGCAGGATTTGCACCCGCTGGAAGAGGCCGCGACCATCCAGCAGGCCTTCGACCGCGGGTACAACCCCAAGGCTGTGGCGGCACGTCTCGGTAAGAGCGTGCAGTACATCGCCCGACGGGCGTCGCTGTCGAAGTTGGCTCAGGTCTGGCGCGAGGAGGTCCTCAAGCCGGACTCGGACGCGTCCCGACTCTCAGTTGCTCACCTGGAGCTCATCGCCCGTCTTCCCGAGGAGACGCAAGCGACGCTCGCGAAGCACTCGTTCCACCGGGTCTTCGCCCGGGGGTTCCCGACCGTCGACGAGCTGCGACGGCTTATCGACGGTGGTTTCCAGTCCCCCCGAGCGATGCGGTGGAACCTGGACGACGAGACACTCGACCCGAAGGCGGGCTCGTGCCTCAATTGCCCGAAGCGCTCCGGGATGCACCCGGCGCTCTTCGAAGTAGAAGATGCTCTCCAGGACGGGAAGGTCTCCAAGTCCGACCAGTGCCTGGACCCGGCGTGCTTCGAGAGCAAGGCGGTGGCCCATCTGCGAAGGCGGGAATCGGAGCTCCGCTCGGAACACCCGACTCTTCGTCTCGTGCAGTTGAGCTACAACGGGCTGCCTCCGAAGGTCCGCGAGGCCTTCGGAGACAAGGTGACGATGGTGTATTCGCCCAAGGTCGTGAAGCCCACGGCCAAGGGCGCCACACCGGCGATGCAGGTAGACGGCCCCAAGGCCGGCTCACTTATGCATCTGGATTTCGGGGAGAGCGTGTCACGCAACGGCACGAACTCGAAGGCAACTCGGCCTGTGGATGTGGACGGCAAGCCCGTCCCGCTTTCGCTCGCTGAGAAGCAAGCCCGTCTCCAGAAACGTCGCGATTCGTTCCTGGTGCAGAAGGTCGGTAGATCGCTCCGGGCACTCACGCCCGAAGCGCTGACGAAGACGGCGGCAACGCTGGGTGCCCGCACGGACGCCGCGACCAAGCAGTTCAACCCGCTGGCCTTGGTCCTCGCGTTCGGCACCTCCCCACGGGCCGACCGCGAGCACGACGACGGTCCCTGGAAGCGGTGCGAGGAACTTCTCGCCCGCTCGCAGGACCTCCCCATCTAGACCGCACTGCACGAGGTGACTCAGGTCTGGTCACGGCGACTGGGCGGTTCGGACACGCACCATGTGACCGAGCAGGCGGCGGACGCAAGGAAGGTGTGCGAGCTGCTCGGCATCGACGCACCAATAATTGAGTCGGAAGCGGCGCAGGCCATCCCGACCCCGAAGACCTGGGCCTCGCTCGCTGAGAGTTCAGACTCGGACACGCAAGTTTCGACCACGCTGAAAAGCACGCCTCCGAAAGCAACCGCTCATTACGCGAAAGCGGCAACATCGGTCCCTCCGAGTCGGTCGGCCAGAAAGTGGAATCGGTCTCGTTGACCTCCTCCGCGATGCGCCGCCACCAGAGGTTCTTGTCAAGGTTGACACGAACGTACGACCGGCGGCGCATTTCACCTGAAGAAGCTTTTTTTGCGTGCTGGTGCGATTAAGACACGCTTGGAGAAGCTCAAGGACCGTCGTGGTAGGGAATCAGACGGGGAGCTTCAGGTTCTCCGGCCATCCACCTCTGGGCAAATCCGGCGATTGGTGGGTTAGGCTCCACAAAATCAGAGTCGATCAGGAGAAACTGAGTTGCTGCACCGCCCTATGCGGCGGCCATGCGATAGATCTCGTTGGTACAGCGCTCGCACCAACTCTGGGTTCTCGTCATCGCTGGTGTTCTTCGTTGGGCTGTCGATCACGAGCACACTCGGCACAGGCATACCTGCTTCACGAGCTGCTTCATGGATTGCCAATGCAAAGCACACATTGGACAAAGTCTTCTTTACACCGCTGCCTGCGTCCCAAAACGTCCACTCCTGATCACCGTGAATGATCGTAGGCTTCCAGTTTCGTGGGTCGATGGCAATAGTATCGTCCTTTAACACACCCGGAAAGCCGACAGCGAGCATGATGGCCTTGAAGCGACCGGCGATCGCCGCAACGTTCGCGTCCGCATGCCAAAGTCGATTGCGCTCGTCCTCAATTGCAGTCCGGAGTGTGTCGATGCGGCCCTGAAGTACCCCGGCTTGTTCTTCGAGTTCAGTAATGGCCCGCGGCATTTCCTGGAGTCACGCAAGCGATCGCAGACGTTCCGCCAATATGGCTCCCTCGCGGTCAAGTGTGCGAATGCTCTCGAGGAATCCCGAATCGTAATGGGCGAGTTCGCGTTGTAATACGGATCACGCGTCTGTCTCGTACGAGAGGTAAGGGCAGGCACAGACTGAGCGGAGGAGTTCGGGCGTGAGTCTTTGCCACGCCTCGGCACCGGCGTCCAGCAGGTGTTGAAAGTCGTCGAACACGCGGTTGGCCAGCTAATGGCTCCGAATGAACGCTTACTGCCGCTCGACGGGGTTGAGCTCCGGCGAATACGGCGGCAGGAGCAGCGTCGTGATGTTCTCGGGCAACTTTAGTGCACGACTCGTGTGCCAGCCGGCCTGGTGCATGATCAGCACCGCGTGGTCGTTGTGCGGGAGTTCTTCGCTCAGCATCTTCAGGAACACGTTCATGGTCCCGGTGTTCGCCAGCGGGGCTTGCAACGCCACGCTCACGCCAGTCGCGGGCTCGACGGCCGCGTAGAGATAGACCCACTCGTACCGCGTCTGCCTGACGGCCGTGGGACGCGAGCCACGCGAGGCCCACATCCGCGTCGGCGTGCCCTGCGTCACGACCACCATTTCCGCCCGGCCCGAGGGCGGCAATCTCGAGGCCGTCTCCAGACGCATGAGGTACCGCCAGTTGTCGGCGATGGCCCAAGAAACCGGATGCGCGTTCATTGCCACCGGCCACCACGCGGGCGATCAGGCCGAGACCGTCCTCATGCGACTCATGCGGGGCGTCGGCACCGCCGGGATCGGCTGCATCCGCCCGAAAAGAAACCTTGATTCCGGCGTCCACCTCGTTCGGCCGATGCTCGGCGTCACCCGGGCCGACGCCGAAGCGGTGTGCCGCAACGCCGAATGGGCTTGGTGTGAAGACGCCACCAACACCGAAGTCGGCCTCCGCGCCGCTCTCCGCCATCAGGTTCTTCCGCTCCTCGACGCCTTGTCCCCCCTTGCATCGGCATCCCTCGCGCGTTCCGCTTCGGTGCTCGGCGAGCAAGGCGCGGCGATCGAGCGGTGGGCGACGATGGTCGAACACAGCGCGGCCGTCACCGGCGAGGGCGGATCGTGGCCTCGCGATCTGCTCCGCACGCTCCCGGAGATCGTGCTGATCGCCTTTTTCCGCCGGGCCGCCCGGGACGGGGGCTCGCTCGCCGACGCCGCGATGTGCCGCAGCGCTGCGCGGGCCGCCCGCGACGACAAGCGTCACGAACGCATCTTTGATACCCGCGACCGGCGCATCACCATCGATGCCGAGCGCGTGCGTATTTCTCCGACACCCGGGGCCGGCAAGCGGCCCGACTTCCCGCTCCGCACGAAAGGCGAATCATGATCGAGACCGGCGAATTTCGGCAACGACGGACCGATGTGCTCAACCGGTTGGACGGGGCCGTAGGCCTTGTTTTCGCGGGCGACGGGTCGCCGCCGCTCAGCGGCCTGTGGAAACCAGACTCGCACTTTGCCTACCTGACCGGCCTCACCGATGAGCCCGGCGCGGCGGTGCTCTTCGACGGCAACAACCCCGACCCCAAACGCCGCTGTGCTCTCTTTCTCAAGCCCCGCAACCCCGAACTGGAAGCCTGGGAGGGCTACCGCGACGCTCTGTCGGGCGCCCTCCGCGACCGCACCGGGTTCGACTCCGTCCAACGCACCACCCTCCTGGCCCGCACGCTCACCACCGCTGCCCGCCAGCGAAAACGCCTCGCGTGCCTGCATTCGTTCGCCGTGTATGACGCCCCTGTCTCTCCCGACCTCGCCGCATTCCGCAAGGTTTTGGAGCGCGTGCCCGGCGTCGTCGTAGAGGACCACAGCGAGACCCTGCCGCGCCTCCGATCGATCAAAAGCCCCGCCGAGATCCGTCTGATCCGGAGCGCCGTCGCCGCTACCGCCGCCGGGTTCTCGAAGGCCAGGGCCTTGGTCCGACCCGGCGTTGCCGAGCGCGACGTTCAGCGGGCCCTCGAATCCGGATGGGCTGAGAGCGGTGCCACCGGCGTCGCCTATAACCCGATCGTCGGCTCCGGCCTCCGGTCCACGGTCCTGCACTACAACGCCAATTCTGGCACGCTCGCGATCGGCGATTTGCTCCTGGTCGACGCCGCCTGCTCGGTCGGCGGATACTGCGCCGACGTCACTCGCACGTGGCCCGTCTCGGGGTCCCTCAGCCCGCGCCAACGCGAGGTGTACACGGTCGTTCTGCGCGCTCTCCGCGCGGCAACCGCCGCCGTCGGTCCCGGCGTCTGGCTTAACGAAGTCGATGAAGCGGCCCGCGCCGTGATCCGCGATGCGGGAATGGAGGACGCCTTTATCCACGGCATCGGCCACCAACTGGGGCTCGATGTCCACGACGCCACCCCCGACGGCCCCCTCCAGCCGGGCATGGTCATCACGGTGGAGCCGGGCGTCTACCTCCCCGATGAGAAAATCGGTATCCGCCTTGAGGACGACCTATTGGTGACCGCCAGCGGCAGAGAGAACCTCACCGCCGCCATTGAGTTTGAACCGCTGGGATAAACCTATATCCGCCTCCCCGAAGAGGAGGTGTTTTTGTATCGAGACCTATCGGTAGCACATGTTCGGGGACTGGGTTACACATGTTTCCCCTCGCCCCCGTCAACCTTCCTGCCAATCGCCCTCTGCGGCGCCCCTTTTCGGTCGTTTCTCACAAAGTTCGCGTAGCCCCTTGCACTTCCGCCGCGATCGGTTACCTTCCACGAGAACTCGTCACTCTGAAACCAAACCCCACGCGATTCTGTAACCGCCAGTGTCTCGAACCCATAAGACTTTCATCCTCGGCCGCGTTTTGCTGATCTGCCGATCTGCCCGTCCGCCGTCTGGCCTCTGTGAAAACCATGCTCACTCTTCTCCTCGCGCTTGCCCTCGCCACCCCGGAACCAACCGCGACGATCCGCGCGGGCGAGACCCGCATGTTGGCGATCCCCGTCGCCGAGATCGCAGCGCTCCCTTCCCCACTGCCTCTCGACCCCGCCACCAACCCGTTCTTTGAGGTCCTCGGCTCTGCCCACATCTCCCTCCCCGCCAACCGCGTCTTCGTCCGTATCCGTGGCTTGGCCGCCGGCTCCTCACCCCTCACCGTTGGTCCCACCTCAACGCTCATCACCGTGACGCCCGACACTGCGTTCACGCAGCCCGCAACCATTTTCGCCCCGAGCGAAGGCGCCAGCATCTGGGGCACCATCGCCATTGGCGTCGAGGCACACGATTCACCCGCTCTGGCCTCCATCGAACTCGAAATTGCGGCCGAGCGACAAACCACGCCTCCAACCCCTCCCCAAATAATTGCTTCGGCCTCGATATCTGCTCACGGCTGGGGCCCCCTCCGGGCCGCCACCTTCGACCTCAACTCAGAGACTCTCGAGTCCGACCGCGTCACGCTCACGCCGGTCTGCATCTTCGCCGATGGCACGCGTGGTCGCGGCACGCCGACCACCCTCAACGTCATCCGGCCCACCGAATCCGGACTCACGGTTCTCGAGGCCGAAACCCGCTACCCCGCCCAACGGCCCAAGCGTTTCGAGGACACCAAGCTCTCCGTCGGAATGGACGCCGCCGCCAGCGAAGGCCAATTCCTGGCCAACTACTCCGCCGAGCCCGCCATGTGCGCGCCCCTCCACGTCGAAACCGCCGGGTGGTACCAGGTCATTGGAACCTTCGGCGGCTCCGCCGCCGCCGGCACACTCCCCACGGTGTCGCTCGTGGTGGATGGGGCCCCGTACGGGGTCACCAACACTCGGATCGTCCGTGACTCGTGGCACCGCGTGCCGTTGGGCGTCCCCGTCCGCCTCGAACCCGGCGAGCGCATTCTCACCCCCTACTTCGAGACCGATTTCTACGTCGAACGCATGGCCGACCGCAACCTCAAGATCGACCGGATCGAGGTCGTGCGGGTTGCCGATGCGGGCGGTCCCGCGGACTCCGCATCGGGAATGATGGCCGGCGGAATGGCGTCCTTGGCACCGACCATGATGTCGGGAGCCATGAGCGCGGGTTCCGACGCCGCGGCGGTTGACGACCCATGGGGCTTCTCCTCCATGCCGCTCCGCGTCGCGTTCGACCGCGCCTTCGACGGCCAGATCGTCCCCGGCGACGTCCGCATCATGGGGCGCGCCTGGTGGCCCGAGATTGAGATGGTGAAGCAGACACCGCGCCCCAAATGCCCGGTCGTCTCCCTCCTCATTAACGGCGAGGAACACTCGCGCCAATGGTCCGCCGCGCCTATTTTCGAGCCAGATTCTTCGGCATGGAAACCGGGCCGTAACACCGTGCAACTCGTCGCGCGTGCCACCACCGGAGAATTCGCCCGGACGCCCGAGCAGATCGTACATTGGTCGGGCCCCGTGGCCGATGTCGAGACCCCCACGTTTGTGCGCTTCGGACCCCGCGACCCAGCGTGGACCGACGATTCGCGCTCCAGCCTCGCCAAAATGGAGAACGATGAACGCTGCGGTTTCAAGTTGAACAGCCCGACCGTGATCGAGGTCGCGCTGCCCGAAAGCCTCGCGGGGCGGTTCCTGATCCTTCTCGAGGCACGCGGCGAAGATTTCATGGGTTTGCCTGTCGCCAAGGTCGCGCTGGTGGTCGGCGACACCGTCACCCATATCAAAGATGCCGAGATCCCGACTTGGTGGGACGGACATGAGTCCGGCGAGGTCGATCTCGTTTCCGGTCCAAAGTCGCTCCGATTCACCTTCCTGAACGACCGCTTTCAGATCGCCGTCGGCGACCGCAATCTCGCGGTTCAGGGAGTCTCTCTCCGCCGTCGCCCCGCCGGGGCCGACGTCACACCCCCCGTGGTGCGGGTGGTGTATCCCGCGCCCGACGAAACGTGGACCGGCCACATGGCCGACGCGGTCGTCATCGAGACCGCGGACGACCGCACGGTGGTCGAAGCCGAGTTGATCATCGACGGCGTGCAGACGGGGCAAACTCGCTGGATGCCGCGCGAATTCGGACGGGTCGTCCTGCCCGTCCTGGGTCGCACCATGGAACCCGGGCCGCACACCGTCGCCATCCGAACCCGTGACGATGCCGGCAACACCACCACCAGCGCGGATTTCACATTCCACCGGCTGGCGGAGCCGGCGACCGTACCCACCCGGTACCAACGGGCCGTCCGGCTGCTCAACCGCTTCGCCCTGGGCCCCGACGAACGCGAACTCGCACTCCTGCTCGCGCTCGGCGAAGAGCGTTGGTTATTGGAGCGATTGATAACCGTCCCCGAAGAGGCCGGTGACTTGGTCGCGATCGGCCGCGGCCTCACCGATTTCCGGAATCCGCGGTCCGAGTACGAGGTCAAAGGCAGGGCGTTGCAACAGGCCCTGGGCACGACCAACCCCGTGCGGATGCGCTTCACACTCTGGGCCCAGAATCACTTCTCGACGTGGGTCAATAAGACCGAGGGTGAGCGCAAATGGACGGAACACGTCACGTTCTCACGTCTTGGCGTGGCCCCCTTCTCCGAACTGCTCTTTGCCAGCGCCACCGGCCCCGCGATGCTGCGCTACCTCGACCAAGACACCAGTTATGCGGGCCGCATCAATGAAAACTACGCCCGCGAGATCATGGAACTCCACACCCTGGGCGTCTCGGGTGGCTACACCCAGTCCGATGTCACGGCCCTCGCTCATCTCCTGACGGGCTGGACGTCCGCGCAGATAGGCGATGGCCGCAGCGGCGGCGAGATCCGCCTTCACTCCTTCCGTTTCGACCCCGCGCTCGCTGAAGGTGGCGCCACCAGCCTGCTCGGATACCCGTTCGCGAAAACCGAGCGTGCCGGCCGCTACGACCGCGTCCGGGCCGCCCTCGATCTCCTCGCCGCACACCCCCGCTCCGCCCACTTCGTCTGCGGCAAACTCGCCGCTCATTACACCCATTCGCCCCCCGATGAGTCGTTGGTGGCCGACCTGGCGGTCGTCTTTGAAGCCACCGGCGGCGACCTGCGGGAGGTCCTCCTCGCCCTCGCTGCCCACCCCGAGTTCTTTAGGAGCGAAGCCCGGCTCGCCCACCCTCTCGACTACGCACTCCGGCTCATGCGTGTCACGAACACCGATAACGCCTGGACCGCGATCGACTTCCTGCAACGCTCCGGGGCCGGTATCTTTGATCGCGCGACCCCCGATGGCTATTCGCAGGACGACGCCGACTACGCCGACTCGAACGCGCTCATTCAACGCTGGGCCCTCGCCCACGAACTCCGGTGGGGCATCTCCAACCTCGCCTTCCCCCGCCTCCGCTGGGGCAACGCCACCGAAGACTCTCAATGGGCACAGAACGTCATCGACTCCGCTGCCATCCGTCTGACCGGCAACGTCCTGGGCGAATCCTCCAACCACGCCATTCTCGTCGCCGCCCAAACCGGCGACGGCACTCCTCACGACCGTTGCCGCGCAATCGCCGAGTTAGTCGCCCAGATGCCGGAATGTAATCTGAAGTGAAGAAGACGCGTAGGGACCGAGGGATGAAGGGTCGGAATCGTGCGGCGGCACCGCGTCTCCGCATCCGAATATCCCGGTGGTCGTTTGGTGCGTAACTCGATCGTTCCCTTTTCGCCCGCAGAACTCCGTCTCTTCCGTCTCTCCGAGGCCCCGCTATGAAACTCACCCGCCGCTTCTTCCTCCAGTCTTCCGGCCTCCTCGCCGCGTACGTCGGCGTTTCGCCCTTCGAAGCCGTCGCCCGGGCCGGGCTCGTCGCCCCGTTCACCGCCAAAGGCAAGACCCTCGTCATCGTTTTCCTTCGCGGCGGGGCCGACGGCCTCAATTTGGTCGTCCCCTTCGGCGATTCCCACTACCGCAAGTTGCGCCCGTCCCTCGCGATCGACGCCCCCGGCAAAGGCAATGCGGGAGCGCTCGACCTTGACGGCATGTTCGGCCTGCACCCCAGACTCGCTCCCCTCAAGCCGTTCTTCGATTCCAGGGTCATGGTCGCCGCCCACGCGGTGGGCTACGACAAAAACACTCGCTCGCACTTTGAGGAGCAGGATGTTTGGGAAACCGGCGTCATTGGCAACACCGTCGGCTCAGACGGCTGGCTGAACCGCCACCTCTCCACCAGCCAAGGCCACGGCCGCATCCGCGCGGTCGCCATCGGCGACACCCTTCCACGAATCCTTCGCGGCAAAGTTCCCGCCTACGCCCTTCGCGGCGTCGAAGACCTCGGGCCCCCGGAGGCCGATGGTTTGTCCGCCGCGACCGTCAAGGCCGCTCTCGAACACGCCTACTGCACGCCCACGCCCGGCGACCGCAATGCCGCCCGAGGGCTGCTCGCCGACACCGTCGGCGGCACCTTGGAGGCGATCGATGATCTGCGTGCTATCAACGAGACGAAGTACCGGCCCACGGCCCCCTATCCCGAAACCGACCTTGGCCGCAGACTCATGCAGGTGGCGCAACTCATCAAGGCGAACGTCGGCCTCGAAGTGGCCGAAGTGGACTTTGGCGGCTGGGATACCCACGCCGCCCAAGGCCGCGGCCAAGGCGGCCAATTCGGCAACCTCGCCGGCGACCTGGCCGGGGCTCTCGCGGCGTTCCTATCCGACTTGGATGACCGCATGGACGACGTCGTGGTGGCCACCATCACCGACTTTGGTCGCACCGCCGCCGAGAACGGAACCGGCGGCACCGACCACGGCTGGGCCAACTGCATGTTCGTCGCGGGTGGGGCCGTGAAACGAGCTTCGGAAGCCCGCCCCGACGCACGCCCCGTCGTCACGAAGTGGCCCGGCCTGGCCCCCGACCAACTCCACCAGAGCCGCGACCTGCTGCACACCACCGACTTCCGAGACGTCCTCGCCGAGCTCGTCCGCGTCCACCTAGGCAATGCGAACCTCGAAAAAGTGCTGCCCGCCCACACCTTCGCCCCGGTCGGGCTGGTGGCGTGAAGAACGTCCAGTACCCGGGGATCATCAAGTCCGAAGACGACGGCACATCCGCAGTCTGGGTTCCAGACCTCCCGTGTGGCCTGAGCGGTGGCGACACCCGCGGAGAGGCCCCCGCGTACCTCGCAACCCTCGTGAGTGCGGCGTAAACCACGGTGTCCTTGGGCTTGTAAAAAAACTCGTGAGTAAATCCGACCGTTTCCGTCACACGGTTTCCGGGGACGAGTGCGGCCCCTTTGAGAGACCCTTCACGGAGACAAGACATGACCTTTGGAACCAAGACGTTGAGCGCCCGCGTTTTGTATGTGGCGGCTGGCACCGCGAGTGTGCTGGCTTGCCCTGCCTTCGGACAGAACGAATGGCTGGCACGCACGGGAATCGACCGGCTGCACGCCGCCGGTCTGGATGGTCGGGGCACCTATGTCGCCATGATCGAACTCGACACCGCCCGCTTTAACCACGTCAGCCTCGACGGCGCGAACGACCGCAGCGTCGTTGAATTCCGCCGCACCGGGGCCGCCGCGACCCAGAACGGCAAGCACTCCACCCACGTCGCGAGCATCCTTGTCGGCCGGGCCAACGCCGCCGCACCCGGTTTCGTGGGTGCCGCCCCGGGCGCCAAACTTGTCTCGAGTGTTTGGCAGGATGGAGGCGGAGCCACCGGATGGCAGGACGACATCTACGCCGCCAGCAAGTACATGACGATCAATCCCGGGCGGGCCAACGTCATCAACATGTCCGCCGGGTGGACTCCGGGCATCGGAACCGCCGATCAGCGCACCCACACCCAAATGGTCACCGACTGGACGGTCGCCAACCGGAACACGCTGTGGGTGAATCTCGCGGGCAATGACGGCCCGGGTGCGAGCACGCTCTGGCCGCCGGGGACCGGTTACAACGTCCTCACCGTCGGTGCCACCGGCCGCAGCGGCGGACTGCGCGAATACGGACGGATCGCCGACTTCTCCTCCCGAGGCCCCACCCCCGACGGACGTCTCAAGCCCGATATGGTCGCCCCCGGCACCCGAATTTTCTCCGCGCACGAGGGCGCCGCCGACGCCTACGCGGACGACGATTTCAACGGCGGCGTCGGGGCGTTCCGCTGGGTGTCGGGGACGTCCTTCTCGACGCCGATTACCTCCGGCGTGGTGGCCCTGCTTCACCAGAACGCCGCCGCACGCGGGCACGCCCTTTCCACCGACCCGCGCGTGATGAAGGCGATCGTGATGAACTCCGCCGAGAAGCGCGTGCGCGACTCAGCCGGGACACGCTGGCAGGACATCCCGAACCTCGGCGGCGGGGCCAGCCCTACCTCCAATGAACTGGGAACCGGCCAACTCGACGCCGTAGCCGCCCGGGACCAGCAGAACGCCGGTCGCCAACGCGCCACCAACCGCGGCCAGGCGTTGGGCGTCAACCCCAACGTACCGGTCGCCGGCTGGGACTTTGACAACGTCTCCCAGGGCGGTCAGGCCCAATCGAACGACTACGTCACCGACAAGAAACTCCGCAAGGGTTCCTACCTCACGTCCACGGTCGCGTGGAACCGCGACATCGCAATCGTTGAGAATGCCAACGGGACGCCCGACTGGGCCAACGCCGGAACCGCCTACGGCACGCTCGACAACCTCAACCTCGGAGTCGCCAAAGTCGCGGCCGTCGGCGGAGGGTTTGACGCTATCGCCAAATCTTCCATCAACGCGAACGGCACCACCGAGCACCTGGTTTACAAGGTTGCCGAGAACGCCCGCTACGGACTGCGGATTTGGAAAGACAATGCGGACGCCGGTGCCCGCGACTACGGCGTCGCGTGGGCGGGTGTCGCCGCCCCCGAATACATGGGCGAATACAACGGCTGCTTCTCCGCGGAAGACCACACGTACAACGACAACGGCTGGTATCCCTTGACCGGCGAGACGGCCACGACCGCGCAGAGCCCGTTCGTCACCGTGCCCCCGGGCGAAGACGCCCCCGACTCGGCGTGGGCCCTCCAACTGACCTCCGGCACCTCGCCCACCGCCTCGGCGGCCCAGAGCACCGTCACCCCGTTCGGCTTCTTCCAGATCGCATTCGACTACGGATTCCAGTTCAACGGCGGGATGTTGAAGGTCTTCCTGGGTACCGTCAACCTGCTGGAGTACGACAGCCTCGCGGGGGATGCCCTGGTTCCTGATGCCGCCAGCAACCTCAGCCAGTACGCCAACTACACGCTGCAGATCGGCGGGAATCCCGACTTCTTCGCGGCGCTCGGCAGCCCAAGCGCCGAAACCGAACTCCGCTTCGAGATGACCGGCGGCACCGCCTTCATCGACTGCGTCACCTATATCCCCGCACCGTCTTCCGTCGCCATCCTCGCCCTCGCCGGGATGGCCGCGGCACGCCGCCGCAAGGCATGAGGGAACCGGCGCTGTGTACCCAGGTATGAGTGCTCCTTCAGGGATGTCCGGTCGCGACCGCCGACCGGACGTCCCTCGGACACACCGCCGGGAACAGAAAAGGACGGCCGCATGGTTCCATGCCGCCGTCCGGAGGGAGAAAGAGAGAGTTCATAAACGCCGCTGACCGAGGTCCACCCTTGCGGGCGCTCATCATGTCAGCAGCGCGGTGAGGTCTTTGAGATTCGCGATCAGCGTGCTCCGCATCTCGTTGATCTTGGCGTCCGTCAGTTTCAGTTCATCCCGCACCGCGGCGTCCACCGTGGTGTTCACAAGGTCTTGCCGGAAACCCTGCCCGGTATCCGCGGCCAACCGATCCGCGACGTAGATGATGCAGGTCAGCGTCCGATTCTCGGAAGCCAGTTCCATCGGCCGGTGGTGATACCCGGTCACGAGCGCGAAACTCTTGGGGAACTTCCACTTCTCGCACAGCCCGGACCCGAAGTCCTGATGCGTGGCCTCGAAGACCGCAAGTTCCGCCTCCAGCATGTCGTTGGCGGGCACTCCCGCGGAATCCGCCCCGACCCGTCGGAAGACGTCGATCAACTTGTTCCGATCGAACTGCATCTCGACCATCAATCCGATGTCGTGGATAAGCCCGGCCAGGAAGGCCTCGTCAGAAAGGCCGAGTTTCAGCGTGTTTGCAACCATCTTGGCCGCCGCGGCCGTCACGTTGCTGTGCGTCCAGAGATCCTTGGCCGAGAAGTTTGTGGTCAGTTCACCGCCGCGGAACAACTTGGCGAGGCTGGCGGCGATCGCGATGTTCTTGACCGCGTTGAGCCCGAGCATCACGATGGCCCGATTGATCGAACCGATCTGGCCCGGAAGGCCATAGAACGAGGAGTTCACGACTTTCAGGATGCGGCTGCAGAGGGCGGGGTCATTCGCGATGACTTTGTGCAGGTCTTGTGCGGTGGATTTGGGATCCTCCACGAGTTCGACGATCTTCATCGTGATCTCGGGCAGCGTCGCGATGTGGCTGATCTCGCGGATCGCGTTGGAAACCACCTGCTCGCGTTCTTGTGTCACCACGCCCATGTCGTTAACTCCCTCCGGAAAGGTCGAATCGTCCGGTAGAGTCTCAATCGGCGGTTGCAGGGTCCGACTTTCGCGGGAACGAACGGTTCACAAATGCGTCCGCAGGTCTCAGTAGGTGTTGTGCTTCCGCCGCATCGACGGTTCCCCGGGGTCAAGCCGCGCGAGAACCGCGGCAATGCGCTCGCCCGAACGGCCGTCCCCATACGGGTGTTCCGAGGCAGGAGTGAGGCGGGCGGCGTCAATGGCTTTCCGCAACGCCGACTCGTCGCACGTCTCGATATGGACGACGGCCCCCGGCCTCTCTCGCCCGGCCTGGCGGCGTCCGATATCGACAACCGGCACGCCCAAGACGGCCGCCTCGATCAATCCCGTCGAAGAGTTACCAATGAGAACGCCATTCGAGGCCGCCAGTCGTTTCAATAGGCCGACGAACCGTTCACGTGGCAGGTGATCAACTGTTCGTCCGCCCCACTCTGATAGCGCCTTCGTGATCCCCGTGCGACCCGGATCGTGATTCGGGGCGAGCGCGAGAACGCCCGTCGTCCCGAGCGCGGCGAGCACGCGGGCGGAATCGGCTTCTTCGAGTTCCGCACTTCGTCCGATGGGGTGCATCAGGAACACGAAGTTGGGTGAGCCGACCGACTCAAAGTCGGCATCCGGAAGTACCGGAATATGCGCAAGCCCGTCCACCGCCGGGCTTCCGACTTCGACAACACGGTCCGGACGCTCGCCCATTCGGAGAAGACGATCCGCGGACTGAGCCGTAGCGGGAAAGTGCAGGTGGGCCAGTTTGGTAATGGCGTGCCGCATGGCCTCGTCGGCGACGCCCTCGGCCCGGTCACCGCCGTGGACGTGGGCGAGCGCGAACCCGCCGATCGACGCCGCCGTCGCGGCGGCGAAGGCCTCGATCCGGTCGCCGAGCACGACCACCCAGTCGGGTCGGAGTTTCTGGAATGAACGACCGAAGCGGGCGATGCCGCGGGAAACGGATTCGACGTCCTCGTCGCGACCGGTCTTGCCGGCGATCTGCATCGGGACGATGTCCGCGATCTTGAAACTTTTCTTGACGTCGCGGAACGTCTCGGCGGGGAGGATGAGGTGCGACCCTGCGGCGATCACGGCGAGTTCGAGCGTTCCTTGCCGGTGGATCGCGGTCATCACCGGGCTGAGAAGGCCAAAGTCGGCGCGGCTGCCGGTGACAACGGCAACCCGCCGGGTCCCGCCTTCCGTGCGAGGCTCGCCGGAGGATGGGCGGATCGATGGTTCGTTATCCCAGCCGTCGCCGATCATTTTGAACGCCGGAAAAAGAAAGACGGGAATTGAACACAGAGACACAGAAAAGGCAGGCAGCAGGACTGAGGGCTTAAGACCGCATTCGTTCGAGATCGTCGGGGCTGAGAGGGCTGTCGGCAACTACGGCGCGGGCGAGCGTGCGGTTGAGCGTCGTTTCGAGTTCGTAGGGCGGGATTCCGGTACCCGGGCGTTTGATAGTGAGGTCGGCGCAGGTGAGGGTGTGACCTCCCGGAAGGTCGCGGGTTGTCGTCAGAGATTGGCGTGAGACCGTTCGGACGTCTTGCTCGATGGGGAGTACGCGTTTGACCAGTTCTCCCACCACGGCCGGAGCCAAGAGCTTCGAACGCCACAAAAATTCACGGGCCTCGGCACGTTCCGCGTTCTCTTCGTCGGGAATCGCGCGGATGGCGTTCCGGGCGGCCGCGATTTTGGCGGGATCGCGGAGTTCCGCGCGGTGTTCCCATGTCCCTTGCGCCCGCTTGGAAGCGGCGACGTAGTTTCTGAACATCACGGGTGTGAGCGACGCGGAATGATCTGGGCCTTTCGCGTTCCGGTCATACGTCAGGTGTTTTTCAAGGATGCAGGCTCCCCACGCCACCGCGTGTGGGCCCGCCCCCTCTCCCTGCGTGTGATCGCTGTAACCGACCGGGCCATCAAAGACATCGACGATGGCACGGATGCCGCCGATCTCGCTTCGGCCTTCCTCGGTCGGGTACGCACTTACGCACTGCAACACCGCCAGCCGGTCGTACATTGGCTTCATCCACCCCAACATCCGGTTCACCTCGTCGAGCGTGCTCGCACCCGTGCTCACGATCAGCGGCTTGCCGGTCGCGGCCAGGGCATCCAAGAGCGGCTTGTTGATGATGTCGGGGCTCGCCGTCTTGTACGCGTCCCACGGCAGCCGCTCCGCCTCGCTCACGAGTTCCACGCTGAAGACGCTCACGATCGCGTGGAGGCCCAACTCGTGGGCCAGCGTCACGCAAGGGGCCATCTGGTCGATCGTCAACTCCAGTCGGCGCAGCATCGCGATTGGGTCGGCTTCGCCCGCGGCCTTCTGGTAGGCCGCGAGTTTCGCGGCGCTGCTCATCAGCCGGTCGGCCTCGAAAAGTTGAAACTTCACGGCATCGGCGCCGGCCTCGTTGGCCAGTCGCACCAGCTCATTCGCCCGTTCGGGCGAGCCGTCGTGGTTCACTCCGATCTCGGCGATGATGTACACCGGGTGCTCAACGCCGATCGGTCGCTGGGCGATGGTGAACGGCATGGATTGCGGCGGAGTGTCCGGGTGCGATGGGGACAAGGGGAGACGACGCACCCTTCAATCAGCGGGTTCGATGCTGACGGTGAGTTTCTTGGTCCGGAACTGTTCCTGGTACAACTCGGCCCGCTCGCGGTGGGTCACAAGCAGCAGCGAAACGCCGGTTTCATGCGCCTCCAACATGGCCTCGACGGCCCGCTCAAAGCGGAGCGGGGTCAATTCGATGATCGCCGCCACGACGTCGTCCATCACCGGTTCGTCGGCGTTGTGGAGCAGCACGCGGAACGGTGGGAGTTGCTCGACTTTCGGCGGAGCCGATTGGCTCTGACGGGTCGGAGCGACGGCCACGCCGGCGGCTTCAGCGGGGGCTTGCACAGGGTTTTGTACGGGCTGCGAGGCGGCAGGCTCATGACGGCTGGGCATGACCGGATGATACGCCCGCCGGGCACGGTTTCCGTACGATTGCAGGCACCATGCGGTACCTCGCCATCGACCTCGGAAACAAACGTACAGGGTTCGCTTTGGGCGACTCCATCACCCGGGTGGTGACGCCGGTGGCTGTCGTCGAGGTCGGTAAATCGGAGAATAGCGGAAAATCGCTCGTCCGCGCGGTCATCGCCACCATCGCCGCCCACTTGGGCCCTCCGTCCGCCGGAGTCGCCCTGGTGATTGGCCTCCCGCTCAATATGGACGGCTCGGAGGGGCCGGCCTCCAAGGGCGTCCGGGCGTTCGCATCGGAGATCACTGCAATCGCCCCGTACACGGTGCATTTTCAGGACGAACGCCTGACAACGGTGGAAGCCGACTGGTCGATGGCACGATCGGGCTTGTCTCGGGGACAGAAGAAGGCTCGGCGTGATGCGTTGGCGGCGGCCGCGATCCTCAGGGATTTCTTGGCGACTTCGGTCGCACACCCCGCATCCGACTAGGGGAACATAGCGGGCTTCGCTCCGTCTAACGTTCAGAGCGAATCTTTGGAGTGAAAGAATGATTTTTTCGACGTTAACCTTGGTGTTCTCCGTGTTCGTTTCGGCGGGCTCGGCCGCGAAGGTGGCACAGCCGGAGCAGCCAGCGGTGCAACCCGCCGAGACGGGGCCGGCTTCACCGATGGAAATCCACGTCACCCCCAGCGGCGGCGCGGAAAAAGGGTCGGCGATGGAGATCAACGTCAAGAAGGCTGCTCCCGCGCGTCCGTCGGGCGAAATACTCACCGCGGACGATCTGTTAGGGGCGCTCGAGGCCGCCGATGCCAACGTCAACACGATGACGGCCGACCTCGTGTACGACAAGACCTTCGATATCGCGGGTGATCGGCAGATCCGATGGGGCAAGTTGTCGTTCACCGACGATCACGCGACGGAGAAACGGGGCCGCAAGTTCGCGATCGTGTTCGACCGCCTGCGTGTCGGCGATCGGCTGGAGAAGGAAGAGAAGCAGTACATTTTTGACGGCCGCTGGCTGGTCGAGCGGCTTCCGGGCTCGCGGCAATTTATCAAAACTGAGGTCGTTCGCGAGGGCGATTCATTCGATCCCTTGAAAATCGGCGAGGGGCCGATGCCGATCCCGATCGGCCAGAAGCGCGACGAAACCTTGGCCCGCTTCGATGCGGAGTTGCTGAAAGCCGGCGACGGGATCGAGGCCGAAACCGAGGCCGAGACCGCCGCCCTCGTCGATCACACCGCGGGTACGTTTCAATTGAAACTCGTTCCCAAAGCCGGCACCGAAGAGTCGAAAGATTTCCGAGAGATCCGGCTGTGGTACCGCAAGGGCGACGCCGCCCAGGCCGCGGCGTTTCTGCCGGTGATGGCCCGAACCGTGAACCGCGCGGGCGACATTTCGCTGGTGCGTTTGAACAAGGTCGCTCTCAACGGGAAGGTCGAAACGTCGATCATGGACACTTCCGTGCCGGGCGAGGGTTGGAAGACCGATGTTCGGCGCATCCGCGGTGCGCCCAGATAGGCCTCGTTGTTTCAACCGGCGGGCGAGTCCGCTCGATAACCCCGATGTTTCCGCAACGCCCCGAAGGAGCACTGACGTTTCCAACCACCGACGATCGAGGCGAACGTTGCAACTTTGGGGGTGCGCGTTGTCGCTGATTTTTCCGCTCAACGCGGCGGTCGCTCAACAGCCGACGATCACGAGCTCGGGCGATGCGGCTGAAAGCGGCCCCTTCCCGCTCCCGGACGTTGACGCCGGGGTTCTGACGCTGCTCTCTCAGGATTACCTCACCGACGAGGAGCGTCTGCTCATTTCGCTTCGGCACGGAATCTGGGAGGATGCCGATCTCGTTTCGCCCAGCGACAGGGCGCTCGCCGCCGCAACTGTCGGCCGGTGGAACGATCCCGCATTCACGGACGAGACCGTACCGGTCGAGTTGCGGGCCGCCGCCTTCGTCGCTCGCGGCGAACCGGAGCGGGCCGAGCACCTTTTGCGAGGCACAGGGAGCAGCCGCGGAGTGTTGCTGCTGGCGAAAGCGCTGATCGCGCAAGGACGGCCGGACGAAGCCAACCTCACGCTGGTTCCCTTGGTCATTCGGTTGCTGAACGAGCCGGTGAACGACGCGGATGAACTCGTAGACTTGGTGGAAGCGGCTGCCTTGCAGGCGGCACTCGCCGAGCCCGCAGACGCCGCTTCCAACCCGAAGCGATGGGTTGCAGAGTTGGCCCGGGCTCGCGGCGAGCTCGACCCGTTCTCGTGGGCGGCCCCGCTGGCCGAAGCGAATCTGCTGCTTGAACATCACAACTACGCGGAGGCGGGTCCGGCCTTTCAGCAGGCCCTCGAGCGCAACCCGCGTGAAGCCCGCATTTGGGCGCTCTTCGGCACGTTGTCGGTGAACAGTTTCGACCTTGAGAAAGCCGAGCGGATCGCGAAACGGCTGGACGAACTCGCTGTTCCCGCGCCGTCCATCGATGCCGCGATTGTCCGGGCCAGCGCCAATATGCGTCGGGGGGCTTGGGCCGAGGCTGCCGCGGCCTTGGAGTTGGCGATGGCGGAGTACCCCGCATCGCGCGAACTACTGGCCGCGCGGGCCGGTGCCGTGGCGGGCACATTTGATGTAAGCAAGGTGGAGGAAGCACTCGCGGCGTTCGAGCGGCTGGCGCCGGGCTCGCCCGAAGCGCTCCTTGCCGTGGGTGACGCATTCGCGGAAGCACGACAGTATGAGGAGGCCCGGGAGTATCTGACCCGTGCGGCGCAGCGCTCTCCACGGCGGGCCTCGGCGCACGCCGCGTTGGGGCTTTCCGAATTGCAGGCCGGCCGGCTGGAAAGTGCCCGCGACGCACTGACGCGGGCGGCGGAACTGGACGGCGCGAACAACCGGGTCGCCAACAGCCTGATGCTGCTGGACGAACTCGCTTCCTATCGAAGCGTCGCGAGCGAACACTTCGAGGTGCGCTACAAGCCGAGCGACCCGAACGATCCGGCCAGCGGGGCCGATGCGCTCGTGGCCCGCGAGATGCTTCCGGAACTCGAACGAATTTTCGTCCGCGTGACCGGAGCAGAAAAGGGCGGCATCGATCATCAGCCACCGGGAAAGACGGTGGTCGAGTTGTACCCCAACCACCGGTGGTTTGGGGCGCGCATCACGGGGATGCCGGGAATCCACACGATCGCCGCAGCGACCGGGCCGGTGATCGCGATGGAGGCCCCGCGCGAGGGGGCGGGGCACATGGGGCCGTACGACTGGGCCCGCGTGGTGCAGCACGAATTCACCCACACCGTGACGCTCTCCCGCACGAAGAACCGACTGCCGCACTGGTTCACGGAAGCCGGCGCGGTGTATCTTGAGGACGGACCGCGCGATTACTCGACGGTTCAACTGCTGACCGGGGCGTTTGACTCCGACTCGCTCTTCGATTTCTCGACGATCAACATCGCGTTTGTTCGGCCGAAAAACCCCGCCGAGCGGCCCCTCGCCTACGCCCAAGGGCACTGGATGTACGAGTACATCATCGAAAAGTACGGGCCGAGAGCGCCGCTCGAGTTGATGGACTGGTACGCCGCGGGCGTTTCCGAGGCGGACGCTTTCGCCCGGGTGCTGAAGACGACACGGGAAGAGTTTCTCGCGGGTTTCAAGGATTACGCCCGGGACCAGCTGGTCGCGTGGGGGATGAAACTGCCTGAGGGTGCGCCTCCCTTGTCGGAACTGCTGGAGGGGGAGAACGTCGACGATGCCGCGGACCTGGATGACGAAGCCCTCGCGCGGCTGCTGGAGTCGTACCCCGCGCATGTCGAACTGCTTCGTTTGGCGGCGCAACGGGCGGTCCCGGACAACGGGCGCGGCGGTCCGATCGCCGACGATGCCCTTGGGAAGCTAGAGGCGTACGCGGCGGCCCGGCCGGTGGACCCCTGGCCCCGGCGGATGCTCGCCCAGTATGCGCTCTTGCCGAGGAACGCGGGCACCGCGCACGCGAGGTTGATCCCGCACCTTGAATTCTTGGATGCTCGTGAGCAGCACTCCCCGGCGTGGGCCATGGAACTGGCCCGGCGCTATGCGGCGGTGGGTGAGTTTGAAAAGAGTCGTGAAAAGGCCCTGCGGGCGACCCGCATCAGCCCGTACGACGCCCGCCCGCGCGAGTTGGCCGCGACGCTTGCCCTGCGACGGGCCGACCAAGCCGGTGCGCTGGAGCAACTGAAGGCACTGACGATCATCGAACCGGACCGAGAGATCCATCGGCGTCGGCTTGAGGCGCTGGAAAATCAGAAGTAGGGCCGACGCACCCGTCCTTCAGGCCCGGACGTTTCCCGTACATTCCGAATCGGACCACGAATCGCGGAGCGGGAGACCCGACGTCACCCGCCGGGCTTGGTCACCGGCTTGTATTTCCTGAATGACGCCTGGATTCGCTACGCCCTCAACGACGACTGGAGCGTGCGCGTCGGCCAGTTCAAGTTGCCGTTCAATCGCGAGGAGCTGGTGTCGAGCAGTTACCAGCTCGCGGTCGAGCGGTCGCTGGTGAATGAAGCGATGAACCTGGGTCGTTCGCAAGGCGTCGAATTGACGTACACGAATGGTGCCTCACGGGCGAGCTTGGCGTTGTCGGATGGCGCGAGCGGAGGGGCCGGTCTCGGCATTCTCCTGAACAATCAGGGCACTCAAGGTGCGACGGTTTCGCGCATCAATAGCAACGCGCTCCTTCAGGACGTGGAGTACGCGGTCAGCACGGCGCTCCAACGCTCGGTTCCGACCAGCGCGGGTACGCCCTACTTGACCTGCCGTTTTGCGGGTCTGGCGCAAGGCGCGCTCAGCCAGGTCGATGGCTTGTTCACGACTTGCGCCGACGAATGCTACGTCGAGGGGCAGTTCATCGGCGAGGTGTCGGCCATGGC
>ENA-ORBV01005028-ORBV01005028.1-microbial-mat-metagenome-genome-assembly--contig:-NODE-5028-length-24702-cov-7.076305_pt1 | contig 24702 bp, 17 predicted proteins | sample MGYA00237777_ERZ505514 | MGnify/ENA primary metagenome ERZ505514 (study PRJEB26160, sample SAMN06269048) | microbial mat metagenome | isolation source: Oligotrophic lake microbial mat | place... | reverse complement strand
GTTCGGGAGGCCTCGGCCAGTCGATCCTCGAGGCCCCACGCCTGGCCGTAGCCGCCATCGGCAACCGGCAGGGCCATAAGGTCAAGAAACGGCTTCGCGTCGAAGGCCTCTGGGCCAAGCACCCCGGAGCCAGTCCAAACACCCTTGGCGAGCAGTTCGAGGGCGATCACCGGGTTCAACGCGGTCTGCCACACCACGCACTGGCTTTCGTACTCGGCCATTGTCCACTCGTTGTCACTCACGTGATAGAGATACACCTCTCGCGGCGTGCCGTCAGTTCCGGTACCCGTGACCCACAGGCCGGCACAGGTCTTGCCGGTCATTCGCGGCCCCAACGTGGCTGGGTCAGGCAAGCCGGCGGCAACGACATCGCGTGGTGCGACCATGACGGGCCCATCCGCCGAGCGCACGCGGAGCGGTGCGGTCTTGTCGAGACCGAGCTGGTTGAGGGTTTTCAGGATAGCGATGAACTCATCTCCGAGTCCGTACTTGAAGGTGACCCGCTTGGCGTCAACCCAGCGCGGCATCAAGAGCACTTCTTCGTGCTCGACGTTGACGCACTCGACCGGCCCGATCCCCTCCGGGAACACGAAGACCTCGGGCTCGCTGAACGGTGGGGTCGTGAACCAGCCGCGACCCTTCTCCCAAATGACTGGCGGGTTCAGGCACTCCTCGATGGTCGTCCAGATCGAGAACGACGGCGCGAAGATCTCGTTGCCTGCTTCGTCGCGCACGACGAGGTTCGCCCCGTCGCGCGTTCCGAGTTCGTCGATCTCGCTGAACAAGTGGTCGGCGGCGTAGCGTGCGAACACGTCACTGAGGCCAGGCTCGACCCCCATTCCCACGAGCGCGAGGCGACCGGCGGTTTCCCAATCGGGAGCCTGCGCGAACTGATCGTCGCCGAGCTTGACGCCGGTCTCTTCGTGCGGGTTCGTTGGGTGCGGCTCGGACAGGCTCATCGCCATGTCGACGTAGTCTGCTCCGGCCGCGAGCGCTCCGGCGAAAATGGTCGGAACGAACTTCGGTTCGACCGCGTTCATGACGTGGGTCGCGCCGTGCTCCTTCGCGACGGATGCCACGATCTCCGGGTTCGACGCATCGATCTGAGCCGCGACAAAACGATCCCCCTGCGGCCCGTGCTTCGCTTCGATCCAGGCGATCGTTCGCTCGGCGCGGCTCAGGTCGTAGTCGCTCACAATAATGGACTCGAAGAAATCGCGTCGAGCAGCAATCTTCGCGAAAGCATCGCCAACGCCACCGGCACCTACCAAGAGGATTCTCATGACCCAACGCTAGCGGCTGAGGGCAGGCACCGTGCGTGGCCGAACCACAACAACGAGCACGAGCAACGAGACAACGGCCGTGCACCCCATGACGCTGGCCATCGGTATCGCGTTGTCGATCCCGAAGACGCCGACGATCGGCGAGATGAGACCAGCAAGCCCGAAGTTCAGAGCTCCGAGGAGTGATGCTGCCGTCGCAGCCTCCCCGCCGTGGTTCGCCAAGGCGAGCACTTGCGTCGCGGGGAATGTAAACCCGCACGCCGTGATGAAGAAGAAGAGCGGGACGAGAATGCCGACAAGTCCAGCACCGTTTGCATCAAGCACAACGATGGCGGATGCCGCGGCAATCAGTGCCACAACGGCGCCCAAGAGAATCCACTGTGGAGCGATGAAACGCGTAAGATATGCACTCGCCTGCACACCGGAGACGATGCCGATTGAGTTGACAGCGAACACGAGTCCGTACTGCTGAGGGTCGAGGCCATAGACATCCTGAAACAAAAATGACGATGCAGAGAGGTAGGCGAACAGCCCGGTGAAGGTCATGCCGCTGACGATGGCGACGCCGACAAACACCCGGTCGGTGAGCAGCGCGCGGTAGCGCTGCCGGGTAGTGCTGTGCCCGAGGTCGGCCCGACGAGCTGGCGGAAGTGTCTCGACAATGAAGAAAATCGCGGCGAGGAGGACGAGGATGCCGTAGGCGGCGAGAATCCAAAAGATCCCCCGCCACGGCATGATGAGCAACAGTTGCGAGCCTATGAGCGGGGCGAGGATCGGGGCCAGCCCGTTCACGAGGGACAACCGCGAAAGCATCCGCACCAGTGGCAAGCCGCCGAACAGGTCCCGCACAATCGCCATCGCGACGACCGCGCCGGCGGCGGTGCCAACGCCCTGCAGTACCCGGAACAGCATCAGTAGCTCCACGCTCGGCGCGATTGCAACGCCAAGACTCGCAAACACATGCAGCGTCGTGGCAACGATGAGCGGCATACGTCTGCCGACTCGATCGCTCCACGGGCCGACGAGCAATTGGCCGAGCGCGAAGCCGAGCGTGGTCGCGGTGAGTGTCAGCTGGATGACAGCGGTCGAGACGCCGAGGTCGGCTTCAATGATCGGAAAGGCTGGCAGATAGAGGTCGATCGTGAACGGACCGAGCGCCGTGAGGGCGCCGAGCACGAGGATGTACACAAGACGCTCTCGAACGCTCAGCGAATCGCCGGGGTGGAGGACTGATGTCACGAACGGGTATCCCAAGAGTTGAAGGTGGGCGGGTCGATAATGGTGATCGGCGGCAACCCCGGCGGCGACACCTAAACACTACCCTCGGCGAGCGGGGTGGTGGAGGCGAGCGGGGTGGTGGAGGCGAGCGGGGTGCCTGCTGGGTCGGCGATGAGCTTGGCAAAGACCAACTCGGCGGCACCGATCATGAGCGTGTCGCCACCCAGCTGTGCGCTACTGAGCTGCACATCGTCGCGCGGACCGCGCAACGCTGAAGCTTGAACGAGTTCTCTGAGGCGGGCCGGACCAGTCTCGTACAGCGTTGCCAAGAACCCCCCGAGCACGATCAGCTTTGGATTGAACAAGTTGACGGTATTCCCAAGCGCACGCGCGAGGTAGCCGCGTTGACGCTCGACCACCCGCTTCGCTTGCGCCGTGTTGAGCTCAAGCGCCTCGAGGAGCGTCTCGCGGCGAACCTCTGTTTCGAGGCATCCGGTTGACCCGCAATGACAGAGCATCCCGTCGCTGTTGACGAGCGTGTGACCCAGTTCACCAGCAAAGCCGGAGACACCGCCGAACACCGTGCCACCGAGAATGATGCCCCCGCCGATGCCACTTGCGCCGCCGTTGACGTAGATCACCTCGTCGTGACCGCGACCGGCACCGCGCACGTGTTCAGCGATTGCGCCGAGCGTCGCGTCATTGGCGGCGAGCGCCATGAAACCGGTGGCGTCGCCAATCAATGCCGCAATAGGCGCATCACGCCAGTCGAGATCTGGCGCGAGTGCAACAACTCCGTCGTCAGCGCGCACGAGGCCGGGCACGGCGAGGCCGATGCCGGCGACCCGATAGGCGGCGCTGGGGGCCGCGAGAAGATCGCGAATCTGTTGCACAGCCAAGGCCACCGCAGTCTGTACGGTCGGCGTCGATCTGGTCGCTCGTTTGGAGCGTGCAAGTACGACGCCGCCGAGCGCGACGACCGCGACCTCGACCGCGTCGAGTTCTGGATTCACGGCGATCGCCACGACCTGCCTGCTCGGCACGATCACCGGACTCGGCCTGCCAACGAGCCGAGTCGGGTCTGGTTCCGTTTCGACGACGAGACCAAGATCGACCAGTTCTGCCACCAATGCCCCGATGGTCGAACGGTTGAGGCCGGTCTCCTTCGTGAGCTGGGATCGCGACACGGCGCCGAGTTCGTGCACTCGGGCAAGGACGAGCGAAAGATTGTGACGTGGCAATCCGATAATATGTTGTATTGTACAACATTTAGCGCTTGAATGGTCGAAAGCGCAACCCGACGCCAACGACCTCAAGCCAACGGCCCAGAACCAACGACAAGGATGTCCCGTGACCACACTCACCCCAACCCCGGCCGACAAGTTCTCGTTCGGCCTTTGGACCATCGGCTACAACGGCGCCGATCCGTTTGGCGGCCCGACCCGTGCTCCACTCGATGTGGTTCACGCCGTCGAGAAGCTCGCGGAACTCGGCGCGTACGGGCTTACCTTCCACGACGACGACCTGTTCGCGTTCGGTTCGACCGACGCTGCGCGCCAGCACCAGATTGATCGGCTCAAGCAGGCGCTCGCAGACACCGGAATCATCGTCCCGATGATCACGACCAACCTGTTCAGCCAGCCCGTCTTCAAGGACGGCGGATTCACGTCGAACGACCGCGCTGTTCGCCGCTTCGCGCTGCGCAAAGTCCTGCGCAACCTCGACCTTGCGGCCGAGCTCGGCGCGAAGACGTTCGTGATGTGGGGCGGACGTGAGGGGGCTGAGTACGACGCAGCCAAAGACATCCGACAGGCTCTTGAGCGGTATCGCGAAGCCGTCAATCTGCTGGGCGACTATGTGACCGACAATGGCTACGACATCCGCTTCGCAATCGAGCCGAAGCCGAACGAGCCTCGCGGCGACATCCTGCTTCCGACCCTCGGTCACGCCCTCGCGTTCATCAACTCGCTGGAGCGCCCGGAGCTCGTCGGCATCAATCCAGAGGTCGGGCACGAGCAGATGGCCGGCCTCAACTTCGCCGCTGGAATCGCCCAGGCGCTCTATCACGACAAGCTGTTCCACATCGACCTCAACGGGCAGCGGGGCATCAAGTACGACCAGGACCTAGTGTTTGGCCACGGCGACCTGCACAACGCCTTCGCGCTCGTCGACCTGCTTGAGAACGGGGGACCCGGCGGTGGACCGACGTACACGGGGCCTCGCCACTTCGACTACAAGCCTTCGCGAACGGAGGATGAGACTGGAGTCTGGGACTCGGCCGCCGCGAACATGCACACGTACCTGCTGCTGAAGGAGCGCGCAGCGGCGTTCCGGGCCGATCCAGAGGTGCAGGCGGCCCTGGCTGCGGCGCGGGTTCCAGAGCTTGGTGTACCGACGCTCGCCGACGGCGAGACCTACCACGACCTGCTAGCGGACCGTGACGCCTACGAAGCGTTCGATGTCGAGCCATACTTCAACGGCAAGGGTTTTGGCTTCGTGCGACTACAACAGCTCGCAACCGAGCACCTGCTCGGGGCCCGCTAACCCGTGACGCTGGTTGCCGGGATCGACTCATCGACCCAGAACTGCAAGGTGGTTGTTGTGGATGCCGCGACCGGCGCCATCGTTCGCGAAGGCCGCGCACCACACCCGAGCGGTACCGAGGTTGACCCGGAGGAGTGGTGGCGCGCCCTTCGGTCGGCGATCACCGAGGCCGGCGGACTTGATGATGTTGCGGCGGTGTCGATCGGCGCGCAGCAGCACGGCATGGTCGTGCTCGATGAGGAGGGTCGCGTCATCCGCCCCGCCCTGCTGTGGAATGACACCCGGTCTGCTGCCGCCGCACGAGGATTGATCGAGGAGTTCCCCGACATCGTTGAGCGCACCGGCTCGCTCCCGGTGGCCTCGTTCACGAGCACGAAGCTTCGCTGGCTTCGAGATGCCGAGTCGGAGAATGCACGCCGGGTTGCCGCCGTCGCACTCCCCCACGATTGGCTGACGTGGCGGATGCGCGGTTTCGGACCGGTGGATGCCGCGGCAGGCGGCCCCCGACTGAACGAGCTCACGACAGACCGTTCCGACGCGAGCGGCACCGGCTACTGGAATCCCGCGACCGGCAACTATGACGACCGGCTGCTGGCCGCGAGCATCGGTCACACCGGCACGGTCGTGCCGCGCGTGCTCGGCCCCGGCGACTCTCCCGGCACCGTCGCGCTTGGCGGACCGATCATGGCTGCTGGTGCGGGCGACAATGCCGGCGCTGCACTGGGGCTTGGGGCGCGCCCCGGCGATGTCGTTGTGTCAATCGGCACGAGCGGAACGGTCTTCGCAGTAACCGAGCAGCCGTCGCGCGAGCCAACCGGCACGGTCGCCGGGTTCGCCGATGCGAGCGGAAATTACCTCCCGCTCGTCGCAACAATGAACGCTGCAAGAGTGCTCGATTCCGTCGCCGACCTCCTTGGCGTCAGCCTCGACGAACTCGGCACGCTCGCACTCGGTGCCGAGGCGGGGTGTTCTGGCCTCGTGCTGCAGCCGTTCTTCGAGGGGGAGCGAACGCCCAACCGACCGGATGCCACGGCGACCCTGTTTGGCATGACGCTGGCTTCGACGTCCCGCGAGAATCTCGCGCGCGCCTCGATCGAAGGCCTGCTGTGCGGACTGGCAGACGGCCTCGACGCCCTCATCGCAAACGGAGTCGTCGCGAACCGCATCATGCTCATCGGTGGTGCAGCTCAGAACCCCGCGGTCGCAGCGATCGCTGCACAGGTGTTCGCTGCGCCCGTTCTTGTTCCACGGCCTGCCGAGTACGTTGCGCTCGGTGCAGCCGTTCAGGCGGCGTGGGCACTGACCGGCGAACGACCGTTGTGGACGACGGCCGTGCATGCCGAGCCTCCGGTTGACACGCAGCCGATCATCCGCGCTCAGTATCAGGCCAGGCTCTGACCACACCGGCGTGCCCGAGCATGCCGCTCTCGCACGCGGCTTAGGCCGAGTCTCGCCACACGATCTGAGTCGGCAGGAGGGTGCCGGTGTGCTCCGGGGCGGTGCCACTCACCAGATCGAGCACGATGGATGCCGCCTGCCGCCCGAGCAGGTCGGCCGGCTGGCGCACCGTCGACAACTGCGGCTGGCAGCGCATCGCCCAGTCGCTGTCGTCGAACCCAACGATGCCGATGTCTTGGGGAACTCGGTGGCCGGTCAGTCGCAGCGCGTCGAGTGCGCCAGCCGCGATTGCGTCGGAGGCGGCAAAGACACCGTCGATCGCCGGCTCCCGAGAGAGAAGCTCGCGCATGCCATCGACGCCGGTTTGCCTTGAGTACAGCGGGTAATCGACCACGAGTCGCTCGTCGAAGCGATCACCGAGTGCTTCACGAAACCCTGCTAATCGATCGGAGCCGGAATCGCGGTCGAGCGCCGCTGCGATCATCCCGACTTTTGACCGGCCGGTCTCGAGCAGGCGAACCGTGATGTCGCGCGCGGCGGTACGGTTGTCGATTCCAACAAAGGGGATCTCTGGAACATCCGAAGGGCGCCCGACCGTGACGGCAGGCAAGCCGATTTGGGCGATCGCCAGCGCGATCGGGTCGTGTTCTCGCGCGGACACCAGAATGGCGCCATCGACGAAGCCACCCCGCAGAAACTCAGCGACCCGTGCTGAGTCTCGATCGGACCCAATGATCAGGCACACGAGCTGGTAGTCGTCTTCGGAGAGACGCTCATTCGTGCCGAGCAGGATCGCTCCGATGTTCGGATCTTCGAGAAACACCGAGTGCGGCTCGTGAACGATGAGGCCAACGGCACGCGTACTCCTGGCGGCGAGATTTCGTGCGGCCATGTTGCGCACGTAGCCGACCTTGGCGATGGCTAACTCGATCGCTTCGCGGGCGGATGCTGACACATACCGCTCGCCGTTCAGCACTCGCGAGACGGTTCCTCGAGAGACCTTGGCCTCTTCGGCGACGTCAAAAATCGTCGCTCGTTTCGGCCGTTCGACTGGCGGGGGCATGGTTGCCATGCTAGCGGCGTTCCGGCGCTGCTGGCCGGTTTGCGGGAGCGTTCCCAATTGACACCGTGATCGCCATCGGTCTAGGCTTATTGTGCCCACTCTGGAAGGTGGGTTTATTTTCGTGTCGCTCTGTGCACGCTCACAGGCACGCTAAAGGAGGCCGCTGTGGAGCGACATCAGCCAGCCCCCGCCGCCCACAATTGGCAGCGAAATTCAATTGTGTTCGGCTGCGACTACAACCCTGAGCAGTGGCCAGCAGAAGTCTGGAACGACGACGTTGCACTCATGGTCGAAGCCGGGATCGGCTTGGTTGCGATCAACATTTTTGGCTGGGCCACGCTCGAACCGCGCGCCGGAGAGTACGACTTTGCGTCGCTCGACGCGATAATCACCTTGCTTCACAAGAACGACATTCGTGTCAACCTCGGCACGGGCACCGCTTCGCCTCCGCCGTGGCTTTCGACCAAGCATCCCGAGATCCTCCCGGTCATGGCTGACGGCACGGTCAGATGGCCAGGCGCGCGCCAGGCCTGGTGCCCGAGCTCGCCAGTGTTTCGCGAGCACGCCATGCGACTCGTAAGCAAGGTCGCAGAACGCTACGGCTCGCACCCAGCTGTGGCGCTCTGGCACGTCTCGAACGAACTTGGATGCCACAACGCCTTGTGCTATTGCGATGTGTCTGCTGCATCATTCCGGCGATGGCTGGAGTCGAGATACCGCACAATCGAACGCCTCAATGACGCTTGGGGCACTACCTTTTGGAGCCAGCGGTACGGCACGTGGGCCGAGGTTCTTCCGCCACGCGCGACCCTCGCGGCAGGGAATCCGGCCCATGTCCTCGACTTCGAACGCTTCAGTTCAGATGAGCTGCTCGACTACTACCGCCAAGAGCTTGCGGTTATACGCAGCGTGAGTGCAATCCCGGTGACCACAAACTTTATGGTCACTGCGCACATCCGCACTCTGGACTATTGGCGCTGGGCCCCAGTGGTGGACCTCATCGCCAACGACCACTACGTCGACAACCGGCTCGAGCATCCAGAGCGGGAACTCTCGTTCTCGGCGGATCTCACGCGCGGCCTTGCGAACGGCAACCCGTGGATGCTCATGGAGACTGCAACGAGCGCCGTGAGCTGGCAGCCCCGCAATATCGCCAAGGTTCCTGGCGAACTGACGCGTACAGTGGCATCCCACATCGCACGAGGGGCCGACGGAATCTGTTTCTTCCAATGGCGGGCGTCACGCCAAGGTGCTGAAAAGTTCCACTCCGCCCTGCTCCCACATGCCGGCACTGACTCGAAGATCTGGCGCGAGTCTGTCGAGCTCGGTTCGCTGCTTCGACGACTTTCGCCTGTTGCTGGGAGTCGAGTCGAGGCTCGCGCGGCTGTCATGTTCAGTTGGGAATCGTGGTGGGCCGTCGACGCGGACTCCCACCCGTCCCAAGACGTGAACCATTTGCGTGAGGCACATCGCGCGTATGCGGCCCTCCGCGCGAACGGAGTGACTACGGATGTCGTGCCCCCGGGTGCTGACCTTGCCGACTACTCGCTCGTCGTGGTCCCTGCCGTGTACTCATTGAGCAGCGCGGAGGCGACGGCGATCAGCGACTTTGTTGCTGCCGGTGGCACCGTGATTATCACGTTCTTCTCGGGTCTTGCGGACGAAGAGCTTCGGCTGCGGATGGATGTGAGTCGCGCCAATCCTCCCGGAGCCTTTGCGGAACTGCTCGGAGCTTGGACCGAGGAATTCTTTCCTCTCGGCGCCGATGAATCCATCGTGCTCGATGATGGCTCAAGCGGATCGATTTGGAGTGAGGTCGTACGGGTGACCACAGCGACGGTGCTCGCGCGATTCGCTGATGGACAGCTCGCCGGCCATCCGGCCATCGTGTCAAACTCGTTCGGCTCTGGCCGGGCCATCTACATTGCCACGGCACTCGACGACAATGCATTCGGCACTCTCGTGGCTCGCGAACTCACTCGAGCCGGTATTGTCGGCACATCGCTCGGACCGGACGTCGAAGTCGTTGTTCGCGTGAACGCCGCCGATCGCTTCGTGTTCGTCATCAACCATTCCGCCGACGAGGTCTCGATCGCCGGTACCGGCACCGAGCTGACGACCGAGGTCTCGGTCGATGGAACCCTCGTGGTGCCCTCGGGCGAAGTGCGGGTGCTTCGCGAGCAGCTCGTTTCGAGCTAAACGGTAGCGAGCGTCGCTACTCCGCAGCGCAGCGTCCTAGACGCGAACCGCTCGCAGCACCAGTGCCTGCTGAGGCTGAAGAGGTGGCCAAGCAATTCCGATCTCGGAGAGGATCCGGCCAGGAAGCGTCACCCCGCCATCGAGTAGCCATTGTGGCTTGGCGTGGAAGTAACGAACTGGCGCACCAAGATCAATCGGCTCGACTCGATACTCCATGCCTGGGTCCAATCCTGGAAACACCAAGCCAGTAGTGACCGCATCGCGCGGCGCTTCCAAACACACCGCGGCGAAGATCGCCTCGCTGCGGTCCGCCGCGACAACGCCGTGAAGCTCGAGGGCAGGATCGACTGGGTCAGCGCGAACAGTTACGCCTGAATGCAACAGGAAACGGTGCTCCTTGTACGCCGCGATCCACGTTCGTACCGAAGCGAGTTCTTCGTCACTCGCCTTCGTGAGATCCCACTCGACACCAGCTGAGCAGAAGAACGCTGTCGCAAGTCGGAACCCGAGGTCCGTTTCGCGCCCGGTCGTGTGCGCACCGGCCGCACCAAGGTGGCTACCGATCACTTCTGGGGGGAGCACGATCGAGCTATACCGTTGGATGCGCTGGCGTTCAAGTGGATCGTTTGAGTCGCTCGGCCACACTCGGTCTGTGAACTGAAGCACCCCAAGGTCGGTGCGTCCGCCTCCAGAGGAGCATGACTCAATCTCGAGCGCGGGATAGCGGGCATTCAATTCAGCCATCAATCGCCACGTCGCGAGCGTTTGACGATGAGCCGAGCCGCCGAGGAGGTCGCGGTTCTGATCCCACTTCAGGTAAGCGATCTCGTACTCGTCGACGAGCACACAAAGCTGCGCGAGCACAGCATCGAACGCGGCTGGATTATCGAGATCAAGCGCGAACTGATTGCGCCACGCGAGTGGCAACCGCTCCGGCCACCCGGTGAGCACCCACTCAGGATGCGCGCGCGCAACGTCTGAATCGAGACTCACCATCTCCGGCTCGACCCACAGTCCGAAGTCCATGCCAAGCGCGCGAACATGGTCAACGAGCGGAGCCAAACCATTTGGCCAACGCACCGGATCAACGATCCAATCCCCGAGGGCGCGACTATCGTCGGTGCGACCAATCATCCAACCGTCGTCAAGCACAAAACGCTCAACTCCGACGGATGCCGCGATGCTCGCCAGTTGCGAAAGCTGTTCTTCATCGTGGTCGAAGTACACGGCCTCCCAGGTGTTGAGGATGACCGGCCGGTCGCCGGCACGGCGGTGACGCGTGCGGCTGCGCCGCCGCGTCCAAGCGTGGAACCGCTCAGATACGCCGTCAAGGCCTCCAGCAGACCACGCCGCGAGAACCTGCGGCGAGCTGTAGCTTTCACCAGGGTCGAGTTGCACTTCGCCGGGCGCGAGGAGTTCAGCCGCCCCGAGCACTGCGTGGCCGGTCGGATGCGATTCGGCGTACACATCGTGGTCTCCGCTGTATGCGAGATGCACAGCCCACACTTCACCAGCGCGAAAGCCGAAGCCGAGGGTGCCTGCGGCGAGCAGCTCTGGGCTGTCGTGACCGTTCCGACCGTGGCGCGTCTGCCTGCTCCAACTGCCATGGGCGAGCTCGCGGCGCTGGGGTCGGCGCTCGAATGGCCAACGCCCGGTGACATCGAGCACTTCCCTCGCTCGAGGGGCGATAGGGAGGGTGATTCCGAGTCGCCCGAGAATGAATCGATCGACACCCGTGTTCGTGACCGAGCTGCGGGCTTCCAGCAGACCCTCCGTCGAAAGCGACAGTTCGATACGAACCTCGAGACCAGCGGCGGAATCAGCAAGCGTCACCGCAATGCGGTTCTCCTCCGTGAAAGCGAGGTCAGCGAGCGAGAAGGACGGCTCGACCGTCCGATTGCCACGATGCCCGGTGAGCCCCGGCGTTCCACTCCAGCCCTCGCTTGCAACTGGAACAAGGCTGAGCACTGCCGGATCACCGATGGAGCTCGGCGGGACGGCAACCGTCTGCGCTGCGACAAATCGCGCGAGCTGGGATTCACTGAGGGTTCCGAGATCGCCACCCCAGTGCACAAAAAGAGGTACCCCCGCACCCCGGGCGTCCAGTACAACACTGGAGCCCGAGGCACGGAGGTAGACGACTTTTTGGATCTGTACTACTCCACTACTCCGCGACAGGAATTGACAGCGCCGTCAGGGCCGCGATCGTCTTCTCTGTGCCGGTCGCCAGCGCATCCGCCAGTGTACCGGTGCCACCGATCACAGCACCGAATCCGTCAGAAACATCGGTGTAGGTCTGGGTCATGGTCGGGCCCCACACGAAGTCGGGGATGACCTGAGCCGAAGCCTCTGCGAACACGTCGTAGATCTTCTGACCGCCGTAGAACTCCTGCTCAGCCTTGAAGACTGGCAGGTTGGCGCCATCCTTCGATGCTGGGTAGAGGCCACCGAGCTCGTTGGCAAGAGCCAGCGCGTCGGGGTCGGTGTTCAGCCACAGCGCGAACTGAGCGGCTTCGTACGGGTGCTTTGAGCCCTTCAGTACTGCGGTCGAGGAACCACCCCAGTTGCCTGCTGCGTTGTCGCCAGCCTTCCACTGCGGCATGAGCGCTACGGCCCACTTGCCCGAGGTGTCCGGGGCGCCACTGCGAATGGTTCCGGCTCCCCATACTGCGGAGATCCAGGTCCACTGTTGGCCAGTGTTGAAGGATGCGTTCCACTCGTCCGAGAAGGATGCGAGCGTCGAAACCTCCTGGCGGTCGAGCAGCCCCTGCCAGTAGTCGGCGACCTCAAGCGACTTCGCGCTCGTCAGGTCGACGGACCAGTCGGCACCGTTGTTGGTGAACCATTGGCCACCGTTCTGCCAGACCATGCCCGCGAACCAGTTGACGTCGGTCTTCGGGAAGTTGGTGATGAACGAGCCGAGCGCTTTGATCTGCGCGGCAGCGGCGGCATACTCGTCCCACGTAGTCGGAACCGGGATGCCTGCGGCCTCAAACAGGTCGGCGCGGTAGTACATGGCGACGGGACCGGAGTCCTGCGGGATGGCGTAGACCGCGTCGGCTTCACCGAAGGTCGTTTGGCTCCAGGTCCAGTCCACGAACTGATCGCCGGCTGCGAGGATGTCGCCACACGCGGCAATGTTCTCGAGGCCGTCCTGTACGCGGAAGTTGGGCAGTGCGTCGTACTCGATCTGACCGAGGTCAGGCGCGTTGCCGGCGGCGATCTGGTTGAAGAAGTTCTGGTAGGTACCAGCGTTTCCGCTCGGTCCCGTCTGGAACTCCACTTGGACGTCCGGGTTCTGTTCGTTCCACAAGGCGACGACCTCGTCGGCGCCTGGCCACCATGCGGCGTACGTGAGGTTGACGGGACCGTCGGATGGCTCACAGCCACCAGCTGCCGGTTCCGTCGTTGCCGCCGTGCAGCCGGCAAGAGCCAGCGCCGAGACGACGGCAGCTGACATAGCTGCCATACGGAATTTGCGTTGCATGAAATTTCCTATCGTTGCGGTGTGCACGATTCGAAGTCGAACCGCGCGTCTTGAGGATGGATCTACTTGATGCTGCCCGCAGCAAGACCGCCGCTCCAGAACCGTTGCAGGCTCAGGAAGGCGATGATGAGCGGCACGATCGACACAAATGCACCGATCACGACGAACGACCGGAGTTCAGGATTCTGGCCGATCGAACTATTCCAGGAATACAGACCGAGGGTCACCGGGAACAGGCTTGGGTCCCGCAGCATGATGAGCGGCAGGAAGAAGTTGTTCCAGATCGCGACGAACTGGAAGAGGAAGATCGTGACGAGCGCCGGTGCCATGAGTCTGGTCGCGACCGTGAAAAAGGTACGCACCTCGCTCGAGCCGTCGAGCCGCGCGGCTTCAAGGAGCTCGTCTGGCACGCTTGAGGCGGCGTAGATCCTCGCGAGGTAGACACCGAACGGGCTCACGATACTGGGCAAAAATACCGCCCAGAAGGTGTTGGTGAGACCCACTTGGCTGAAGATCAGGAACAGCGGCAACGCCAGCGCCGTTGCAGGCACCAGCACGCCGGAGAGCACGACATTGAAGACAGCCTCGCGCCCGCGGAATCCGTACTTGGCGAGCGCGTAGCCGCACATGGCTGCGATCAGGGTTCCGATTAAGGCTCCGGCACCGGCGTACAGGATGCTGTTGAGAATCCACTTCAGGAACACATTGTCGTTGTAGGTGAACAGTCCGCCGAGATTGCTGAAGAAGGTCGGGATTGCCTCGGCCGTAAAAATGAGCGGCGGCGTCGTGGTGAACTGACCTTGCGTCTTGGTGGATGACACGAGCAGCCACCAGATCGGAATGAGGAAGTACAGGGTGAAGACACCCATTATCAACATCGCTGCTGCGCGAGAGAGGATCGGTTCGCGCTGCGAACCACGTCCAGTCGATGCCCGGTTCAGAGAAGTGACACTCATGCGAATGCTCGTTTCTGTGTGACCTTGAGAAACACGAACGACAACACGAAGGTCGAGAGCGCAAGCACAACGGAGAAGGCCGCGGCCAGGCTCGGGTTGGGCACTGACGCCGTCGTGTACACCGCAAGATTCGGCGTGAAGGTGGAACTGATGGCAGTGCTGAAGCTGCGCAGCGTCTGCGGCTCGGCGAGCAACTGGAGGGTGCCGATGATCGAGAACACCGCTGTCAGGATCAGTGCCGGAGTGACCAACGGGATCTTGATCTGCCACGCAACTGTCCAGTTGCTTGCACCGTCGATCTTCGCGGCTTCGTAGATCTCTGTCGGGATCGCCAGCAACGCCGAGTAGATGATGAGCATGTTGTATCCGACGTAGACCCAGGTCACGATGTTGGCGATGGACCAGAGCACGAGGTCGGCCCCCAGGAACGCGACGTTCTGGGTTACGGCACTGAACGGCGACAGCGATGGCGAGTACAAAAAGCCCCACATGATCGCCGCTATGACACCTGGAACCGCGTACGGGGCGAAGAACGCCAGCCGGAAAAACTTCTTGCCTCTCACCAGTGGCGAGTCGAGCAAGAGGGCGAAGAGCAGCGCGAGCCCCAGCATGATCGGCACCTGAACGATGCCGAAGAGCAGCACGCGCAGGACCGAAGCCCAGAAGTCGCTTGCTTGGAACACCGCGATGTACTGCACGAGCCCGCCGAAGACAACCGTGGCTGGGCCGAATGTTCCTTCGCGCTCAACCGTCAGGAATGACTGGTAAATCGCGTAGCCGATCGGAACGACGTAGAAGAGTATGTACAGGAAAAGGAACGGCCCGATGAAGATCACGAGTGCCTTGCCGTGGCTGAGCTTCTTCCGACGCGGAGCGCTCGCGCCCTTGCGCTCCACGATGGCTGGCCTCGATGTCACCGTCATAGCAGGGTGCCCCGATCGTCATTGGTCTGGTGCAGGTTGGGAGCTCCTTTGGGGAGCCAAGGCATGCGCTTCGAGTTTGGGAACTGAGTTCGTTGCGAATTCTGTGAACGCTCCCATCTTAATCACACGATTTTGCGACTGTCAACAATCGAGGGCAGTTTCGGGCGGCCAATCGTTATAATCGCCACGTCCCCTTGAGTCGAAAGCACTACATCGAGAGGGGCACACTTCCTGCGCTGCAATATGAGCCCGGGCTGTGGGCCGTGTGGGCAACGCGCAGCTCCGCTTGAGTGTCTTCGCCGGTTTCAGGCCGGAACTCGTCGCTAACGGCCCACGCGAACTGATCTGCCCGCGGGTTCGTCGTCGCGTGCTCCGCGAGCCCGAGCGGTATCAGTCGAAGTCTCTGGTCGACCCAGGCAGCGTCCCAAGGGCCCTCGCTCATGATTTGCTCTGCAGCCCGAAACTCGTAGTAGATCGTGCGCCGGAGCTGATTGCCAGTGACTGCCTCTGAACCGTGTACAACCATCACGTCGTGTACCAGCACGTCGCCAGGCTCCATCTCGACCTGCACGACACCGGGAGCGTCCCAACCGTACGTGTCCTTGAGCTCGCAGATATCGACCGGCTGACGGTGCGAGCCGGGAGCAACGCGGAGCGCACCCTGCCCGATGCGAGACGCGTCAAGGTACACATCGACATTGAACACTCGAAAGTTGCGCGGGTGCACTGCGTCTTGATGCCACTCGATCGCTGCGCCGTCGCCCTCGTTCTTGAAGACAAGCGACTCGTAGGTTGGCACGAAATTCGGGCCAGCGAGGCTTTCCGCGATGCCGAGCACGGCCGGGCTTCCGAGCAGCTCAAGCGATGCGGCCTGGCCTTTGTTGTGCACGTAGTCCACGCGGAACATGACCCGCCCGATCGAACGACTGGCGTAGTGGTAGTCGACAGCCGACGGGTGATCCTCAGAGATCTCACGACCCTCCGCCACCCATGTTGTTGCGGCTGTCTGCAATCGCGCGAGCAAATCAGACGGAATTCGATTGCGCAGTATGAGGTAGCCGTTCTCGTCAAAGCTCCGCACCTGCGCGACGCTGAGCAAATGGGGCGCGGCGGGCGCGATATCGGTGGTCGACGCAGACATGGGGGCTCCTCGTTACTCTGGCGGTGTGGATCGCAGTGCCTGCCGACAACTGCCTGATCCCAAGATAAGGATTACGATGTCGAATGTTCTCCTACTGAGTAACTTAGAATTCCGGGATCCTCATGCAAATCGACTCCAGTCGACCGAGCTTCGGTCTGGCGAGTGAACGATCTCACCGCGCACGCATGGCGATCGCCCATCAACACGACGACATCGAGTTCAACTTCGCACCGACCGCGATGAGTTATCGCATCGACGGGACGATCATTGAGATACCGCCGAAACGTCTCACAGCGTTCTGGGCGGCTCGGCCCCACCAACTCATCGACGATGCACCGGATGACTGGGTCCATTGGCTTACCGTTCCGCTCGGCCTCTTTCTTTCGTGGTCGTCCCCCGAACTTCTCATTGCCAGCCTGCTGCGTGGAGAGGTCATCGTGCTCACCGACGATCCGCTCGGGGCTCCTCCCATCAGCAGGCTTGGGCAGTGGTCAGCGGACCTTGGCACAGGCAGCGCATGGTCACAGACCACCGTGCGACTTGAACTCGAGGCATACCTGCGCCGAGTGAGCTTCGCGCCGTTGGATGCGACGGAGCCGGCGATCGGATCGGCAGTAGCTGCGCGCCCATCCCGGCTGGCAGGGCAGATGGCTGCCTACATCGCTGCGCGCTCCGCCGATGCCATTACGGTCGCCGACGTTGCGCGCGCAGTCCACGTGCATCCCGGCTACGCCATGACGGCATTTCGGCGGGCAGTTGGCACAACGATTGGCTCATACCTCACGCAGTGCAGAGTCGCGCACGCGCAGCGCCTCTTGATCACCTCGGTACTCCCCGTGCAAGAGATCGGTTTGAGTGTTGGTTTCCAGTCGATCAGCCAGTTCTACGATCGCTTCGGCGCGGCCTGTGGCACCACCCCTGGCGCATACCGGCGCCATCACATCCGCCGGCCTGAGTGAGCCTGCGAGTACCCGGTGCTGCTCCGCCGCTAACGGCTACTTCCAGCGCGACGCTTGTTGAACACGTCGAATGCGACTGCGAAGAGCAAGACGAGGCCCTTGACGGCCTGCTGCCACTCGATGCCGATGCCGAGGATCGACATTCCGTTGTTGAGAACACCGATGATGAGACCACCAATGATCGCCCCACCGATCGTTCCGACACCGCCCTGCACCGCCGCGCCACCAATGAAGGCCGCTGAGATCGCTTCGAGCTCGAAGCCGTCACCCGCTTTCGGGCCGGCGAGGTTGAGTCGGGCGGTGAACACCAGGCCGGCGAGGGCCGCGAGGAAGCCCATGTTGACGAAGATCAGGAAGTCGACCTGTCGAGTCTTGACACCTGACAACTCGGCAGCGTGACGATTACCGCCGATCGCGTAGACGTGGCGGCCGAACACGCTGCGATTCGTGACGATCCCGTAGATCATCACGAGCACCGCGAGGATGATGAGCGTGATGGGGATGCCCTTGAAGGTCGCGAGGGCGTATGCGAAGGCGAGCACACCGGCCGACACGAGGACGATTTTCGCGACAAACCAGCCGAGCGGCTCGACATCTTGGCCGTAGCTGCGGCGCCCGGCGCGCGTGCGCACCTGCTGAACGATGAGGCCAACGATCGCGAGCACGGCGATCCCCATCGTGAGCGGATCGACCGGGAACTCCCCAAAGACATTTGTGAGGAAGCCGTTGCCAAGAGCTCGATACTCCTCCGGGAAGGACCCGATGTTGGAGTTGCCGAGGACGACGAGTGCCAGTCCGCGGAAGATGAGCATGCCAGCCAACGTCACGATGAAGGCCGGTATTCCGACGTACGCTATCCAGAATCCCTGCCAGGCTCCGACGAGGGCACCGATGAGCAGCGAGAGGATGATCGCGATCCACCACGGAAGCTCCATCTTCACCGCGAACACACCGGATACGGCTCCGATGAAGGCAGCGACGGAACCGACCGAGAGGTCGATGTGGCCGGCGACGATCACAATGACCATGCCGATCGCCAGAATGAGGATGTACCCGTTCTGCACGATCAGATTCGAGATGTTCTGCGGTCGAAGCAAAATCCCGTTGGTCAGGATCGAGAACAGCACAACAACGGCAATGAGGGCGAGGAAGATGCCGTTCTTGCCAAGGTCGGAAATGATCGCGCCGACCCAAGATGGCGCGCCACCTTTCGCGACTCGAACGGGCTTTGTGGACGTGTCTGTCATGAGTGAGCTGCTCCTTGTGCGTGATTCGCCGGGGCCCGCTAGCGGGGCGTTTCCATGGTCATGAGTTTGAGGAGGGCCTCCGGAGTGGCCTCTTCGACGGGGAGTTCGCCTGTAATGCGGCCTTCCGAGAGTGCGTAAATCCGGTCGCAGATGCCGAGGAGCTCCGGCAGTTCCGAGGAAATGACGATGATGCCCTTTCCTTCCGAGGCGAGCCGATTGATAATCGTGTAGATCTCGTATTTGGCACCAACGTCGATACCGCGGGTCGGCTCGTCGAGAATGAGCACGTCAGGGTCCGAGTAGATCCACTTCGACAACACGACTTTCTGCTGGTTCCCACCAGAAAGCTTGCCAGTCTTGGCCAGCACAGAGGGCGCCTTGATGTTGAGGCTCACTCGATACTCATCGGCGACCTTGTACTCCTCGTTATCGTTCACGAGGCCGAGCCGCGAAAGCTTGCCGAGTGAGGCCATCGAGACGTTGCGTTTGATGTCCTCGATAAGGTTCAGTCCGTAAACCTTTCGGTCTTCCGTCGCGTAGGCAATGCCGTTGTCGATAGCCTCGGCCACGCTGCGGGTTTGAATCTCTGCGCCGTCCTTGAACACCTTGCCGCTGATCCGACTGCCGTATGTACGACCAAAGAGGCTCATCGCGAACTCGGTACGTCCCGCCCCCATGAGGCCAGCGATCCCGACAATCTCACCCCGTCTGACGTTGAGGTTGACGGAGTCCACCATGACGCGCGATGAGTCCTGAGGGTGATGGGCCGTCCAGTTCTCGACCCGCAGGATCTCGTCCCCAATGTGCGGGGTGTGATCCGGGTAGCGATGCTCAAGATCCCGACCGACCATATCCTTGATGATGCGCTCTTCGGTGACATCAATCTTGGCGATCGTCTCGATCGTCTTGCCGTCTCGGATGACGGTCACCGTGTCGGCGATCTTCTTGATCTCGTTGAGCTTGTGGCTGATGATGATCGACGTGATGCCCTGCTCCTTGAGGTGCAAAATCAGATCGAGCAGGTGATCAGAATCATCGTCATTCAGGGCGGCGGTCGGCTCGTCGAGGATGAGCAACTTGACGCGCTTCGACAGCGCCTTCGCGATCTCGACGAGTTGCTGCTTGCCAACCCCAATGTCGCGAATCTTGGTCGTCGGGTTCTCCCTGAGACCGACCCGGGCGAGGAGCTTCGACGCCTCGAGGTTCGCCTTGTTCCAGTCAATAAGGCCGAACATGCCCTTGATCTCATTATTGAGGAAGATGTTCTCGGCGATCGAGAGAAAGGGACTCAGAGCGAGCTCCTGGTGAATGATGACGATGCCTTTTGATTCACTGTGGCGGATGTCGCTGAACTCGACGACCTCGTTTTCGAAGACGATGTCGCCGTCATATGTACCGTGCGGGTAGACCCCGGAAAGCACCTTCATGAGCGTGGACTTACCAGCGCCGTTCTCACCGCAGATGGCGTGGATTTCGCCGCGGGAGACCTCGAGCGTGACATCCTGCAGTGCCTTGACGCCGGGGAAGGTCTTGGTGATTGACCGCATCTCGAGGATGTTCGTTGTCACGTCTTTCCCGACTTCCTTGTGGTGGCTGGTTTTCAGAGTAGTGGAGAGGGTGCTGGTGGTGGAGAAGATTTCTCTTCCCCACCACCAGCGAGATGGAGCTACTTCAGATCGGTCCTCGTTAGAGGCCGAGCTCCGCAGCGGTCCAGTAACCGGTCTCAACCAGAGCCGATTCCACGTTGTCCTTGACAACGGGCACCGGTCCCAGCAGGAACGACGGAACAACGAGCTTGCCGTTGTCGTAGGTCGTCGTGTCGTTGATTTCCGGCTCGGTGCCATTGAGAACGGCCTCGGCCATTCCAGCAGCAACCTTGGCGAGCTCACGCGTGTCCTTGAAGATGGTCGCGAACTGCTCACCCGAGAGGATTGCCTTGACCGAGTCAACCTCGGCGTCCTGGCCGGAGATGATCGGCCAGCCCTCGCCCACTACGTAGCCGGCGTCGGTCAGTGCGGAGATGATTCCACGTGACAGGCCGTCGTACGGGGAGAGGACCGCGTTGACCTTGGTGCCGTCAGAGTAGTTCGCAGTGAGGAGGTCCTCCATGCGGCTCTGAGCAACTTCGCCGTCCCAGCGGAGGGTGGCAGCCTGCTCGATGTCGACCTGGCCGGACTTGACGATAAGCGTTCCGTCATCGATCAGCGGCTGGAGGATGTCCATGGCGCCGTTGAAGAAGAAGAATGCGTTGTTGTCGTCAAGCGAACCAGCGAACAGCTCGATGTTGAACGGGCCAGCAGGAGCGTCAGCGAGTGGCGCACCCTCAAGGTCCGTCAGGCCGAGGCCGTTCAGGAGGGTCCAAGCCTGCTGCTGTCCCACGAGGAAGTTGTCGAACGTGGCGTAGTAGTTCACGTTCTCCGAGTCGCGGATAAGGCGGTCGTAGGCAATGACAGGAATGCCACCGTCAGCGGCCTCCTGCAGCACGCTCGTGAGCGTGGTGCCGTCGATCGCGGCGATGATCAGGACCTTTGCGCCCTTGGTGATCATGTTCTCGACCTGGCTGACCTGCGTGGGGATGTCATCCTCTGCGTACTGGAGGTCGACGGTAAAGCCGGCCGCCTCGAGGGTCTCCTGCAGGGCGTTGCCGTCGGCGATCCAGCGCTCCGACGACTTCGTCGGCATGGCGACGCCGATGAGGCCGCCGCCTTCTTCGCCGGTGCCGCTGTCGGTTGTCGGGGCGCAAGCCGCAAGGCCTGCAACCAGGGCGCCGGCAGCAACGAGAGAAAGAATGCTTCTCTTCTTCACTGTGTTTCCTTTCGATTGTTGGACTGTGGTTTCTTGGTGATGCAGATGCCGAACCTCGTCCATGGTGGTTCGACTCTCGCGCGGGGAAGTTCCCCGGCAAGTCATTTACATTCCCTGCGCCAGTCGATAGTAGGCCGCATTCCAGCGGACCTCCTTCTGGAACTCAGCGAGGGTTGTGCTCTCGTCGATAACGAGAAGTTCTGTTTTGGCCATCTCGGCGAAGTCTCTGAAGACATCCACCCCCACCGCCGTCGTCATAACCGTGTGGTGTGCGGCTCCGGCGGTGAGCCAGGCGGCGGCTGAGGTCGCAAAGTCGGGGCTCGGCTTCCAGACCGCGCGGCCGACCGGCAGGTTCGGCATCGGCGCATCCAGCGGAACGTTCTCGACGACGTTCGCGACCAAGCGGAACCGATCGCGCATGTCACTCATCGCCACGACGACCGCCGGGCCTGAGTCTGCGGTAAAAACGAGCCGCACCGGGTCCTCTTTGCCGCCGATACCGAGCGGATGGATCTCGAGGCTTGCGCGTTGAGAACTCAGCGCGGGACTCACTTCGAGCATGTGGGCACCGAGAATCTTCTCTTCACCCGGCGTGAGGTGGTAGGTGTAGTCCTCCATGAGACTCGCACCGCCCGGCAGGCCAGCACCCATGACGGATGCCACGCGCACCAGAATCGCGGTCTTCCAGTCGCCCTCGGCGCCGAAGCCGTAGCCGTCGGCCATGAGCCGCTGTACGGCAAGGCCCGGAAGTTGACGCAGCGCTCCGAGGTCTTCGAAACTCGTGGTGAAGGCAGAAAACCCGCCGGCTTCGAGGAACGAGCGCAGCCCGAGTTCGATGGCCGCGCCGTAGCGCAACGACTCGTGCCGCTCGCCGCCGAGCCGCAACTCGGCCACGACGTCGTAGTCGGCTTCGTACTCAGCCACGAGCGCGTCGATGTCTGCCTCGGATGCCGCGTGCACGGCATCCGCAAGGTCATTGACACCCCAGGTGTTGACCTGAACACCGAACCGCAGTTCGGCTTCGGTCTTATCGCCCTCGGTGACGGCAACGTAGCGCATGTTGTCGCCGAAGCGCGCGAGCTTCATGTTTTGCGCGGCGTCCCAGCCAGCGGCCGCGCGCGACCAGGTTGCAATGCTCGAGACCACAGCTGGGTTTGAGACGTGCCCGACGACGGTCTTACGGGCGATACCGAGACGGGTCTGGATGTAGCCAAACTCGCGATCACCGTGCGCGGCCTGATTGAGGTTCATGAAGTCGAAATCGATGTCTGCCCACGGCAGCGCAACATTGGCCTGAGTGTGCAAGTGCAGGAGCGGTTTGCGCAGCGCGTCGAGTCCGGCGATCCACATCTTGGCCGGGCTGAAGGTGTGCATCCAGGCGATGACACCGATCACGGCCGGGTTCGCGTTCACCTCGAGCGCCATGCTCTTAATCGCGTCGGATGCCTTGAGCACCGGCTTCCAGACGATCGTCACCGGGATGTCGCTGGCGCTCTCGAGCGATCGCACAATCTGCTGGCTCTGCTCCGCAACCTGACGCAGGGTGTCCTCGCCGTAGAGGTCCTGGCTTCCGGTCAGAAACCAGACCTCGCGGGTTGTCAGGTCGGGAATGATGCTGCGGGCGGTCATGTGATGGCCCCTTGTGGTGCCCGGAGGATGGTGCTCAGACTGTCACGGTCAGCGGGCTGGCCGTACACGTTCTGGTACCGGTCGAAGAGTGCGTCAATCGCGGTTTGCGGGATCGGGATCATCGCGCCGCCTTGCCGGGCGTAGTGCACGGTGCGAGCGGCATCCTCGACCATGACGGCGGCCTTGACCGCCTCGCGGGCGTCCTTGCCGATCGTGAACGGTCCGTGGTTTTGCATGAGCACAGCACGCGAGCGATGACCTGTCAGGGTCTCGACGATGCCACGGCCGATCGAGTCGTCGCCGATGATCGCGAACGGTCCGATCGGGATGTCGCCACCGAACTCGTCGGCGATGGCGGTCGTGACGCAGGGGACCGCCTCGCCGCGCACGGACCACGCGGTCGCGTAATTCGAGTGCGTGTGTACGACGCCGCCGACGGCCGGCATGTTGCGGTAGACGTAAGCATGGGCGGCGGTGTCACTCGACGGAGCGCGCTCCCAGCCTGGCGTGTTCGGGATGACTGCGCCATCCAGATCACAGAGAATCATGTTCTCCGGGCCGAGGTCGTCGTACGAGACGCCGCTCGGCTTAATCACGAAGAGCTCAGCGCCGGGCACGCGGCCGGAAATATTGCCGCCGGTCCACACCACCAGGTCGTAGCGAGTGAGCTCGGAGTGCAGCTCGGCAATCTCATCGCGCAAGCGGGCGATAGCGACCTGGATCTCTGGGCTGTATGCGTTCATGCGGTCACCGCCACGTTCGCCAGTTCGCGGCGCATTGCTTTCAGCCGGTGCATGACGTCGTTGCCGCCACGACCAAAGTAATCGTGTAATAGCGCGTACTCCGCGAACAGCGCGTCATAGGCGTCAGCGGATGCCGCGTTCGGCTCGTACACCGCACGCGCAACCTTGCCCATCGCTTCGCCAGCGGCGAGCACGTTCTCGTAAGCGCCGGCCGCGACAGCCGCGTGGATGGCAGAACCAAGCGCCGGACCCTGAGCGCTACCGATGATCGAGATCGGCATTCGAAGCACATCGCTGTAGACCTGCATCAGGAACGGGTTGCGCAGCAGGCCGCCTGCAACGATGAACTCTGTCACCGGCACGCCCGCCTTCTTGAAGGCTTCAACGATCTCGCGAGTTCCGAAGGCCGTTGCTTCGAACAGCGCGCGGTAGATCTCTTCCGGCTTCGTGGTGAGGGTCTGGCCGATCAGCAGGCCGCTGAGGTCGGCATCGACGAGCACCGAGCGGTTGCCGCCGTTCCAGTCGAGGGCCACGAGACCGTGGGCGCCCACCTGCTGCGCTGCGGCGAGGTCGGTGAGGTATTCGTGGATGCTCTGGCCCGCGGCATCCGCAAATTCGTAGTAGCTCGCAGGCACCTGATTCTTGACGTACCAAGCGAAGATGTCGCCGACCCCGGATTGACCGGCTTCGTAGCCGTAGAGGCCCGCGACGATCCCGCCATCGACGACACCGCACATGCCTGGCACCTCGGTCAACACGTCTGAGTTCATGACGTGGCAGGTTGAGGTGCCCATGATCGCGACCATCTGTCCGGGACGCGTGGCTTTTGCAGCGGGTGCGGTGACGTGCGCGTCGACGTTGCCGACCGCGACCGCGATACCCGCCGGCAGGCCGGTCCAGGCAGCGGCCTGCGCTGACAGGGTGCCAGCGGCATCCCCCAACTGACCGATCTCGTGGGCGACTTTGGTCTCGGCAAAGTCCGCAAAGTCTGGGTTGAGGGCGGCCAGGAACTCGCGGCTCGGGTACTGCCCGTCTTGCAAGACGCCCTTGTAGCCAGCGGTGCAGGCGTTTCGAACGTAGCGACCCGTTAGCTGCCAGACGATCCAG
>ENA-ORBV01005027-ORBV01005027.1-microbial-mat-metagenome-genome-assembly--contig:-NODE-5027-length-24702-cov-11.691249_pt1 | contig 24702 bp, 19 predicted proteins | sample MGYA00237777_ERZ505514 | MGnify/ENA primary metagenome ERZ505514 (study PRJEB26160, sample SAMN06269048) | microbial mat metagenome | isolation source: Oligotrophic lake microbial mat | place... | reverse complement strand
GCACGGGGGGCACGGGGGGCAGGGGCGCGGACGTCGACGACGCGCCGGTCGTGCGGCTCGTCGCGCGCACATTCCAGGACGCGGTCGACCAACGCGCCAGCGACATTCACCTGGAGCCGATGGCCGCAGGTGTGCGTGTGCGCATGCGCGTGGACGGGGTGCTGCGTGTTGTTGCCGAGCATCCCGCACACCTCGCCGCACCCCTGATCAGCCGCCTCAAGATCATGGGCAACATGGACATCGCGGAAAAGCGCAAGCCGCAGGATGGGCGCATCAACCTCGAGCTGCGCGGCCGGCAGATCGACGTGCGCGCGTCGATCCTGCCGTCCAACCACGGCGAGACGATGGTGCTGCGCTTGCTCGACCGCTCGGCCAACCTCATCGGTTTGCCCGAGCTAGGTTTCCAAGCGGACGACCACGCCTGGTTCAAACGCCTGATCAAGCGCCCGAACGGCATCGTGCTTGTCACGGGCCCGACGGGCTCGGGCAAAACGACGACCCTGTACGCGGCGCTGTCCGAGCTCAACCGCCCGGACACGAAGATCATCACCGCCGAGGATCCGGTCGAGTACCACCTGCGGGGTGTGAACCAGATGCAGGTCAACACGCGCATCGGGCTGACTTTCGCGCGCATCCTGAAGGCGATGTTGCGCTCGGCGCCCAACATCATCCTCGTCGGCGAAATCCGCGACGTGGAGACTGCCGAGGTCGCGATCCAAGCGGCGCTCACGGGCCACCTCGTGTTCTCCACGCTCCACACCAACGATGCGCCGAGCGCCCTGACCCGGCTCGTCGACATGGGAGTGCAGCCGTTCCTCGTCTCGGCTGCGGTGCAGGGTGTGGTTGCGCAGCGCCTCGTGCGGCGGCTGTGCCCCGACTGCGCCGAGTCCTATGCGCCCGATCCGCGCGAGCTCGCGCTGCTTGGCATCGATCCCGCTCTCGTGCCCGACGCGCGCCTGCGACGCCCCCGCGGCTGCCGCGTGTGCGAGGGTTCGGGCTTCAAGGGGCGCGTGGGGCTGTTCGAGCTGCTCGAGATGGATGGCGAGCTGCGCGAAATCGTGTACGCGAAGGCGGGAGTCGAGCGGCTGACCGCGAGCGCACAGGCGCGGGGCAAGCTGCGTGGACTCCTCGCGGACGGCGCGCGCAAGGTGTTGAGCGGAGATACGAGTCTCGGTGAGGTGCTGCGTGTGTGCCGCGCGGCGGGCGGAGACTTGGAAGCCACGGCCGCCGTCCTCGGCGCCTGAAAACGAGCGACCATGAACCCGAACGAACTGCTCGACACGGCCATCACCCGCGGCGCATCGGACGTCCACCTCTCACCCGGCCGGCCGCCGGTCCTGCGCATCGACGGCGCGCTCGTGTCCCTCGGAGAAACGGCCCTCGACGCGGGCACCGCCGAGGTGCTGTGCCGCGCCCTGTGCTCGGACGAGGCCTGGGCGGAGGTGGAGCGCCGCGGCACCACCGACTTCGCCCTCGGCCACCCCAGTGGCAATCGCTTCCGCGCCAGCGTCATGCGCCAGCGCCACGGCTACGCGGCGGTGCTGCGTCTGATCCCGCAGAAGCTGCTGCCGCTCGACACGATCGGTTTGCCGGCGCCGTGCATGGACCTTTTGCGCCGGCCGCGGGGCCTTGTGCTCGTCACCGGACCCACGGGCTCGGGCAAAACCACGACCCTCGCGTCGATGCTGGATTGGATTAACACCAACCTCGATCGACACATCGTCACGATCGAGGATCCGGTCGAGTACTTCCACCACCACAAACGCGGGCTCGTCACCCAGCGGGAGATCGGTCTTGATGTCCCCGATTACCCCGAGGCCCTGCGTCGCGCGCTGCGCCAGGATCCGGACGTCATCCTGCTCGGCGAAATGCGCGACCTTGAAACCATCGCCGCGGCCATCACCGCCGCGGAGACGGGACACCTTGTGTTTGGCACGCTGCACACGACGGGCAGCGCGCGCACCGTCGACCGCATTATCGACGCGTTCCCGGCCAACCAACAGGAGCAGATCCGCGCGATGCTCTCCACGTCCATCCAGGCGGTCATCAGCCAGGTCCTTGTGCCGCGGGCCGACGGCAAGGGTCGGGTCGCGGCGTTCGAAGTGATGTTGATGACCCCCGCGGTCGCAAACCTGATCCGCAAGGGCGAAACCAGCAAGATCCCGTCGACGATCCAAACTTCGAAGCGCCTCGGCATGATCATGCTCGACGATTCCCTGCTCGAACTCGTCCGCAAGGGCGTGGTCGAGCGCGGCGCGGCCCTCGACGTCGCCCAGGACCGATCCGACTTGGAGGCGCGGCTCTAGGTGGCGCGAGCGGCGACAGCACGACGGCTCCTGGGTCAGATCCTGAAGGAGCAGGGTGTCATCTCCGAAGGGCAGATCCAGGAGGCGTTGCTGGAGCAGCGGCGCCACGGGGGCCCGATCGGCAGCCACCTCGTCGCACGCGGGGCGTGCACCAACGGAGACGTCGCGCGGGCCCTTGCTGTCCAGGCGGGTCTCGAACTGGTCGACCTTACGCGCACTTCGCCGTCGCCCGAGGCATTGCTCGCGATCGACGCCACGACCGCGCACGCCTTCGGAGTGCTGCCGCTCGTGCGCGAGGGCAACCGGCTGCTTGTTGCGCTCGCCGATCCGCTCAACACGGCGCTGCTGGAGGACCTCGCCTTCACGACGGGTCTCGAAGTGCGCGGCGCGCTGGCGGAGGCCGAGGCGCTGCGCGCTCTCGTCAAAAAACACTACGGTGAGGAGCAGAGCCTCGCCGACGCGGTCCGCGACGCCGCGCGTGCGGACGTCTTGGACCCGAATCAGGCGGCGTCGAGCGCGCCCGTCGTGCGGCTCCTGACGTCGATCCTGCAGCGGGCGATCAAGGACCGCGCGAGCGACGTGCACTTCGAGGTTTACGGCGCGGACTTTCGCATCCGCTACCGGGTCGACGGCGCGCTCTACGAGGTCGAAGCGCCCCCCGCGCACCTTGCTCCCGCGCTGATCGCGCGCATCAAGGTGCTTTCCGACCTCGACATCGCCGAAACGAAGTTGCCCCAGGACGGACGCATCAGCTTCGTCATCGAGGGCCGACCCGTGGACCTGCGTGTGGCGACGCTGCCGGCGGTGGCGGGTGAGGGCGCGGTGCTGCGGGTGCTCGACCGCAGTTCAGTCAGCCTGGACCTCGATGCCCTCGGTTTCGAGCTGGAACAGCGTCGGACCCTTTCGGCCCTGACCCACTTGCCCAGTGGCATCGTGCTGATCACCGGACCGACCGGTTCGGGCAAAACGACGACGCTCTACGCGCTCTTGGCGGAGGTCAACGATCCAAGCATCAAGATCATCACCGTCGAAGACCCCGTCGAGTACGACATCGACGGCATCGTCCAGATCCCGATCAACGAAGAGATCGGCGTCGATTACGGGCGCGTGTTGCGGACGGTGTTGCGCCAGGACCCCGACAAGATCCTGGTGGGCGAGATCCGCGACGCGGAGACGGCTTCGGTGGCGATCGAAGCCAGCCTGACGGGGCACACGGTGTTTGCGACGGTGCACACCAACGACGCCCCCAGCGCGGTGACGCGGCTTTTGGACCTGGGACTCGAGCCGTACCTGTTGACGGCCACGCTGGAGGCGATCGTCGCCCAGCGGCTCGTGCGCAAGGTTTGCGCGAACTGCCGCGTGGAGTACGTGCCCGAGGCGGAGGACCTGCTCGAGCTCGGCCCGAGCGCAGAAGCGTTGGTCGGTCGAACGCTGGTGTACGGCAAGGGCTGCGTGGACTGTTTCCACACCGGTTACCGCGGCCGCACCGCGCTCGTCGAGGTCCTCGTCGTCGACGACTCGGTCCGGCAGGCGGTGCTTGCGGGAGCTTCGACCGGCGAACTGCGCCGCCTCGCACGGCGCTTTGGCATGCGCACGCTGCGCGAGGCGGGCCTCGCGGCGGTGGTGCTCGGCCGCACGACGTTGGACGAGGTCATGCGCGAGACCGCGGACCTTGAGTGAGCGGCGCCGGCGCTCCGGCCCGTGCGCCCAACCGCGCCTTGATCGCCGGGACATCCTCGGGCCCGCTCCCGAACGCGAGTGTTCCCCTTCCGAGCCACCGCACGCGGCCAGCGGCTAAGCCTTGCTCCGCGGCTTCACGCCACCCTTCGATACACTGCGCGCGCCCATGGCCAAAAAGATCCAGCGCAGCGTCAGCCGACCGCGCCCCGCGGACGACACCCGGTCGGGCGCCGCGCAGGGTCGCCAGGAAAAGCGGCCCAGCGGGCGGCGTGTCGGATACCAGGCGGTCACGGACTTCACCGTCCAGCTCTCCACCCTCATCCGCGCCGGGATCCCGGTGGTGCGCGCCCTCAAGGTGCTTGAAGGGCAGACACCCCAGGGGCCGCTGCGCACGATCCTCGGTGAGCTCGTGGAGGACGTGTCGTCCGGCACACCCCTCTCCGAGGCGATGGGCAAACACGGCCGCGCGTTCGATTCCCTGTTTGCGGCGATGATCCGCGCGGGTGAGTCGGGGGGTGTGCTCGACCTCGTGCTCGCGCGCATCGCGGGCTTTCGCACCCGTGCTGCGGAGCTGCGCGCCAAGGTGGGGGGAGCGATGCTGTACCCGCTCGTCGTGCTGTTGGTCACGGTGCTCGTCGTGAGCGTGGTCGTGGTGTGGGTCATCCCGCGCTTCACCGAGGTTTTCAACTCGTTCGGCCTCGAGCTGCCCCGCCTGACCCGCGGCCTGCTGGCGGTCAGCGATTTTGTCGTCCAGTACTGGTACCTCGTGTTTGGCGCGCCGGTGGTGTTCCTGTTCGTCCACTTCGCCTACATGCGCCGCGCGGGCCGTTACAGGCGGTTCGTGCACGGCCGGATGCTGCGCCTACCCCTGCTCGGCAGGGTCCTTTCCCTCGCGCAGATCGCCGCGTTCGCGCGGACCTTCGGCACGCTCGTTCAAACCGGGGTGCCGCACCTCGATGCCCTCGCGATCACGCGCGACACGACGAGCAACGACGTCCTCGCCGAGGCCGTCGAAGATGTGCGGCGTGTCGTGCGCGAAGGGGAAGGCATCGCGCGCCCCATGGCCGCGAGCGGCGCGTTCGACAACCTAGTTGTCAGCATGGTCGAGGTCGGCGAACAAACAGGCGAGCTCGACCGCATGCTGATCGACGTCGCCGACGCCTACGACGCCCAGGTCACGCGACGACTCGACGCATTTTTTCGCGTTCTTGAGCCGGTCCTGCTCGTTTTCATCGCCGCCTTCGTCGGCGTGGTGGTCGTGGCCCTGTTCCTGCCCCTCCTCGAGCTGATGCAGGGCATCGGCTCCAACTGACGTGGAACCGCGGCGATGGGTACGGCCTCCAGGCGGGCGCCCGCGCGCGCGCCCACGGGAGCGGCGATGCGGCTGAGGCTGGGCGAGCGTGTGTTCCTGCTCCTGGCGCTGGTCAACCTCGTGATCTTCGCGGCGGCGGGCCTGTACCTCGTGCAACGCCTTTCGGCGGAGCGTGAGCGGCTCCAATTGGAGCTCGCCGGCGATCTGCTCAAGACGCTGGAAGGCACCATCCTCCCGCGGGGTGAGTTCAACGTCCCGCGCATCCTCGCGTGGAGCGGCTGGTCCGAGGTCGACGACGCGCTGCTCGTCGATCGCAACTTGGCGGTGCTCGAGAGTGGCAATGTGCGTCCGGCGGGCATCGCGCTGAACCCGGTTGGTCGCGCCCTGCGCGATTCGGCCCAGCAGGAGCGTGGTGTGTTGCGGGCCCTTTGGGACGTGTGCGAGTTCGGCGATCCGGTGGTCGTTGCCGGCGGCCGCGCTGTGCCGATCGTCGCCGGGAATGTGACCTGGGGCGCGGTGTGGTATCGACCCTTGGAGCGCGGCGCGGGGCGCGAGCTTTTGGGCGCGCTCTTGCCGGCGTTCTTGATTTCCACGGCTTTGCTCGTCGGCGGCAGTTTCCTCGCCCTGCGCCGCCTTGTGCTGGATCCCGTCGAGCGGCTCGCGGCGGGCGCGCGGCTGTTGCAGGCCGGTGCCTTTGGGACGCGCGTTCCGCCCAGCGGTCGCCGCGATGAGGTGGCCGAGCTCGTCGATGCGTTCAACGCCATGGCGGCGACCGTCGAGGCCTACCACACACAACTGGCCGAGCGCGCCGAGGAGGCCGTGCAGCATGCGCGGCGCGTGGAGTCGGCGGCGATGGTCCAGCGGCGCCTTGCGGCGATGGGTGAACTCGCCGCGGGCATCGCGCACGAGATCAACAACCCTCTCGGCGGCATGTTGAACGCGGTGGAAGCCCTTGGGCGCGCCGACCTTCCGCCCGAGCGGCGCGAGCGCTACCTCAACCTCGTGCAGGGGGGGCTTGAGCGTGTGCGCGAGATCGTCGGCCGTGTGCTGCGCATGGCACCGCGGGAAGCGCGCCATGGTCGGGTCGATCTCGCCGTAGTGGTCGAGGACGCGCTAGCACTCGTGCGCCACCGCGCGGAAGCCGCAGGTGTCCTTCTCGGATGGGAAACCGAGCCTCCGCGCGACGCGGTCGCGCGCGGAGCGGCGAACGAGTTAGGCCAAGCGGTGCTCAACCTGCTCGTCAACGCGCTCGACGCCGTCGAAGATGCGCGCGCGCGCGGTGTCGGTGGCCAAAGGGTGCGCGTCGAGCTGGACCGACGTGGCGTGGAGCTGCGTCTCGCGATCGTCGACGATGGTCCCGGCGTCGGCCCCGACGAACTCGCGCGTGTCGCAGACCTGTTCTACACGACCAAGGACGTGGGGCGCGGCACGGGCCTTGGGCTCGCGCTCGTCCACAACGTCGTCCACGCGCACGGCGGACGCGTGCACCTTAGCAGCGTGCTGGGCGCGGGTTTTACCGCGGAGATTTTCCTGCCCGCGACGGACGTGCTGCCGTGAGCGACGCGGCCCTGTGGGTGGTGCCGGTGCTCGCCGGCCTGCTCGCGATCTCGGCCGCGTTCAGCGCCTCCGAAACCGCGTTGTTCAGCCTGACACCCCACGAGCGCACGCGTTCAGGCAAGGGTGTCGAGCGCCTCCTCGCGCACCCGCGGGACCTGCTGGTTGCGGTCCTGCTCGGCAACCTCGTCACCAACATCCTTTTTTTTGCGTTTGCGGATCGGCTCAGCGCCGGTGAAGGCGGATGGGTGGACGTGTTCCTCGTGGTCGCGGTGCTCGCCGTACTCCTGACCTGCGGCGAGATCCTTCCGAAGACCGTGGGCCTGCGCGGGCGATTGTGGATCGCGCCGCTCGTCGCGCCGGTGCTCCTCGTCGCCGTACGGCTCGTTCGGCCTCTGCGGGTCGCGGTGGGGCGGCCGCTCGATGCCATCGCGCGGCTCGTCGGTGCGCGCCATAGCGACGAACACCGCCTCGACGCGGCGGAGCTAGCCCAGGTCCTCGGCCGCACGGCGGAACGGGGTGCTCTGGCGGGTTCCGAGGGCGATCTCTTGCCTGAGATCGTCGAGCTGCGCGGTGTGCGCGTGCGCGAGATCATGACTCCGCGGGTCGACACGCTGTGGCTCGATTGTGAGCTCGCAGACCGCGAAGCGCTGCTGCGTGAGGCCCTCGCGCGCCGGATCGGCTGGCTGGCGGTAGTCGAGGGCAGCCCCGACCGCGTGGTGGGACGCGTGCGACTGCGCGACCTCTTGCGCCGGCGCGGCACCGCGACACGGGATCTCGTCGAGCCCGTGGTATTTGTACCTGAAGTTGCGAGCGTGCTCGACCTGTTGCGCATCCTGCGCGCGGCCCAATCGGCGGAAGCCGTCGTCGTCGACGAATGGGGTGGCACGGCGGGGGTGGTGACACTCGAAAACGTGTTCGAGGAGATTCTCGGTGACCTGCGCGTCGAGGGCGAAGTGCGGCCGCTCGCCGTCATTCCCCAGGGTGAAGGGGTGTTCCGCGTGGCGGGTGCGATGGGTGTGCGCGACTGGAACGACGCATTTGGCCACCGCGTCGTGCCGGGCGAGTTCGAAACCGTCGGCGGATTCGTGACCGCACTGCTCGGGCGCATTCCGCGCGCCGGTGACCGCGTGCGTTGGGGCGATCTCGTGTTGGAGGTCCAGGAGGCCCGCCGCCGCCGCGTGGTGTGGGTCGATACGTGGGTCGCGGGACCCCATGATGCACCTGTGATCCCGACACGCCGTGCCGCGGAGTCGACGTGAATCTCGGCGTGGCTCTGCTCGCGTTTGCGCTCTGCATCGTGATGAGCGCCGTGTATTCGGGCTCCGAGACGGCGTTCTATTCGCTCTCGCGTACGCGCCTCGACGCGGATGTGCACCAAAAACGCCGCTCCGCGCTGTTGATCCAGCGCCTGCTGCTCGACGAGCGTTCACTGCTGATCACCATCCTGATCGGCAACAATCTGATGCTCGAGCTCGTCACCACCCAGGCCGATGACCTGATGGGCCGGCTCGGTGATGTTCCCGGCGCATGGCGCGAGGTGCTGCTGACGCTGGTGCTGACCCCGATCCTCTTCCTGCTCGGGGAGCTGATACCGAAGGACATCTTCCGCGGTCGACCGCACACGCTCCTTGGCATCACCGCGCCCGTGATCGCCCTGTCGAAAGGGCTGTTTGCGCCGCTGCGCATTCCCCTGAGTGGCGTTAGCCGCCTCTTGGAGCGAGTCCTGCGCCTGTCCGCGGGCGAAGTTGGCAAAACCCTCGGCCGCGAGCGCATGCTCGAGCTGCTCAAGGAAGGTGCGGAGAGCGGGGCCATTCCGCCGCACGCCAGGGAACTCGCCGACAACGTGCTAAGCCTGCGCTCCATTCCCGTGCAAAGGGTGATGGTGCCGTGGGCCCAGGTCCACTGCCTTGACCTGGGAGCGACCACGGCGGCGTTGCGCCGCGCGGTGTCGGCCTCGGAACACACGCGTTTGCCCGTGATCGAGGGCGGCTCGGGTGTGGTCGGTTATGTCCACCAACTGGAGGTGCTCGCCGCGAGTGAACACGGCGATCTGAGGCCGCACCTGCGCGCACTCCCGTGCCTCGCCCCGGACTTACCGGTCGACCGCGCGCTCAGCCGGATGCGCATCACCGGACAGCGGGCCGCACTCGTCGGCTCGCCCAGCCGACCGCTCGGGCTCGTGACACTCAAGGACCTCGTGCAGACGATCTCGGGTGACCTCGTCGACTGGTGACGCGGCCGAATCCGCGCCCGCCGATGGGGTTTCCCGGTGGGGACAGTGGGGTTTCCCGTAGCCACCCTGAGCCGTCCGGGATAAGGCGCATGCCCGGTCCGCGCTGTCAGACGGCGCTCGGCACCGGCCGCCCACCCTGCTACCATGCGCCGGCCCACCCCGCCCATGAACCACGATCTTTGCCCCGACCCGAACGGCGCCGTCGACCCGCGCCCCTCCCGCGGCGCGCCGTGGCTGGTGGCCCTCGGCGCGGTGCTCGCAGCGTACGGACTCGGCCTGCAGGGCAGCCCGGCCGGTGCGGTGAGCTTCGTTCCGTCCGCCGCGGCGGCACCCGTGCAAGGTGGCGGACCGACGCCGGGCCCCCAGCCCACGAGCGCCCCCTCGCCGGTGTTTGCGACCGCGGATTCGAACAACCGCATGATCGCGGTCACAGGCGTGGACATCACGGGCCAATCCGTGCTGTACCTCGTCGACACCCTCGACAAGCAGCTCGCGGTTTACCAGGCCTCCGGGGGCAGCGCGGGCACGAGCGGTGTCCGTCTCGTCGGAGCGCGGCGCATCGACCTCGACCTCGCGCTGCATGGGTACAATGATAAGAGCGAGTACAAGTACAAGGATCTCGAGAAGGAGTTCGGCAAGCTGCAGGCGCGCTGAGCGCCGCGTTTCCCGCGCTTTAGATCACGTTCCCGATCGCCACCCCGACACGTCCCCGGTCGACCCCCCCCAGGAGCCAGAGTGAGCCAATCCAACGAGTTCTTCAGTTTCGAGGAAGCCCTCGAAGAACTGCGCCTCAAGGAGGAGGAGCTGAAGCGCCTCGTGTCCGAGGGCGAGATCCGCGCGTTCCGCGAGGGAGAGACCATGAAGCTCCGCCGCCGGGACGTGGAGGCGTTGCGTTCGGAACTGCTCGGCGACGAAGTTGTCGACCTCGGAGAGCCCACCGAAGAACTGGTGTTCGAGGACGAAGCGGATCTCGCCGATCCGGGCATGGCCACCGAGGAACTGGTCAGCGCTCCCACGCTGATCGACGACCTTGATGTCGAGGACCTTGATCTCGAGGACCGTGATGTCGACGATCGTGACGTCGACGACCGTGACGTCGACGATCGTGACCTGTCGGTACTGGATGTCGATGAACTCGATGGCGACGCCGACGACCGCGCCGCGGTTGCCGCTGTTCCCACCCGCACACGTGCGGCGCCCGAGCCCACGAAGGACGCGGGGATGCTCGCGCTGCTGATCGTCAACGCCGTCGTGTTCATCCTCGTGATTCCCATTGTCTACGGCTTGCGCGTCGGCCTTGCGTCCGATTTCGCGCGCAGCGTGGCCGGGTTGTTCACGGATATGGGTCAACAGGGCTGAAGGTCCCGCGCGCCGTACCGGGTGACCGCGGGGCCCCGGCGGCGCCGCGGGCGGGTGCACTGGCCCGGTGGGTCGCGGGCGCACTCGCCGCGCTCCTTCTTGTGCTGGTCCCCGGCTGCGATCGTGCGCCGCCGCGATCGCTTGTCGAGCTCGAGCGCTTTTCCTTCGTGCCTTCGGGCCGGGCCGACGACAGTTTCGGCCTGGGGCGCGGCCTTGCGGGGCTGGTGGGAACGGAGCGCGACCTGTTCGTCGACAGCTTCGAAGCGACGCGGGACGATTTTGCCCACTGGATGGGTGCGTTGCCGACGCCGCGCGGCTTCCTGATCGAAGCCGCGCAGAACGCCCCCAAGCGCGGCGCCTGGCCGGCGTACGCCGACTTCTACGAAGCGCAGGAGTTTGCTCAGCGCCGCGGCATGCGGCTCCTCACGGTGGGGGAATGGCTGTACGCGGCCGCGGGCGCGCGCGGTAACCGCTATCCCTGGGGCCGGCTGTTCCAAAGCTCCGTCGCCAACACGCTGGAGCTCGGCCTGCGCCGGCCCCTCGCCGTCGGGACGTTCGAAAACGGACGCAGCCCGTTTGGCTGTTACGACATGCTCGGCAACGCGGCCGAGTGGGTCGAAGGCCGCGCACCCAACTCCCGTGACCACGACGTTCGCGCCATGGATTCCGATTTGCGCACGGTGGCGGGGGGCTCATACCTCGGGCGCGCGCGGCCGCTCTTTGAGATCGACCGCCGGCTGGGGGTCGCCTACCTGTGCGAATCCCTGCCACCCCACACCCGCGGCCCGGACATTGGTGTGCGCTGCGCGGTCGATGTGCGCGAGTACCTCCGGCGCCACGCCGGTGAATGGGGAGCGCACCGCGCGCGGCTGGTCGCATGCGGCGAGCGCTGGGGGCCGTACGCTGTGCCGTTGCTTGAGGCGTTGCGCTCCGAGGCGGGGGCGCCGACGGCGATCCGCTGGCTGCTCGAAGGGGCGCGGCGATGAACGACCCTTCGGAATCCGGTTGGCCTGGGGGCGACGAGTGGCGCCAGCGTCTCGAAGCGGAGGGCTTTCGCCCATCGCGCAGGCTGGGTCAGAACTTCCTCGTCGATCCGGGGCGCTGCGCGGCGATCGCCGCGCTCGCGGAGCCGCTGACGGGCGCGTTTGTGCTCGAGATCGGCGTTGGTCTTGGTTTCCTGACGCGGCATCTGCTCGAGCGCGGCGCGTGCGTCGTGGGGGTCGAGGTCGACCGGCGGCTCGCGGAGTTGGCCCTCGTGGACCTTGAGCGAACGGCGCAGTCAGCGGGCACGACGTACCGGCTGATCGTCGCCGACGCTCTGGAGGCCAAGTCTCGCCTGGCTCGGCCGCTGCTCGACGCGCTGCCCGCTTCCGGAGCGTGGCAGGTTGTCAGCAACTTGCCGTACTCGATCGCGTCGCCGGTGATCGCCCTCTTGGGCCGGGTGCCCAATCCCCCGAGCGCGATGACCGTCCTTATCCAACGCGAGGTCGCCGATCGCCTCGCGGCCACGCCGGGCAGCGCCGACTGGGGAGCGCTCAGCGTGCGGGTCCAGGCCGCCTACCGCGCGCGGATTGCGCTGCGCGTCCCGCCCGGGGCGTTCCGTCCCCGGCCCAAGGTCGACAGCGCCGTGGTGCGGCTTGAGCGCCGCCCGGACGCGCCAAACGCCGAGCTTGCGACGCGGCTCGACGGGCTGGTGGGGGCAGCCTTTGGTCAGCGGCGAAAGCGCCTGCGCAACACGCTCGCCCCCTTCCTCGGGGGACCGGAGCACGCCGAAGCGCTGTGCCGTTCCCACGGCGTCGACCCGGCCGCGCGCCCCCAGGAGCTGCCCCTCGCGGCGTTTTTGGAGCTCGCCCGTGTGTGGCCGCTGGCGGCGGCACCCCCGCTGATTCCTGAACCGTACGAGTCCTAGCACCGGGTTATTCATCAGGTTTTCGAGCAGACGAGCCCAAGTCGTTGCCTGGTGGTGCTTTGCGGCCGCGGGACCCGCAGTCGACCTTGAACAGGTCAACGAGGACGTCCGTGGTCGCAACGTGCCTCCAGACGGCGTAAGGCGGCCGAAGGCCGCCGGTTGGGCCGTCCGATCGGAAATCTGGTGAATAACCCGGGCTAGCAGGTCCCCGGGCGAGGCCCTGCGGCACGGCCGCACGCCAGGACCGCGATCGGTCCGCGGCAACACACAGCCCGAGGAATTCGGCGTGCCTTGAACCGCGTCCGAAACTGGGGTAGATTCTGGGGTTCCCGGTGCGAGACCTTCGCGCTCCGTTCCAGGCGTGCCGATCCCTTCGATGATGGGGGCAGCCGAAGCGCGGGACCCGCACCGGTGCGTTGACGTTTCGGCGTTTTTTTCCTCGGAACTCCGATTTTTCGCACGGGTCTCTCCGTCGGCTGGCGTTTCCCTCGGGGCGCGTCCAGCGGAGCCGCATTCGCTGGGGCCCGTTCCGTTAGAGCCCGCGCCAGTAAATCCCGTTCCGCGCCGACCCGCTTCCACTCGCGCAAAGTTTCTGCATCGGGCTCCGTTTGCGCGGGGCCCCACACCGCTATTGGGCCCAACTGGGCCGCGCCTGGAACGTACGAAATCCGCCGCGCCGCGGTCACCCGATCCGATTCGACCCGGTCAGGGCCGCCACCGGTCAGGGCCGCCACAGGTATGGACTGCCGCCTGTTTGCTGCCGTTCTTCAAGTTGCCGTTGCTCAAGTTGCCGTTGCTCAAGTTGCCTGCGGCTGACGCCTCGCCCGCGCCCCCTCCCGCTCCCCGTGCAATCCCACGAGACCCGCCAGGCCATCGAGGCCGTGAAGCTCGCCGCGCCGATCGAAGAGATCGTCCGCGTGCGGGTGCCGGAACTCAAGCGCGCGGGCGCTGAGTGGAAGGCGTGCTGTCCGTTCCACGCGGAAAAAACGCCGTCGTTCTACGTGAACCCGGCGAAGGGGATCTGGCACTGCTTCGGCGCGTGCGGCGAGGGCGGGGACGCGATTGCGTTCGTGCAGCGCTTTGATGGACTTTCGTTCTGGGAAGCCGTGGAGATGCTCGCCAACCAGTGTGGCATCGCGCTCCCCAAACAGCGGCGGGCGGGTCCCAACGAGGACAGCCGGTTCGAACGCCTGTACGACGCCCTCGACCGCGCCGCCGGATTGTACGCGCGCAAGCTCGCCGGTCCCGACGGTGCCGCCGCGCGCGCGTACCTCGAAAGCCGTCGCCTCGCGGGAGCGACGGCCCAGGCATTTTGCTTGGGGTGGGCGCCGGAGCAGGGCAATGCCTTGCTCGATGCTGCGCGCGACTCCGGTGTGCTCGAGCGCACCCTCATCGAAGCAGGTCTCGCGCGCCAACGCGTTGGTGGCGAGGCCTTCGACTTTTTTCGCGGGCGGCTGATCATTCCGATCCGCGATCGCATCGGGCGGATCGTCGGCTTTGGCGCGCGCCTCTTGCCGGGGCAGCACCGCGAAGGCCCCAAGTACGTCAACACACCCGAGACCCCGCTGTTCAAGAAGGGGAGCCTTGTGTTCGGCCTCGACCGCGCCCTCGACCACGCGCGGCGCGCGCGTCATATCGTTCTGGTCGAGGGTTACACCGACGTGATGGCGGCCCACCAGGTTGGCATCGGCAATGTCGTCGCCGTCCTTGGGACGTCGACGACCGAGGAACATGCCCAGCTCGTGCGGCGCACCGGCGCGAAGCGCGTCAGCTTGATCTTCGACGGCGACGAAGCGGGGCGGCGCGCCGCGAGTCGGGCGCTCCACGGCCTGCTGCCCCTGGGCGCGTTCGAGATCGATGTCGTGCCCCTGCCGGAGGGCGAAGATCCTGCGGATTTCCTGCTGCGCGCCGGGCCCGACGCGTTCCGCGAACGCCTCGCAGCGCCGCGCCCCTGGTTCGACTTCCTGCTGGACGGGTTGATCGGCCTCGCACCGGCCGCACTCGCCGAAGGGGTGGACCTCATCCTCGGCGTGATCGCGCGCCTGCGGCAGCCGGTCGAGCAGGAAGCTCTCGTGCGCGACGTCGCCCGCCGGCTCGGTCTGGGGGAAGAGGCGGTCCGAGCCCAGTGGAGCGCTCTGCCGCAGCGCCGTGCCGGGCATGGAACGGGGCACGGGGCCTCGCACAGCTCTACCCGTTCGAGCCCCGTTTCGGGACCCATGCCCGGGAACAAGTCACCCGTCTCGACCGTCCAGGAGACCGCGGACGTCGCCCCCGGCGGCGAGCGTCCGTCGCTGGCCCGGTCGCCCGTTGCGACGCAGGCGGTTCCCGTCCGCGACCGTCTGGTTCGACGTGCCTGGGGCGAGATCGCGGGTGCCATGCTGCTCGACAACAGTCTGATTCCGGCCTACAGGCCTTGGGCGGAAGCCGCCCTGGGTCGGAGCCGGTCGGGGGAAGGTGCGTCGGGAGAAGGCAGTCGCTTGCTGGCCGGTGTCCCGCCGTGTCCGGACCCGCTCCTGTCACGCGTCATCGAAGTGCTGCTGGAACTCCACGACGAGGAGCGCCAGGACGCGGACGGCGAATTCCTGCCCGTCGACCCCAGCGCCCTTTTGACTGTTCTCGCAGACGAGCCCGCGGCCCAGTTGCCCGTTAACCTTTACACCCACGCCCGACGCGCCGAGAGCCCCCGCGCTCTGGTGGACGGGGCCGTGGCCAACCTCGCCCGGGAGGCGCGGCAGATCGAGCTGCGCACTCTGCGCGGGACGTCGCGCGCCGAGGACGACCCCGACCGCGAGCGCCAAAAACTCGAAGACTTGAACCGTTTGCTGCTGTCGCGCCGTTCAAACCGCGCGCCCGCGTCAGGCGGTGTCGCGCTCGCGGGGCCCCAGGCCCTTTCGGGCGACACCACAATCACCTCCGACGCCCCCATGGCGCCGGAGGACGAACCTCCCTTCTGACCCACACGCGACTTGCGCACCGATCCGCACGCCCGCTCCAACGGGGTGTGCTCAACGAGGCATGGATGGCCGAAAAAATCGAGGACATCGTCAAGACACTCGTCGACGAAGGCAATCGTCGGGGGTACCTGACCTTCCAGGAGATGAACAAGCTCCTGGAGGACCAGTTCGTACCTCCGGACAAAATGGACCAGATCTTCGTCGCCCTGGAGGACGCGGGCGTCGACGTGCTGGACGAGGAAGAAGCGGCTGGCACGGAGATGCTGGACCGGGAAGAGGAGAGCAGCGTCAAGAGCGGCGGTGGTCCCCTGCCCGAGGACCTGATGGACGCGCCCGAGGCGCCGTTCGAGCGGTCCGCCAGCGCGGAGCGCATCGACGACCCGGTGCGCATGTACCTGACGCAGATGGGTGAGATCCCGCTGCTCACGCGCGATCAGGAAATCTTCCTCGCGAAGACAATCGAGATCACGCGTAAGCGTTTCCGCAAAAAGACGATGGGTTCCGGCCTTGCGATGCAGCGCTCCTTGGAAGTGCTCGACGCGGTGCAGCGCGGTGAACTCGCGTTTGACCGCACGCTGAAGGTCAACCCGAATCCCAAGGTCGACGACAATCCCAAGATCGTCGAGACCCTGGGCAAGCAGTTCCTTGCGAAGCGCCTGCCGGTCAACATCGAAACCATCCGCACGCTCATCGGGCGGGTGCGCGAGGAGTACCGTGCCCTGCTCGACCCGAAGCTGACCAAGCCGAAGCGCTCGGAGCAGCTCACCAACGTGCAGAACCTGCGCCGCAAGCTCGTGATCCTCATCGAGGAATGCCACTTGCAGGTGAAGAAGGTGCGTCCGTTGATGGACGAAATGGAAGAGCACCACCGCGAGATGCGCAACGTCGAGCGCAAGCTCGTCGCGGCGCGCGCGGCGAAGAAGCCGCCGGCGGCGATCCGCGAGCTGCAGGACCAACTCGCCGAGCTCGAGCTTGTCGTGCTGGAGCCCGCCGACCGCCTGATCCGGCGCCTTGACCAGACCAAGTTGCACTTCAACGAGTATGAGGAGGCCAAGCGCCTGCTCAGCTCGGGCAACCTGCGCCTCGTCGTGTCGATCGCGAAGAAGTACCGCAACCGCGGCTTGAGCTTCCTCGACCTCATCCAAGAGGGCAACACCGGCCTGATGAAGGCCGTCGAGAAGTACGAATACCGTCGCGGCTACAAGTTCTCGACCTACGCCACGTGGTGGATCCGCCAGGCCATCACGCGCTCGATCGCTGACCAGGCGCGGACCATCCGCATCCCGGTCCACATGATCGAGACGATGAGCAAGCTGCGCAACGTCACGAAGAAGCTCGTCCAGGCCAAGGGCCGCGAGCCCTCCGTGGAAGAGGTCGCCGAAGCGTCGGGGATCTCGGTGGAGGAGGCCAAGCGGGTGATGAAAATCAGCAAGCACCCGATCTCCCTCGACCGCCCGATCGGCGACAGCGACGACAGCTACTTCGGTGACTTCATCGAGGACGAATCGGCCGAGAGCCCGGTGACGGCCGCCGGTCACGAGATGCTGAAGGAGCGCATCAACGAAGTGCTCTCGACGTTGACTTTCCGCGAGCGCGAGATCATCAAGCTGCGCTACGGGATCGGCGACGGTTACACCTACACCCTTGAAGAAGTGGGGCGGATCTTCCGCGTAACGCGCGAGCGTGTGCGGCAGATCGAAGCTAAGGCGGTGCGCAAGCTGCGCCACCCGGTGCGGGCGCGCCAACTGGCGTCGTTCCTTGACGGGTTCCAGTTCGACGAGGACGAAGAGGGCGATCCGGCCGACGAATAACGGCCGATGGGTCGCCCCTGGGCCCCCCTCGCCTGTTTCGAGCGCGGCGGCGCCCTCCCTTTTGCGGGGGGCGCCGCCGCGCGCCGTTGGGTGCCGTGCCGTGCCGGGCCCTGCCTGCGGTCCCGTTCGGGGCCCTGCGCTCCCAGCACAGGGCGCAGGCGGGTGTGGTGTGGTCTCCGGTGCGAAGGGAACAGCCCTCATCCTTCAACGGGGCACGGGGGGCCGCTACACTCGCCCCCCCTCACCCTCGCGAGATTCTCTACCGATGCGGCAAACCCTCTCGATCCTCCGTGGCCTTCAAGAACTGGACACCGAGATCTGGCGGCTCGGCCAAGAACAGACCCGGATCCCCGCCGAGCGCGGCCGCCGCCGGGGTGGCCTCGACGCCAAGCGGCAGCGACTGATCGAGATCGACGCCGAACTGCGCCATCAGCGCGCCCTGATCAAGGAAATCGAGGACGCCACCACCCTGAGCCGCCAGCGGCTGCGCAAGCTCGAGCACGAGTCGGCCAACAGCCGCGCCGACCAGGCCCTGCTCGCCGCCTACGGGCACGAGATGCGGACGCTGCGGCGTGACATCTCCGACAACGAAGAAGAGGGCCTGCGCGAGGTCGAAAAGGCGGACTCCAAGCAGAAGGAGCGCGACCACCTCGCCGCCGAGACGGAGTCGGAGGCCGCGGAGTTCGCCATCCTCGACGAAGCGCTCGCAAAGGAGGAGACGGTGCTGGCCGAACGCCTCGCGGGCATGCTCGCCGAGCGCAAGAAGCGTATGGGTTCGGGTATGTCTCCCGATGTGCTCAACCAGTACGAACGCCTGCTGGAGGCACGCGATGGGGTGGCCCTCGCGGTGCTCGACGGGCGTACGTGCACGGGGTGTTACATCGCGGTGCCGACCAACATCTTCGTGCGACTGACGCGCGCGCAGGACGTGGTCGCATGCCCCAACTGCCAGCGCATCTTGTACTTGCCCGTCTGAGCCGGAGCGCGGGCCTTCAGGCCCGCTGTCATTCGGCCAACTTGCCCTGGTAGCTGCCGCGGCGTTGCAGTTCGACTTCGAGCAACTCGCGCACCTTCGTTTTGTGCACATTCCAGCGCGGTGCGAGCTGTTGCTCGGGCGGTGCGTCGCCGGTAAGGCGATGGAGGACCTGACCGGGCGCCAAACGTTCGACAAAGTCCGCGAGCCACTCCACGTAGGTCTGCGGAGCGAGCAGGGCGACCTCGCCGCGCCGCCACCACGCCGCGAGGATGGTGCGCTCGAGCACCATCAAATGGTGCACCTTCACACCGCGACACCCCGAGCGCGCCAGCACCCGCGCCGTCTCGCGCGCACCCTCGCGCCCATCGCCGGGCAGGCCGAGGATCGCGTGGCCAATCACCTCGATCCCGGCGGCTGCGCAGCGCCGCACGGCGTCCTCGAACTCGGCCACCGTGTGCAGGCGCTGGATGCGTTCGAGCAGCGCATCGTTTGCGGCTTCGAGCCCGAGCTCGACCCACACCGGGACCTCCTGCGATAGCCGCACGAGCCGCTCGAGCGCCCAATCGGGCAGCGTGTCGGGCCGCGTCGCGAGCGCCACGACCCGCACGGGGCCACCCCGGGACGCAAGCGCGGGCTCGACCGCGGCCAAAACCTCATCGAGGCGCTCCGGCGCGACGTACGTATTGGAATAACTTTGGAAGTACGCGATGGCGCCGAAACCACCCGCCTCACGCCGCGCGATGCGGGCGAGGCCGCGCTCCAACTGCCCAACGAGGTCGACCCCGCTCTTTAGGGCGCCGGTGCCCGAACCCTCGACATCGCAGTACACACACCCCCCGCGGCCGCGCGTGCCGTCGCGGTTAGGGCAGGTCGATCCCGCATCGAGAGCGACGCGGTGGAGCGGCATGCCAAAACGCTCGATCAGCCAGGGTTTGAGCGTGAGAAAAGCAGTGGGGTCGGACACTGGCGACGATCCTATAGCCTGTCCCCCGTGTTGATGCCGCTCAAACGACTGGCGGATGTGGCCGCGGACTACGACGCGCTCCTGTGCGACCTGTGGGGTGTCGTGCACGACGGCAAACGGGCGTTTGAGGGCGCGGTCGAGGCCCTGTGCACCTTCCGGGCGGGCGGCGGGAAGGTGGTGCTGATTTCGAACGTGCCGAAGCTGCGCAAACCCATTCCGGGCCAGCTCGATCGGCTCGGCGTGCCGCGCGCCGCCTGGGATGCCGTGGTGACGTCGGGCGACGCAATCCACAGCGAACTCGCGCGGCGTGCTCCGGGCCGAATGCACCTGTTTGGACCGTCCGCGGACCGCGGATTGTGGGCCGGCCTCGATTTCCAGTTGGTGGAACTCGATAGCGCCGATTTTGTGCTCGCGACGGCGCTGGGCGACACGGAACATCCGCGCGATTACGCGGAGGATCTGAAAGTCGCGCATTCGCGCGGGCTCGACCTCGTGTGCGCAAACCCCGACGTCGTCGTGCGGTTTGGCGACCGTTTGTATTGGTGCGCGGGTGCGCTCGTACAGGAGTACGAACAGTTGGGTGGCACGGTGGTGCTCGCCGGCAAACCCCATCCGCCGATCTATCACCTCGCCTTTGAAGAACTGGCCAGGCTCTTTGGTCGCGCGCCCGACATCCGGCGTGTGCTCGCGATCGGGGACGGACCGGGAACGGACGTGCTGGGCGCGAACCGCCACGGGCTCGACTGCCTCTTCATTGGGGGGGGGATCGAGCGCGATACCGTCGGGTCAGACGGCGACCTCGACCTTGTTCGTGTGTCCGACGTGCTGGAGCGCGCCGGAACCCACGCGCGTTACGCGGCGCGCGAACTGCGCTGAGCCGCACCGCACGCCAGCGCTCTGCCCGCGTCGCTATCATCGTTGGCCGTGGAGATCCGACCCGTCATCGTGGGAACCGCTGGCCACATCGACCACGGCAAGTCGAGTCTGGTGCGTGTCCTGACCGGCATCGATCCCGACCGCTGGGAAGAGGAAAAGCGGCGCGGGATGACGATCGACCTGGGTTTTGCCAACTTCCCGCTGCCCGATGGGCGGCGTGTGGGCATGGTCGACGTGCCGGGACACGAGCGTTTCATCCGCAACATGGTTGCGGGCGCGACGGGCATCGACATCGCGCTGATTGTCGTGGCGGCGGACGACGGCGTGATGCCGCAGACACGCGAGCACCTCGCGATCCTTGCCCTTGTGGGTGTGCGGCGCGCGCTCGTCGCGCTCACGAAGATCGACGCCGTTGAAGCGGGGTTCTTGGACCTTGCGCGCGAGGACGTGGAAGCCGCGCTTGCGGGGACACCGTTTGCGGGTGCGTCGATCCATCCCGTCTCGTCGGTGACTGGGGAAGGGATCGAAGACCTGCGCGGCGCACTCGTGCGCCTCGCCCTCGAAACCGAACCCCGTTCCGCCAGCGGTCCGTTCCGAATGCCGATCCAGCGTGTGTTTTCGAAGCCCGGTTTCGGCACCGTCGTCACGGGCATTCCGCTGTCGGGGGTCGTGCGCGCGGGCGACGAAGTGGAGCTCCTGCCCCAGGGCACACGCGCGAAAGTGCGCGGGCTGCAGGCCTACGGACAACCGGCCGACAGCGTGCGCGCGGGCCACTCGAGCGCCCTCAACCTCGCCGACGCGGACCGCGCCGAGCTCGCTCGGGGCCACGTGGTGGCGACCCCCGGGTACTTCGCGGCCTGGTCGATGGTGGCGGTGCGCTTGGGCGCGCTCGCGAACCTAGCGCGCCCGATCGAGGACCGCTCGCCGGTGCGCCTGCATGTGGGCACGGCGGATCCCTTCGGCGAACTCGTGTTGCTCGAGGACGACGAGCTGTTGCCGGGGGCCTCCGCGCTCGTCCAGCTGCGGCTTGAGGAGCCCGTCGTCGTCGCACCCGGCGATCGCTTCGTGCTGCGCTGGCTGTCGCCGGAGCTGACGCTCGGTGGCGGCGTGGTGCTGCTGGTGGGCGAGCAGCGCTTCAAGCGCGGCCATGCGCGCACACTGGAGTCCCTGCGGCGCCAGGAGTCCGCACTCGGGAGCCCGCGGGCCCTATTGCTCGCCGCCCTCGAGCGGCGCGAGCTCGAAGCACCCACTCCGGCCGAAATCGGGCGCGAGGTCGGTCTCAGCGCCGAGGAGGCGGCCGCGCGCCTCTTGGACTTGCGCTCCCAGGGCCTCGCAATTGCCCCGGGCCAGCGCCGGCGCTGGTTTGCCGCCGCGCAGCTCGAATCGGGCCTTGTGACCCTCGCAGACGCCGCGGCGACCTACTTCCGCGAAGAGTCCCTGCGCGAGCGCATCGAAGTCATCGAACTTGCCCGGCGCACGTCCATCCCGCGCGACGCGCTCGACCTGCTTGTCGCGGAAGCCGTCGCGCGCGGGATGTTCGCGGACGCGGGCCACGGGCTGCTCCGGATGCCAACGGTCGAAGCGATCGAGCCCCAACTCGCGCGCGAGCTCGAACTCGCCGCGGCGGCGCTGCTCGCGGATCCGTTCCAGCCGCCCACGGCCACGGAGTTTGCGGAGACGGCGAAACTGCCGGAAAAACACGCCAAGGCGCTGTTTGCGCGGCTTGTCGATGCGGGGCGTGCGGTGCGCATCAGCGGCGACTACGTCTTCGCGCGCGAACCCTACGACCGAGCGAAAGATGCCGTGCGCGCAAGCGTCGAGCGCAACGGGCACCTTGAGATCCCTGAACTGCGTGACGGCCTTTCCACGACGCGCAAATGGCTGATTCCGCTGCTCGAGCACTTCGACGCAATCGGATACACGATGCGCGCGGGCTCACACCGCGTCCTGCGCAAGCGCTAGCCGCGCGAGCGCGTCGGCGACCCGCTGATCGAGCGTGCGGCCGGGGGCCATGTGCAGGATCTGGCCGATGGGCGCAAAGCGCCCAATCAGGCCTTCCACGATCGCTTGAAAGCGAAACTGCAGCCAACGGTCGGTGGAGCGCACACCGTCGTCCGCGAGCGGCACCCCACCCCAGGGCAGGACAAGGACTCGATCGTGTTCGCGCGCCGCGGCGAGCATGCGCCCCACGAACGCCTCGGTGCGCGCGCGGTCATGGAGCGCGCCGTAGTGCAGCCAAAACGCGGCGTGGTCGTAGGCCGAACGGTCGGCGACAAATCCGCCGGCGGAGCTGGCGAGCGCGGCCTCCTGCGCGGCGTTCTGCTCGCTCCACAACTCGTCCAGCAGGGATTCGTAGGCACCTGACACGCGGTGCAGCGCCAGCCAGTCGAAACCGGCTTCGAGGCGCTTGCGCATGCCCTCTTCGACATAGACGTAGCCCAACGCGGCCGCGAGGCGCCGACCCAGGCTGGTTTTGCCGGTGCCCGCGGAGCCGCACAGGGCAATGCGCGTCGGGCGACGGCTCGTCGCGGTCGGAAAAGCGGCGGCGGGCGTCATGGCGTGCGTTCCCCGAAGGTTTCGAGAACACCTCCCGCTTCGCTAAACAGCACTCGCGAGCGCGATCCGGTGGGGGGTGCAAGCCGCAGGGCGTTTTCAAGGCCAAGACCCAGGGCATGTGCGACGAGGACGCGGATCGGGCCCGCGTGGGTGATCACCGCGGTGGTGCGGTCGAGCAGCGCTTCGCGCTCGCGCCCCAACCACGCAAGCACGCGAATCGCCATCTGCGCGAAGGACTCTCCGCCCGGCGGCACGGTGTGCACAAAATCGCGCCAGTAAGCGCTCGCGCCGTCACCGTCTTCGATCTGTAGAGCCTCCCATGTGCGTCCCTCCCAACGCCCGAGGGATTGCTCGCGCAAGAGCGGTTCCAACTCCACCGCACATTCAAGTCGCACGCCGAGCGCCTGCGCGGCGCCCGCGCAGCGCTTGAGGTCGCTCGCGACGATGCGGTCGGGCACGCGGCGCGCCAGTTGCTCGACAACCGCGCGTTCCTCCGCACGGCCGACCTCGGAGAGGCCGGTGTCCAGTTGTCCGCGCACGACACGCTGCTCGAGTTCGCGCACGGCGCCATGGCGCACGAGATCGATGACGGCCACGCGGTCTGAGCGCATCGCCGCGCGGGTCGCCGCGTCGAACGGGCTGGCCCCGCTCAATCGGCCAACTCCGCCAGCCAGCGCAACCCACCCAAGAGCCCAACCCGCGCATTCCAGCCCAAAAAGTGCGGTTGCAGGTCGGTCGTCAACTCCGGACGATCGCCCGCGGAGTGGTAATAGGGGTCGTGGTCGACGATCACCTCGTCGGCTTGAGCGTCGCTCATGCCGAGCGCACCGTCCGAGCGCGGGTGTTTTGCCGCGCGGCCCCACGCGCTTGCGTACAGCGTCAACGCGGGCACCGCTTTGGCGCGCATCGCCGCCGAGCGGCTAAAAACGTAGGAATCCGTGCCTCCCAGGCTCTTCACCGTGGCCCACTTCGTCGGGAAACCCGGCGCGCCGCTGTGGTCGTTCAGCACGGCGAGCAATGCGTTCAGCAACGCGGTGTGGTGGGGTTCGTCGTCGGGTTCGAGGTAGAGCCGATCGCCGCGGGCTCCAAACCCCGATTGGTCGAAGTTGAGCACGCCGAGCAGCGGCATGGCGCCTTCGAGGAGTGCGCGGTCGCGGTGCGCCTGCGACGAATGGATTTCCTTGCCCCAGATCGCAAAACGCAGTTCGCGCGGGGGCGCCGCGCTGATCTTTTGTGCTTGTGCTTTAGCAAGCGCCGCGGCGATCTCGAAGACGATCGCTTCGCCGCTGCCGTTATCGTTGGCGCCCGGCCCGCCCGCGTCGGAATCGCCGTGGGCGCAAAAGAGGAGGTAACCCGGCGCTGCGCCATCGCGCGCCGGGATGCGCGCGAACACCGATTGCACTGGCGCCGTGCGGATGCGTGTTTCGAAGGCCACTTCGAGCTCCACTTTGCGGCCCGCCTCGAGCTCCGCGCGCAACAGCGCACCGTCCGCGCCGGGGATGCCGAAGATCGCAAACGGGTTGTCTTCACGCGCGGGCTGCGAAGAGATCTGCGGCCAGTCGCCGGGGTCGGTGTTGCGGCCGTCCACGAGGACGATGCGCGTGTCCGGCGCACCGCGAGAGGGTCCGCGGGGCGGGCTGGTTTGAATGAGCGCGGGTGCATCGCCGGGCCGCGTGCCCAGGGCGAAGCGCCCGGACACGCTGGGTGAAAAGCCGTAGGGCCAGGCGCGCTCGAGGGTGTGGGGACCCGATTCGGTGTGCGCGATCAGGGTCCACGCCCGCTCCTGGTAGTTGAGTGCCGGGCCGTCGTCCTCGGTCCAGTGCTCTAGGCCGAGGGCCGCGAAAGCCGCTCCGCGCGCGCTGTTCGCGCTTTCCCCGGAATCCGTGCCCCCCATGCGCGCGCCGAGGCCGACGAGGAGCCTGACCCGCGCGGCGGCGCGGCGTTCGTCCACCAAGGCGGCCAGGTGGGCGAGTTCGGTACGCGGGGCGTCGGCACCGGGAGCGCACAGCCAAGTGCGCAAATCACGGATCGCTTCCGTCGCCGATCGAGCGAAACCAAGGAGTTCGCGACCGTCAGCGAAAATCCGCTCGGCCGAATCCGCCGGCCAACTCTCGCAGGCTAAACCCATTGCTGTGCCTAACGCCCGCTCCTGCAGTGGAGCTAGTGCGGTCCGAAGTCTCGCACGCTCCGACGCCAACTCGATCCACGC